>Ga0307408_100000440_pt1 | contig 36771 bp, 32 predicted proteins | sample 322Cmetagenome_FD_202116 | JGI IMG/M metagenome (GOLD analysis project Ga0307408, IMG submission 202116) | Maize rhizosphere microbial communities from greenhouse at UC Davis, California, United States - 322HYB-C-3 | ecosystem: Host-associated > Plants > Roots > Rhizosphere > Soil | place... | reverse complement strand
GGTGTTTATTCATATTGTCTTTTCCCTGGTGAGCAGCTCGGGTTGGATCGTGTAGACAGTGTAGCGGCCAGTAGCCATCGAGCAATGTACCCCCAGGGGCTGGTTCGGGTTAATCGATAAAGGTACAAGAAAACGATTACATGTGTTTTATAAAAATAAAGTAACCGTTTCCATAGTATTTATTAGTATTTTTATCATCGTAAATAGCCGTATCGACGATTTATCAGCTTGACGATTTTTCTGCTGGCGCGCACTATGCGTGCTCTGGTTGTGGCGATTACAAGAATAAAGCTGCAATCGGGATGCGTGATCTAGCAGTTCATCCCTTTAGGCTTTTTGCTAAAACAAGTACTAAACAGTCATTCCTAATAAGTGCCGCGTTCCCGTTGGTCAAGGCCATCTGGTTCAGCAGCCGCTGCTTTTTAGTAGCCGCAGTGCCTTGCGGCGTATCGGTGTGTTCGGTCGTATCCCTTCAGCGGAGAACTGGAGGCGGTTGCACCTGAGTGTGTGACGCAACAATCCGAATAACAACGATATAGCTACGACAAGGTAATCAACATGAACACCAAAAATTTCTCTCGCCGTGCGGGCCAGTGTGCCGCGCTTATGGCATTTGGCTTATTAGCTGGCGCGTTACAGGCACAAACCCTGGGTTCCAATCTCGCTGTGACAGGCCCTTCCGCTGGAGCCGATGGCTCGGGTTTTGATAACACCAAATTAGTGCGCGATGGCAGCACAGCCACGGTTTCACTGGCGAGTGGCACCAGCAACCAGCGCGTGTCAGTGAAGTGGGGCAGTGCGGTGACGTTTAACACTGTGATTTTGCGTGAAGCAGGCAGCAAAGTGACGACCTGGAGCCTGGTCGATAACGATACCGGCACAGTGTTGGCGACAGGTACCGGCATAGGTGCGCAGCGCGTGGTGAACATCGCCAGCCGCAGCACCAAAAAAGTGAACCTGATCGTGAATGCCACCAGTGCACCCGGCATCGCGGAATTTGAAGTCTACAACGCGACGGGTACTGCCTCATCAACTCCGGCGTCCAGTGTTGCACCCTCCAGCATACCCGCATCCAGTACACCCGTGAGCAGTTCATCCCGATCCTCAGTTGCACCGAGCAGTATTCCGGCCTCCAGCAGTCGCTCATCAGTGGCGCCGAGCAGTGTGCCTGCGTCTTCGGTAGCGCTGAGTAGCATTCCGGCATCCAGCGTTCCCGCTTCCAGCAGATCGAGCAGCAGTGCGGGTTCATCCAGCGGTACCATCAGCGCTGCCTGTATCCAATTGGCGACCAATCCTGCGGTCAACTGGCGCGATACTTCATTGCAAACCGATCAGGAAATTGTTGAGTGTTTATCCAAAACCCTCGGTAAACCGGTCGGCTATGGTGAAAATGCCAAGGGTGGATTTGATCCGAACGGCAATAGCAAACTCACTATCATCACCAAAAATTCCAGCACGTCTGTTGAGCAGCAAATCCTCACCGCGATCACCGGTGAAGCGCACAACTGGATAGTGTTCGACAAAATCCAATTCGCGCAGCCACACGAAATTGGTATGTACCGTTTAGGTTGCAGCAACCCTACGGTGCAATCGATTCTCGGTGCAACCGAAGCTGAGTGCGTGAACTACACGCAATGGTGCGCAAAAAATGGTGTGAGCAGTGCGAATTGTGTAACACAATTTTTCAACACCGCGATGAATAAATCCAACAACCCGATTCGCAATCCGGTGATTGGCTCCAATAAAACTATCGACGGTCGCGGCAGCGAGGCTTACTTCCTGTTCAGCGGTTTTGCGATTGGTAAAGATTCCACCGGCACTCCGACGCAAACAGCAAACAGTGTGATTATGACTCACCTGAAATTCCAGGGCGCTGGCCATACGGAAGACCACTACTGCGACCCGGATATGATTCGCTCCACCGGTGCATCAAAAGATATCTGGATTCACAAAAATACCTTTGATACCACAGGCGATTCAGCGTTTGATGTCAAAGTCGGTGCACACAACGTGACTATGTCCTTCAACCGTTTAGTGAACGTGAAACGCGCAGTGTTGCATGGTTCGAGCGACAGCCACACCATCGACAAACAAATCACCACCACCATGCACAACAACGCGTTTGTCACTACCGATGACAGTTACAAATTGTTGGGCAACACGTTGCGTCGTGTGCCTTTATTGCGTCACGGTAAAACCCATATGTTCAACAATGTGTTTGTGAATTATCGCAATCAGATTTTAAGTTTGCGTGTGGGCGCGAGCGCGTTGATGGAAGACAGTGTGTTTGTGGTAAATGCGATACATCAGGAAAAGAGCACAGTGGAAGCGTCACTTGCCGAAATCAGCGCTAACTTGTTTAAAGACATTAGCGATGGTTCCTTCCGCAACGATCGCAACCTGCTCTGGTTTGGCGATGCTGCCTGCAATTTAACAGCGTCTACCCAAACTGCTTTGACCGCGACCAACGGCACAGTCGCCAATTTGGCGAGCAACTACAACGCCGCATCACAGGCAACTATCAATAGCTGGCGCTTTGCGGCAGGCCAGGAACTGGTGGATTACGTGAGTGCAACAGCGGGTAAATACGGCCAGATCCCTTACAACTCTCCACTCGCGGGTGATAAGTATTACGTGTTGGGATTGGGTAAGGTGGCTTGCCAGATTCGCTAAGATTTAACGCAATAGAAAACAAAAAGCCTCGGTGTTTTGCCCCGGGGTTTTTTGCTGACGTTAGGAGGGTGAAGTGTCTTGAGTTGTCATTCTTTCAACCAGCAAAGAAATTTCCTTATCTATAGCATCTCCACCTTCGAGCAACAAGGACATGCGCATTTCAAATTCGTTGACTGCATTATCCAGCACAATTGCCCCGGTTCCTTGTAGCTCTAACAGGCTGTAGGCGCGCCGTAATTCAGTAATAAAATGATCAAATGTCTTACGATTTTCATCTACCTGAAAAGCGTATCGAATATTTAAATTAGTGAGCATATCTTTAATATTGTTGTGATTGTCACGGGCCGCAGTATCCTGATTATGGTGTGGGTTTGTTGAGGTCGGTGTTAATTCATTCAGACGCTCATTGACAGCTTCAATAACCATTTGAAAATTAGTATTCAGTATGATTGATGTGTGCTCTTCACCATGAGTGCGAGACATGGCGCGGATGTTAGGGTATATAAACAACGTGCATTCATCCAGATGTACCAATTGTTCTTCAGCTTCAGACGTTATTAATTGGCTCCGATGTTGATGGTTAAAAAAATGTTCAGGAAAGTGTTCTGCTTCACCTGCAGGACAGTGAATGTAAAAGCCAACAGGTAAATCAAAAGCGTTGATGAACAGTAACAGTTGAGTGACCAAGGCATCAAAAGAGCGGCATTGTAAAAATGCTAAAAAAGTATTGTTAATGGCATATACATGTTGGTAATTGGTAGCGACTTTTTCAAGCTCCTGTAATAGTAACCCCACGTCTTCGTCACCACCACTGGAAGGTTGTTCATTATCCCCATCGGTTGGCAATTGATTTAACTGCGATGTTTGTTCTTGCAAGCGGGCGTATAAGTTGTCTACTTCATCTTCTAAAATAACTATGCAGCCTTGGCATTCCTTAACAAGCCGCTCTAAGCGTTGAATTTCTTTTTCTTTTTCTTTATTAATATCATCGGAATCTTCACTGCTTATAGAATCTTTCAGTGTGCAAATTTCATCTTCCAAACTGCTGATAGTGTTGTGTTGAAATTTGTTGCTTTCTCGCAAGTTATTAATTTCTGCAATAATAGTATCGGGATCGTTTTCATCAACAGGCGACATCTTTTTTATTAAATTGTTATACAGTGAATCAATATCTCCAGCAGGACTGACACTGTTGTCTTTCATCATCAACGCATAGTTAGTGATCTGTAATTTTGCTTCTTTAAGTTGTTGTTTAAGATTATTGATGTGCCTATCTGATTTTAATAGCTCTATTTCAAGTGAATTGATTTGATTGTCAATACGTTTTTGCTGGGCTGGGCTCAGTGCCGATGGAGTGTTTTTAATTTCGTGCAATAATGCACGTAAATTATGGTTCTCTTCACTATTTTCTTTGCCAAATTGTTCAATGTAATTGTCGTTCAGTGCTAAAACAAAAGAGGGGTTTTTTTCTTCTCTTTGTTCGGGAGAAACATTTTTTAATTTATTTAACGCATCTTGTAAGTGGCTAATGACAGCGTGGTTTTTCGTATTGGACTGCTCCAGGTTATGTTGTTCTTTTCTGAGATTTTCCAATCGTTTAAGTAAGTGGCTAATTTTCCCCTGATGCTTTTTTACTTCATTCCCACTGGCGCGTAGTTGCCGCTGTAAATCGGCAATAGCGTTTTCATATTGTGTATTGTTTTGGCCACATCCTTGAAGGATTGGTGCAAGCCTTCGCTCCAGGGTGCCCCAGCCTGCATGAGTAATTCCCCGCTCTGCAAAGAGCTCCTGTTCAGCGCTCAAATATATGTGCCGCAGCGCAGCAATTCTGCCACTAAAAGGATGGCCCTCGTTTAGTTGTGGTTGGGTACTTGCGGTAAATTTTTGAAAACGTTGTAGGGAATCCCCTACGGATTTTTCAAAATACTCTGTAATGGCTGGATGAGGAGGAATAGTGTTTTTGTTATAAAAATCACTATGGTCTTTATTTTTTATAGCATTCAACTTTTCAATCAATTTACCAATAATTTTTTTCTGTTGAACGATATAGCGTACTAAAAATGCAGACAGCAGCAGTAGGACAAATACCAGTTCGCCCAAAATGATTGTGGATAGGGAGATATTTATATCCATTATAGTGTCTTGGTACGGAATCAGGATGGAAAAATCAGATAGTACAAAGAAAAGAAGCTGCCTTAATTAGCATAGATTCTGCTTGTTGTTGGTCAAGTAAATCTTGGCGCATCAATATACGTAAAGATCATTTGGGAGTAATTTGACGCCTAAACATCAACTTAAGTGATTCTATGTATGCTATTAGTGCTTATGAAAAGGTCGTAAGTTCCAATAGGGAGAAGCTTCCATATAAAAAACGCCGCGTTGATGGAGGCGTTTAATGAAATTTGTCCAGCGCGCTGCTATGGCGTTATGCGCACGCCATCTTTTCTCGCCGGTGGCATTTTCGCAATCTCACCTTCAATCCAATTTTTTATTTCTTCGGTTAATTGCTTGCGGTCTTTGCCTTCAGTTGCAAAAGGTTCGCTGATGACTACGCGAATAGTGCCTGGGTATTTTATAAATTGTTTGTGCGGCCAACATTCACCGGCGTTGTGCGCGACGGCGATAATCGGTACACCGGCGCTGATGGCAATATCGGCACCGCTGCGGGCGTAGTTGCCCACTTGTCCGACTGGTGTGCGGGTGCCCTCGGGGAAAATTAAAAAATTATTGCCCTGCTGCAAACGCTGAATGCCTTTATTTTTAATTTCTTTTAATGCCTGGATCGGGTTGCTGCGGTCAATGGCGATGGGGCGCAAACTCGCCAAACCCCAACCAAAAAACGGAATGCGGAATAATTCTTTTTTGAGGATAGTGCTGACTGGGCCAAAATAATACTGCAGGAACATGGTTTCCCAAGTGCTTTGGTGTTTAGCCATTACTACACAGGGGAATTTATCCGCGTGTTTGCTACCAATAATTTCAAAGCGCACGCCGCAGCACACCCGGATCCAGAACATCACAAAACGGTTCCAGCAAGTGACAATCCGCCAGCGCCAGCTGTAGGGAAATATTGGCCAGATAATAACGGCAACCAGACCAGCAATTGCGCTGGTAATGTTGTAACCAATACTGAATAAAATACTGCGGAGTTTGAGCACGTTAATTCCTGTTATCTGTTCCGTTAATGCATAGATGCAAGAATAAAATCTGCGGCGGCGGCGAGGTTGTCAAACACTTGCACTTGCTCGGGTGTAACCTGTGGTGAATCCGTTTGCAAACCGGGAACTGCTAGTTGCGCCAGTGTGCGCACGCCGTTGCCGGTTTTTACCAGCGCCGGTTTGCAACCCTTTTGTACGGCGGCTTGTAAATCGCGCAGGCTGTCGCCGATAAAATAACAAGATTCTACCGACGTATTAAATTCGGCTTCAATAGCATCCAACATGCCCGGCATAGGTTTTCTGCATTTGCAGTTGTCATCCGGGTGATGAGGGCAATAAAAAATTCCGCCGAGCTCTCCGCCATTTTCCTCTACCAGACCAGTAATTTTTTCGTGCATAGCCTCCAGGTCTTCCAACTCAAATTTACCTTTGGCAAGGCCAGCCTGATTGGTGGCGATAACCACGGTAAAGCCCGCTTTGTTCAAGCGCACAATGGCGTCGATGCTGCCTTCAATCGGAATGCATTCATCGGCGGATTTTACGTAGTCATCGCGGTCGTGATTAATCACACCGTCGCGGTCGAGAATAATTAATTTCATGGGTACTCGCAGGAAAGTGCGTGTTCGGAGTCAGGTACAGGCCTGTGAGACACGCCGTGAATCCATCCATGGAGGCTCATCTTCGACATCCATGTCTCAGACGGTCTCACAAACCTGCACCTGACTCCGAACGGCAAGTTTGTGCTAATTTTACTTGTTCCCAAGCTTGGCTTGGGAATACATATCTATCAGGTATAAATCAGTTCTTGGCAGGTACCAGATACGAAATATCCGCCACTTCCAAAAACAATCCTCGCAATTGCTGTAGCAATGCCAAGCGGTTTTGTTGCAGCGCCGGGTTGTCGCTCATCACCATTACACTGTCAAAAAACGCATCGACCGGTTGTTGCAAATCGGCGAGTGCCGCGAGTGCTTTGGTGTATTCGCGTGCAGCGAACAGCGGAGCAACTACAGCGGCTTTAGCACCTACTGCTTGCGCCAAAGTTTTCTCTGCGTCTTCTTGCAAGAGTGCCGCATTTACTTCCGTGCTCAGCGCCGCATTCTGTTTAGCGAGAATATTGGATACGCGCTTGTTCGCAGCGGCGAGCGCCTGTGCTTGCGGCAACTTGCTGAATTCGTTTACCGCGAGTACACGCTGATTGATATCCAGTGGTTGCGACAATTGTTTTGCTGTGACTGATTGGAACACTTCTGCGGCGATATTCGCATCTTCAAAGAAAGCGCGGAAACGCTCTAGCATATAAGCCAATACTTGCTCGACCAACTCATCACCTACGGTGAGATTCTTGTGTTGGTTTTTGGCGAAGGTCAGCAGGTCACGCAAATCCAGCGCGAGATTTTTCTCCACCAGAATGCGGAGTACAGCGATGCTCGCACGGCGCAATGCAAATGGATCTTTTGAACCTGTTGGCTGTTGGCCGATGCCGAAAATACCGGTGATGGTATCCAAACGGTCAGCAAGCGCGATAATCGCACCGGTGGTGGTTGCCGGTAATTGGTCGCCCGCAAAACGCGGCATATATTGTTCGTTCATCGCCGCCACGACTTCGGCATTTTCGCCATCGTTAACTGCATAGTAATAACCGGCGATACCTTGCATATCGTCAAACTCGCCGACCATATTGGTCACGAGATCCGACTTACACAATTGCGCAGCGCGCTCTGCTGATGCGGTGTCAGCATTTAATTTACCGGCGATTAGTTTTGCCAGGCCAGCAACACGTTCGGTTTTATCAAAGATAGTACCGAGCTGCGCTTGGAACACGATCGTTTTTAAACGCTCGCGCAATGAAGCGAGCGTGGTTTTTTTATCGGTTTCAAAGAAGAAGGCAGCATCGGAGAGACGGGGACGAATCACGCGCTCGTTACCATCAATAATTTGCGATGGATCTTTGCTTTGAATATTCGCTACGGTGATGAAGTTGTTTTTCAACTTGCCGTTTGTATCTACCACATGGAAATATTTTTGGTGTTCTTTCATGGAAGCAATTAATGCTTCTGCAGGAACAGCCAGGAAACGCTCTTCGAATTTTCCAGTGAGCGCGACTGGCCATTCAACAAGTGATGTCACTTCGTCGAGCAGGGCAGGGTCGATAACCGCAACACCGCCCACTTTTTTCGCTTCGGCTTCGACTTGTTGTTTGATAGTCGCGCCGCGTTCGGCAAAATCTGCCACAACAAAACCGGTATTTTTTAATACGCTGGCGTAATCGCTCGCTTTAGCGAGGTCGATGGTGTTGTTATAATGAAAACGGTGACCGCGCGTGGTGCGACCAGCTTGCAAGCCAAGAATAGTGGTTTTTACTACTTCACTACCGTACAGCATAACTAACCAGTGCACTGGACGAACAAATTCTTCGCGTTTAGCACCCCATTTCATGCGTTTAGCAATTGGGAGTTGCGCTAAGGCATTAAATATCAAGGAGCCCATCACGTCTTCAGTCGCGTCGCCGCCAAAGTTTTTATAAAAAACGAGTTTATCTACTTTGCCATCATTGGCTGTACTAACCCCATTCATACCAAAGCCACTTCTTTCGCCAAAAGCCAATGCTGCTTTAGTAGGATTTCCTTCTTTATCGAAAGCGATCGCTGCGGGCGGCCCCCAAACTGCTTCTGTTTTTTCAGGGGTCTCACTAGCAAGATTTTCAACTAAAACTGCCAATCGACGTGGTGCAGCAAAAGGTTTGATAGAGGAGAAAGATAATTCTGCCGCTTTTAAACCATTCTCAATATTTTCAGCAAAAGCTGTCATAAGAGTTTTTAAGGCTTTTGGTGGTAACTCTTCGGTACCCAGTTCAACTAAAAAATCAGCAGACATTATTTTTCCTCCGCAATGGCAGAAAGCATTTCTGCTCGTAAGGCTTCAGGCGCAAGTGGGAAGCCGAGGGCTTTGCGGCTATCGTAATAGGCTTGGGCTACAGCGCGGGACAGTGTGCGCACGCGCAAAATAAAACGCTGGCGCTCGGTCACTGAAATCGCGTGGCGCGCATCGAGCAAGTTAAAAGCGTGCGAGGCTTTCATCACCATTTCGTAGGCGGGCAGCGGCAGATTTTTTTCCATCAAACGCTGACTTTCTTTTTCGTAGAAATCGAAATTACTGAACAAAAATGCGGTGTCGGCTTCTTCAAAGTTGTAAGTGGATTGCTCCACTTCGTTTTGATGGAACACATCACCGTAGGTGACCTTGTCGCCGTTGGGGTTGATCGTCCACACCAAATCAAAAATCGAATCCACACCTTGCAGGTACATGGCGATACGCTCGATACCGTAGGTGATTTCGCCGGTGACGGGGAAACATTCCAAGCCGCCGACTTGTTGGAAGTAAGTGAACTGGGTGACTTCCATACCATTCAACCAGACTTCCCAACCCAGACCCCAGGCGCCGAGGGTGGGCGATTCCCAGTTGTCCTCCACAAAACGGATGTCATGCACGTTGGTGTCGATACCCATTTCGCGCAGTGAGCCTAAATACAAATCCTGAATATCGGCGGGCGAGGGTTTCATCGCTACCTGGAATTGATAGTAGTGTTGCAAGCGATTGGGGTTTTCACCGTAGCGGCCATCTTTCGGGCGGCGGCAAGGCTGCACGTAGGCGGTATTCCAGGTTTCCGGGCCGATGGCGCGCAGGAAAGTGGCAGGGTGGAAAGTACCGGCGCCGACTTCGAGATCGAGCGGTTGCAAAATCACGCAACCCTGGCGCGCCCAATAATCTTGCAGGGCGAGAATCAAACCCTGGAAGGTGCTTACGTCATAACGTTTTTCGGACATGGTAGACCTGATCTTATGAAGGTAGAAAAATGCGGCGATTATAGCCATCAAACCCGCGCAATGGCAGCGCTTGGTCAAGTTCTGTAAAAATACCTGTGCGGCCGGAACGATTCGCTCCTCAACAGGACAAAAGCGCGCAGACCGCTATCCTGTTCTCAGGGCACACAACAACAAAAACTTACTCGCAACCAAGGAACATCTATGGATACCCAACAACAACTAAGCCCCCTGACCATCGCCCTGCACTGGGTGATCGCCCTGACGCTGATTGCCCTTATCGGAATCGGCTTTTATATGTCGTGGTATGAGGTTTACCCGTTGTACGACTGGCATAAAGCCTTTGGCGTGCTGATTTTTGCGGTGGTCCTGTTGCGCGTGTGGTGGCGGATCAAAAACGGTTGGCCGGTGCCGGTGCGCGAATACCCGAAGCTTGAACATCGGTTGGCACAGGCGACCCATTGGTTGTTGATTGTCGGCACGGTGTTGATGCCGGTCTCGGGCATGATGTATTCGGGTCTGGGTGGTTACGGCATCAAAGTGTTTGGTTGGGCGATGGTGCCGGGCAATAAAAATGCGGAAGGCCAGACGGAGCCCTTCCATGCCGGCTTGAGCAGCCTCGGTCAGTTCACCCATGAGTGGCTGGGCTATCTGCTGGTGGTGGCGATCATCCTTCACCTTGCCGGTGCACTCAAGCATCACCTGATCGATAAAGACCGCACCCTTTTGCGCATGCTTGGCCGTAAGTAGCCTTGAATCGGTGCGTTTTGGTGGTGGATTTGCGCGCCGAGTAAAGCCCACGTAAACACGGAGTAAATCCAGCGTAAAAGCCCGCTTGTGCGGGTTTTAATCAGCCTTGGTAAGGCCTATGTTGTCATTACAGAGAGAGCGCCAGGAGGGCGATCAAGTCGCCGGATGCATTTGAAACACGCGCTCCTTCTGGATTACTCATTTTCTTACCGGGGTTTGTTATGAAAAATTTAAACGTGTTTGCGTTAGCGGCGAATGACCATTTGGTGCAGCCAGAAGAGTTTAGCGATGTTCAGGCTCACACCTCCGCGCTGGCGATTCTCACGGATTTCCGCAGCCATAAACCCCACATGGTGGATAGCCATCTGGAGGCGACTGAAGCGCTGGAAGTGATGTTGGCCGAAGCGGTCAAAACCAAAATTGTGGTGGATGACAGCAGAGAATTTATCGGTGTGATCAGCGTTGATGATCTGGCCGACCACAATATGCTGCTCAAACAAATGGCGCTGCACATCAAGCGCGATGAGTTACTCGTGCGCGATTTAATGCACGCCCGCGCCAGTATCCGCGCGGTTGAATATGATCAATTTAAACATGCGACTGTGGCCGACATCGTTTCTACCTTGAAGAAAACCCATCAGGAGTATCTGTTGGTGGTGGATAAAGATGCGCACCATATTCGCGGCATAGTGTCTTCACGCGATATCGCCAGCCGTTTGCATGCGCCGGTGGAGATCGAAAAAGAGCTGACGTTTGTGGATATTTTTACCGCGGTAAAAGTCCACTAAACGCGCGGTTTTTCGCTCCTGCATCACCACAAACATACACAAAACGCTAAGTATAGGCGTCTATACTTAGCGTTTTGTGTATGAAGTACTGCCATAACGGCGTTAATAGCGCCAAATCCCCCTTGTGAATTACAACACACGCATTCAGTTAGTAACCGATTTCCGGTAAGCTGCGCGCACTTTTTGTTGCACTGGCGCAGGCTCCATGAAAGACCATCTGGCTCCCCTGATTTTTAAACTGCTCGCCCTGTTACCACTCGGTGTTTTGCGGGGGTTGGGTAGTGCGGTTGGTCTATCGATGTGGTTGCTCAATGGCCGCGCCGCCAAGGTGACACGCGAGAATATCGCACTCTGTTTTCCTGAATTATCTCCCGCTGAACAAACAACGCTCACTCGCCAAAGCCTGCAAGAAACCGCTAAAACAGCGATGGAAGCTGGTGCTATCTGGCGTAATTCCTGGGCCTGGTTGCAGGGTAAGATTGTGGCACTGGAGGGCGATGAAATTCTGCGCGCGAAGCTGGCCGACGGTAAGGGCGTGTTGGTGCTTGCGCCGCATCACGGCAACTGGGAAGTGGTCGCGCCTTATTTGGCGAGCGTGGCTAACCTCACGGCGATGTATCAACCGCTCGATAATCCGAAAATGGACGAGCTGGTATTGGCCGGGCGCAGCAAACTCAATATCACCATGGCGCCCACCAATCGCAAAGGCGTGATGATGCTCTTCAAGGCACTGCAGAACGGCACTATTGTTGGCATCCTGCCCGACCAGGTACCGGCGCCGGAATCCGGTGGCGAAGTTGCCCCTTTTATGGGGCAGCCCGCATTGACCATGACCTTGGTGCAGGGTTTGATCCAGCGCACTGGTTGCGCTGTCTGTTCCTGCTACGCCGAGCGTGTGGAAGGCGGTTTCAAGGTGGTAGTGATTGAGGCGGACGCGCAAATTTATAGCGAAGATCCACTCACCTCGGTCACCGGGCTAAATGCCAGCGTCGCGGCTTGCGTACGCCGCGCTCCGGCGCAGTACCAATGGGAATACAAGCGTTTCCGCCGGTTGCCGGAGCCTTATCCCAAGCGCTACCAGTTCAAATAGGCGGCTGAGGTTAAATCCAGTTGCAGTGGTGTCTTAGCGGGTTTCAGCGGCTACAATTAGTCCACTGTTTTTTTAATAACTATTTTCCTGATATTTCTGGTTGTTGTGATGAATAAAAAATCTGTTTTGATGATGCGCCGTCCCCTGCGCAATCTGGCGCTGGTGACATTGGCGATCACATCGCTCGGTGCCTGTACCCAGCAAAAAGCACAGCAGCAATTGCAGGCCGAGTTGAACGCCTCCAAAGCTTGTATCGCCAAGCAGGAGCTGCAGGCCCAGCAAGTCAGCGGCCAGCAGGTTGAAATCCTGCGCCAGCTGCAGGCAGTGCAGCAACAGTTGGTGGTGCAGCAACAGGCAATTGAAGCCAAACCGCAGATTATCGAGCGCGCTGCGCCGCAAGTCGCTTGCCCACCAGTGCCTGCGGCCAACAGCAAAAAAAATCAGGCGAAAGAGCAACCGCAGACCGATAAACAAATCGTGGGCTTGCGCGAGCAGGCGCTGATCGCCGGTTTGAATATTGTGATGCAAGCGCGTATCAGCACCAATGTTGCCAACTCGGTAGTAGACGCACGCAATATCCAGATGTTTGAGCGCAACGGTGAAGAGTGGGTGCGTTTTACGATTTACAACCCCGAGACCAAAGAGCCCCATGTACTGGAGCGCAAACGCCTGCGTTTCCAAACCGTACAGACGGCCAACCCCACACCTGATCGCCGCCCGGTTGTTGAGATTCGCTTCACCATCGGCAAACTCACCCAGAAGGGTGAATTTATCCTCGCTGACCGCAGCACGTCTGAATATCCCATCCTGATCGGCCGCAACTTGCTGCGCGATGTAATGTTGGTGGATGTGAGTGGCAATAACCTCGCACCCCTGCAGCGGGTTGATGAAGCGGCTAGCAGTTCCAGCTCATCCGCCGCGAAAAAATAATTGATCAACACTAACGCCGGTCATCCGCACCGGCGTTGCAAGGCCCGCCTTTAAGGAATCACGTTCATGAAAAAACCTTCACGCGCCCCCTTTTACGCCGTCATTGGCTTGCTTGCGCTAGTCGGGTTGACTACTGCCTGGATGCGCCATCATCAGATGGAAATCCCCTTCACCCCCGGGGTGCAAAAACCCGTGTGGCTGATTGAGGCGCGCATTGACTTTGATGCAACCGGCGAACCAGTTACCGCTCGTCTCGGCCTGCCTGACGATCCACCCGGCTACCGCAGTTTCAGTGAGCAGGCTGCCGCACCCGGTTATGGTTATTCGGTCGTGAGCGAAAACGGCGTGCGCCGCGGTGAGTGGTCCAAGCGCGAAGCGGTCGGGGCCCAGACGATTTATTACAAAACCCAATTTATCGAAGTGGATTCAACCCCTGCGGTGCCTACTTCCTTTGAAGTGCCCAAAGCGGCTCATGTCGATTGGGATGGCTCTTCACAAGAAACCGCCGCGCAGCAAGTGCTGGATACTGCTTACGCCAAGTCCAGCACCCCGCAAAGCTTGGCGCGTGAACTGATCAAACTGCTCAACTCCGATACCCTCGACCAAAACTCGGCGCTGCTGCTATCGGCCCAGACTGAAAAATCGGCGCTGCTGGAAAAACTCATCAATCAGGCCGGCATAGCCGCACGTCCGGCGCTGGGTTTGTATCTGGAAGATGCCCGCCGTCACCAAAACCTGACCCGTTTGGTGCAGGTTTACGATGGTGAAGAATGGGTGTTGTTTAATCCTTACACTGGCGAACAGGGCGTCCCTGAGAACCTGTTGCTTTGGCATACCGGTGGCGAATCGATTCTGGATGTGGCGGGCGGCAACCGTTCGCGCGTGAGTTTCTCGATGATCCACCAAACTGTACCGGCGCTGGATCTGATCAAAGCCCAATACAAAGACAGCGTGTTCAGTGTACTCAGCATCCAGCATCTGCCGATTGAAGAGCAGAGCATGTTCAAGCTGCTGCTGCTGTTGCCGATCGGCGCGTTAGTGGTGGTGTTTATGCGCATCATCATCGGCCTCAAAACCTCGGGCACCTTTATGCCGATCCTGATCGCCATGGCCTTTTTGCAGACTTCGCTGGTATTGGGGGTGGTGAGTTTTGTATCGGTAGTGGCGATGGGGCTGGTGCTGCGCACCTATTTATCGCGGCTCAACCTACTGCTGATTTCGCGGATTGCGACGCTCGTGGTACTGGTGATTTTTATCATCTCCGCGCTCAGCCTGGTGGGTTACCAGATGGGCTTTAACACCGGCATGACCATCACCTTTTTCCCCATGATCATCATCGCCTGGACCATCGAGCGCATGTCCATCCTCTGGGAAGAAGAGGGCCCCAAAGAAGTCATGGTGCAGGGCGGCGGCAGCCTGCTGGTGGCGGTGCTCGCCTATGCCTTGATGCAGTTGTCGCTGGTCGGCCACCTGACCTTCAACTTCCCCGAGCTGAATTTGGTGGCCTTGGCGCTGATCATGCTGATGGGTCAATACACCGGCTACAAACTCTCCGAGTTGCGCCGTTTCCGCGCCATGGTGGATAACGCCAGTGTTGGCAAACTCAACGACACCAGTAAGGGAGCCGATTGATGAGTGCGCCATCAACACCTGTAGCGGCTCCGGCACCGGCGGGTATCAAGCGCTGGTGGAATTCCTGGGTCAGCCCCTGGCGCCTCAAGCGCATGGGCATCCTCGGCATGAACTGCCGCAACCACGACTTTATCGCCGCCTATAATCCGCGCAGCCTGTTTCCCTTAGTGGATAACAAGCTGAAAACCAAACTGCTGGCGGAAGAATATGAAGTCGCCACCCCGAAGTTATTTTTCGTGGTCAATGTGCAGCACGAGATTGCGACCATTGAAGACAAATTGATGGCGCTCGATGCCTTTGCCGTCAAACCCGCTAAAGGCTCGGGCGGCAAGGGGATTCTGGTGATCATCGGCCGCCGCGGCGACAAGTTCATCAAATCCTCGGGTGCGGAAATCACCATCGAGGATATCAAGCGCCATATGACCAACGCCCTTGCGGGCTTGTATTCGTTGGGCGGCAAGCCGGATGTGGTGATCGTGGAAGACCTGATCCAGTTCGACGACTACTTCAAGGACTACTCCTACGAAGGTGTGCCCGACATCCGCATCATCATCTTCAAAGGCTACCCGGTGATGGCCATGCTGCGCCTCGCGACCCATAAGTCCGACGGCAAAGCCAACCTGCACCAGGGCGCGGTAGGTGTTGGTTTGGATATCGCCACTGGCCGCGCACTTAAAGCTGTGCAGCACTCCAAACCGGTCACCCATCATCCGGATACCAAGCGCGCACTCGATGAAATCCAGATCGCCGACTGGCGCAACTGGTTGCTACTGGCGTCCAAGTGCTATGAAATGACTGGCCTCGGTTATATTGGTACCGACCTGGTATTGGACAAAGTGCGCGGCGCGCAATTGCTGGAACTCAACGCGCGCCCCGGCCTTGCCATTCAAGTCGCCAATGGCCGTGGCCTATTGCCGCGCCTGCGCCACGTTGAATCGCTCAAAGAACGCATGCACCGCACCGCCGAACAGCGGGTGGATTATGTAATGAAGACGTTTACGGCAGATGGTTTGTAATCTGGCGTAATTTTTTAATCAGCGGCGACTATCGCCCTAAACCTGACTGGAGTAGTAATCATGGCGACATCCGCTATTGTTGGGCCTGGCCTGTTAATGGGTACCTTTGCACTTATCATCCTCACCGGCGTTGTTCTCGCGCTGGTTGAAAAACGCCTGGAGCCAAAGCGTGAGCATTGATACGCGTAGGTAATCGAGCGCAAGCGATAAATAAAAAAACCGGGTCATTTTGAACCCGGTTTTTTTATGCGCGAATGAAATCCCGCCAAATAGATTGCGCAACACTTCCATGCGTGGAATTTGCGCTGGATCAAACAGTATCGCGCACGCGCAATTGTGACCCATCGCAATTGATCAAGATCAAAAGCACCGGATCATGAAACGCGCAATCTACTCCTGAAGGCACTGTGGTTTTGTTAACTGTCGTTTCGTTAATAGACCCGTGCGATAACTGACGGAGAAATGATTATGTTGATTTCAGGTATTGTTGCAACTGCATCCCTAGTGGCAGTGTTGGTACTCTTGTTTGTCGGTGGTTTGGTGCTTGCAGCAGTCGATAAACACTTTGATGCGCGGCGCGAGCACTAGTTTTTGCGATAGTTCACAGCCCGGCAGCGGTTAATCTATACACTGCAGTGACTTATTGGCTATTTTGTCGATAACCACGAGTGATAGTGAATGATGTTGTCGGTGCGGGCGAAAATAACAACGCTGGTTGAGTGGCTATTTGCATTTGCGCAGCGCTATCCCTTTGCGATAGCGCTGTTTGGTTTTGTCTCGGGTGTGCTCAGTTTTGTGATGGTCGAGCGCAATCAGGAATTTGCGCAGATGATCGCTATCCTGATGCTGGTGAGCTGGCTCTGGCTTGCGTCAGAAGTGATGCTAAAACAGGGTATTTTTCACTGGTTCGGTTTTAAGTTACCACCTGCGCTGGTTAGCTTTGCGACGCAGATGGTGCATCAGGAAAGCCTGTTTTTTGTTGTCCCTTTCTTTTTCATCACCACTGCATGGAACAGCACGCAGATGGTATTTACCGGGCTGCTCATGCTGGCCGCGCTGGTGTCGATTATTGACCCCATCTATTACCGCTGGCTGGCGCCGCGCCGCTGGCTGCACTTTATTTTTCACGGCGTGACTTTATTTGCGGTATTGCTTACTGCACTGCCGATTATTTTCCACATCCCCACACCCAAAGCCTATCTTCTCGCCTTACTTATATCGATCGCAATGACGCTGCCCAATATTGTGAGCACGATGAAAATGGTGTGGTGGAAGCGCTTTTTCTCTGCCTTGTTCTTAATTGCTGCTGCAGGTTCATTCGGTTTATTGATGCGCCCTTGGGTTCCACCGGCAACACTCTGGCTCACCGAGGTGGCAATCACCGATGAAATGGATACAGAAGATCGTGTACCAGTGCGCGTCTATAAAAAGGTGTCGGCTGAGCAGCTGCGCCAAGGTATATATGCTTACACGGCGATCCACGCCCCGCGTGGGCTAAATGAGCGCATCTATCATATGTGGACTCATAACGGCAAAGTCATCGATAAGGTAGCACTGCATATCAGCGGTGCGCGCGAGGCGGGTTATCGCTCCTGGTCGCGCAAAGAAAACTTCCCCGAGGATTCCATTGGGCGTTGGAATATCCGGGTGGTGACTGAAGCCAATCAGGTTATTGGTATCCTGCGCTTTCAGGTTGTTACTGAGCCTGCTACTGAATTACCGAGTAAGGAACCTGTTACAACGCCCGAATCCGTACCAAGCGAATAGCGCCAGTCGGAAAATTGCCGGGCAGCACCGACAAACACCTGTCGGCAACAAACACCTATAATGCGCAAAACATTCAGGTGCCTGTTGTCCATGTCCTATTTTCCTGTCACCAATGACCAACCCAGTAAGACTGGCACAGCACAGTCTGTCGCGCGGGTCGATACGTCGCTGGCTAAACCACGCGCCTTGCGTATTGCTTTATTGGGCTACCGCAGCCACCCGCATGTGGGCGGGCAGGGTATTTATCTGCAGTATTTGAGCAAAGCATTGGTCGAGTTGGGTCATAGTGTTGATGTCATTTCCGGCCCGCCTTATCCGGAATTAGATCCGCGTGTGGGCTTGATACAGTTGCCCAGCCTCGATTTATACGCGCACCCCAATCCCACTCGCGCACTGCGACCAAAACATTTTTTATCGCTCGCTGATTTTTACGAGTGGTGGAGCAAATTGAGTGGTGCATTTGGCGAGCCTTATTCATTTGGCCGCCGGTTGTGCTCGCATTTTAAAAAACACAAACCGTATTACGATATCGTCCACGACAACCAAAGCCTCTGTTACGGCTTACTGGATTTGCAAAAACGCGGCGTCAATGTGATCGCCACTGTGCATCACCCCATTACGCAAGACCGTGATCTCGCACTCGCCGCCGCCACCGAAAAAGGCCAGCGCTGGTTAATCAATCGCTGGTACAGTTTTTTGGCGATGCAAAAAAACGTGGTGCAGCAACTCAACCATGTGATCACTGTATCGCACCAATCCCAGAGCGATATAACCGCAGCATTTGATCGCCCGGCGCAAAACATTCAGGTGATTCCCAACGGTGTGGATACCAGTATTTTTAAGCCGCTCGACAATATTTCGCGCACACCTTTTCGTTTAATAACTACCGCCTCATCGGATCAACCCTTAAAAGGCCTGAGTGTACTGTTGCGTGCTTTAGCAAAATTGCGCAGTGAATTTCCCGAGTTGCAGTTAATCGTTATTGGAAAATTAAAAGAAAATGGTGAAACACAAAAAGAATTGCAGAAGTTAAATTTGCAAGACGTGGTGCAATTCAAATCCGGCATCAGCAACCAAGAGTTAGTCGAAGAATATGCGCAGGCATGTATCGCTATAGTGCCCTCGCTCTATGAAGGCTTCGGTTTGCCCGCTGCCGAAGCCATGGCTTGCGCAGTTCCACTTATTTGCAGCGACGGCGGCGCCTTGCCAGAAGTGGTGGGTGATGCTGCGCGTTTAGTGCGTGCAGGCAATGTAGATGATTTGCAAAACGCGCTGCGAGAATTATTAAATGACGAAAAAACACGCGATCAGTTAGGCGCACAGGGTCGCGCACATATCCTGCAACAACTCAGTTGGGATTGTGTAGGCAAGAAAATGGAGCGTTTTTATTATCAAGTGTTACAGCAACAAACGCAGGCGCATCCAGTAGTGAATCGTGAATTACCGAGCGAGCAGGTACAAAATGCTTACGATTAATTTCCGCGATTTTCCACTTCACGCAGGTGACCGCGTATTGGATCTCGGCTGCGGTGAAGGCCGTCATGTGATCAACGCCTATTTGCATGGCGAAGTTACTGCAATCGGTGTCGATTTAAATCACCGCGATCTACTCACTAGCCGCGAACGCTTTTTACCTTTTGCACAAACTTCAGACAATAAACAATTTTATCTGCAACAAGCCGATGCAACCCAATTGCCGTTTGCCGATCATAGCGTCGATAAAATTATTTGCAGCGAAGTGTTGGAGCATATTCCCGACTATCAAGGTGTACTTGCCGAAATCGAACGCATTTTAAAGCCCGGCGGCCTGCTGGCTATTACGGTGCCACGTGCATGGCCGGAGAAAATCTGCTGGTGGCTAAGCAGCGAATACCACCAAGTTGAGGGCGGTCATATCCGTATTTTTAATGGATCACATCTGCGTCGCGAAATAGAAAAACAATCATTTCAATTTTATAAACGTCACTGGGCGCATGCATTGCATTCACCTTTTTGGTGGCTAAAATGCCTTTGGTGGAAAACCCAGGATCAAAATCCGTTGATCAAAGCCTATCACCGGTTATTGGTGTGGGACTTAATGGAAAAACCTTGGTTAACACAAACGCTGGAAAAATGCCTGAATCCGATTATGGGTAAAAGTGTGGTGATGTATTTCAGGAAAGAGAATTCACGATGAAAAATTTATTACTCACTAAAGGATTTTTCCCCGAGTCGCTCCTGCGTCCAACCGTCAATTATATTTTGCAAACCCAATTACCCAACGGCTGCATTCCTTGGTTCACTGGCGGCAAAGCCGATCCTTGGGATCATATCGAAGCCGCCATGGGTTTAACCATTGGCGGTGAATTAGCAGCTGCGCGCCGCGCTTATCAATGGCTTGTGCAAGAACAACTTGCTGATGGCAGTTGGTGGGCGAATTATCTCGGCGACGAACCCGTCGATAAAAATCATCGCGAAACCAATTTTATAGCCTACATCGCCACCGGCATTTGGCATTATTATTTGGTGACGGAAGACGCGAATGTTCTCCGCGAATTTTTCTCGTCCGTAAAAAAAGCAATTGAATTTGTGTTGCGTTACCAAGCACCGACGGGCGAAATCTATTGGGCAGTCGCTGAAGATGGCAGAGCAAAAAAAGATGCGTTGGTAACAGCATCCAGCTCAATTTATAAAAGTCTTGAATGCGCGATTTTAATCGCACAGACGCTGGGCGAAGATTCGGCGCATTGGTATAAAGCTTACCAACAATTAGGTAACACACTGCGTTATCACCCCGAATGTTTTGACCGCACCTGGGAACCCAAAACCCGTTTCTCCATGGATTGGTTTTATCCAATTCTTACCGGTATCGTGCAGGGAAAATCAGCGCAGCAACGCATCGAAAATAAATGGCATACCTTTGTTGAACCCAATATCGGTTGCCGCTGCGTAAGTGATGAACCCTGGGTAACCGTCGCAGAATCCTGCGAATTAACGCTTGCACTTTTAGCTGCGGGCGAACACGCCAAAGCGGTGAATTTATTTAGCTGGTTATTCCAATTTATGGATACAGATGGCGGTTACTGGACGGGCTACAATTTCCGTGATGACGTAATCTGGCCACGCGAAAAAACTACCTGGACTACCGGCGCTATTTTATTAGCGGCCGATGCCCTCACCGAACACACAGGCGCCGCACGCTTATTTATTCAATCCACATTGATAGTGGAATCTGCAGTGGATAAAACAGACCAATCGCTGCAAGCCAAAACCGAACACTGATTATTTGCGAAGCTCTGATCTTTTTACAAAACCAATTGATCTCTTAAGAAACTAGCGACTATGCGAATCCCACGAATATTTACTGAACAAAATTTGCTGAGCGGCGAACAGATCGAGCTGGAAGAATCCGCCTCGCACCATTTGAGCAAAGTGCTGCGTATGCAAGCCGGACGCGAGTTGATTTTATTCAACGGCGCCGGTGGCGAATTCGCTGCAATCATTCATGAAGTCAGTAAAAAACATGTAATCGTTAGTGTGCAAGAACACACGGTGGATAATCGTGAATCGCCACTGGAATTGGAACTCGCCATCGGCATTTCGCGCGGTGAACGGTTTGAGTGGGTGCTACAAAAAGCCACCGAACTCGGCGTCACCAAAATTACGCCGTTAATAACCGAACGCACCGAAGTGAAGGTGAATGGTGACCGCCAGGAAAAAATGCACGACCGCTGGCAACACATCCTCATCAGCGCCTGCGAACAATGCCAACGCAATTTGCTCCCACAAATATCAGCCCCTATCCAAATTTCCGATTGGCTTCCAACCGTCAATTCAGATTTGCGTTTTGTCCTGCATCACCGCGACAGCCAACGCCTCCCCGCTGATAAAACTCCCGCGAGCGTTACTTTATTGATTGGCCCCGAAGGCGGCCTAAGCGAACGCGAAATCGCCCACGCATTAGAACAGGATTTTAAAGCGCTGACCTTGGGGCCGAGAGTATTACGAACGGAGACGGCACCGGTAGCCGCGATTAGTTTAGTGCAGTATTTGTGGGGGGATTTTTAGTGGGTATCGCGAGCTGATTAAAGCCGAGACAGTAATTTCCACACTTTTATGCGCATAAAAGTGCGGATATCTACATTTATATGCGCATAAAAGTGTGGTGGACCCCATGAATATCTATGCACAGCGCGAGGTTTATGAAAATTCAACTACCGAGGACTTCTCGGTAGTTCGCCAAGAGTGCACCCAGCAGGTACGGCGCAAGCTAAAGCACTATAATCTCGATACCTCTAAATATTCACTCATAGCGGGGACTAGTTTGGTGCAGTATTTGATGAGGGATTTAATAAAAAGCGAATGAAAATATTTCTACTCACTCATGAACGCGAACTATTACGCCCCTCCAATACGGGCGTGTTGGCACAAAGCATTGCGCCGGAAATAGTAAAGCGAATCATTTGGGCGAGAAATACACCTAACCCCGCTTTGCTGAGTGCAATCAACAATAAAAATGCCGTATTACTTTATCCTACAGACGATACCGACGCTGCACCGATTGAATCGTTTGAAAATATCATTTTGCTGGATGCCACTTGGCAGGAAGCACGCAAAATGTTTAATCACAGCCCTTACTTAAAAAATCTGCCTAAAGCGCATATAAAACCCCGGCAAGTTTCCCAGTATCAACTTAGGCGTAATCAGCCCGAGGGAGGTTTGTGTACTGCTGAGTGTGTGGTGGAAATACTCATTGCAAAAAATCACATTGATATTGCTGAGCGTTTAGATACTGCGTTTGGGATTTTTAATTCGTAAATAATAAATTACACCTATCTTTCATCAGCCTCATCCCAATTGAATTTGAAATCCTCACCCCGCGTATATTGACTTTGCGCTACCCAATTATCACCACGATAGCGGACGGTGAAGTTGCTGCCATTGTTGATCCAGAAAGTATCGCGGTTGAATTGAGCCATGGGTTGGTATTTGGGTAGGCCAGCGGCGAGGGGGTAGGGGATGCCGGTGCTGAGTTGGGATTTTTGCGTCGCCTCTAAAATAAATTCCTGATTATCCTTAATTAATACCACCCAAGCGTGGCCGGTATTTTGGTATCTACCCAGTGCCACTCGCGCGTCATACCCCATATCGATCAGCCAATCGGCCAAGACAATGGCGTGGTCCTCGCAGTCACCATTGGCAAAATAAAAAGCCTGGCGGCTGGTTTGCCAGAGGTCTGCCCTGCCGTAGTTGATGCTGTCGAGCATGTAGCTTTTGCGCTTGGCGATCACGTAGAGCGGCATCCATACATTATCGACTGCAAAGGGGCTAAAGCCTTCGAGGAACGCGTTGACGATATGCCCACGCTCGTCGAGCCCCGGGGCTATGGCGGTAGCGTTTTCAATATTGTTGAGACGGAAAAAATACACACCAATGAGTGGTCCGGGATTGTATTTCTGGATACGGCCGCTGAGTTCTTCGCTGGTGTAATTGCCGAGGGTGCCAGTGATGCTAACGGAGCCGGATGCAGGACCGGTATGTTCCAAACCACCGGGCATAGCCGCATTGGCATTCTGGCTTTGTGCAAGCAGGGCGCTGATGACGGGGTCTTCGCCATCGCGCAGGTCACGCAGCCAATTTACAACAGCGATCCATACCACAATCATAAAGATCGAGTTGAATGAAAAAGTTTTTTTGCGTTTGCGGCTCATTACAAAAGCCTTAACCTTTAAAACCAAAGGTCACTATAAGGGCGACAAACACAAGGATCGAAGAGGCAAAAATCGCCACAGCAACATTCCCTTTTTGAAGTTCCTCTTCAATGCTCATATTTTTTAGCAATTTTTCATCGATGACCAGTAGCGCTTTAACACCGATAAACAGGGCAAGCAGGGTGTAGGCCAGGTTGATCGAGAGGTTGACGGCGGTTGCGATAATAAAATCCCATTGCATGGTGGTTGGCCTTATTGGTTATTTGAAATTGGATGTGTGTGTTGATTTGGCTGTCACTCTACACAGGCGCTGAATGTACAACCACTGAAGGCCAGCAGCAATTGGTACGAAGCAGTATTTTGGGATGACCGGGTGTGGCCAGCGCATGGGATGGTAGCTGAGGGTCGTGTAACGGGAGCGCTAACCCGCTAAACATTTCGGCTGAAATATCAATCGTTCGTATCCAACCAAACATACAGGGCAGTAAAAGCTGAATAAGATGTTGTTTCCGGTGAATACCCCAGCAGCGAGAGGATCTTATGCAGGCAATTGGTCATCCCCGATATTGGTTAACCCATATCCTTTTATCATCAATCTTTCTCGCCAGTGGGGCTTATGCAGATGCACTGCGCATTGACCATCTGGAACGCTGCGGGGATTTTTTTGCGCAAGCGGAGCAGGAGTTTTGTGTAAGTACGAAAGGTAAGTTGGTCGATAAGGAGTTACGGGTTTTGTTGGATGGGAAAGCATTAGCGCCCACCGCGGTGAAGCGTAAAGGCGGAGTGTTAAGGATCAAAATCGTTACGGCTGATTACCACAGCGCGCCATTGTGGTTGGAGCAGGGCGGTGAAAAAAGTAATCCGGTTTGGTTGAGTTTGAAAGGTAGCCATGTTGTTGCGGCGAATAAAAGCGAAGTTGCAAAGAATATGGATGGATTGACGACTTATGTTGATCTGGTGAGTGTGATCATTGAAGAAAATTTTGATGGTTTACAAGAATCGCGCAAGTTGGCAACAAAATATAAAGCCAAGATCGTCGGCGCTATTCCTCCTTTGAATACCTATCAATTTCGTTTGCCTGCGCGCAATTTAATCGAGCGCGACGCCATGGTATTGCGCTTAGGTAGTGAAGTGGGTGTGGATGCGGTAGTTATTGAAGAGTCGGGTGCAGAAAAAGAACTGGAAGGCGAACTGCATAATGAGAATTCTGTAAACAAAGGCGAGTGGGCCTCGAATCGTTTTCTTAATGCGGTTGATTTTTATCTGCGCCGCGTTCCCGCAAAAAGCCAGCCACTAACAACACAAGCTATAAAAATAGGCATTATCGAACGCGATGTGGATTTTGATTCGCCGGATTTTGCTGATTATCTCGGCGATTGTCGCAGTAACGCTAAACGCACTTGCTTGTATGCACGCGATGCAAAAAAACCGGAATCCCATGGTTCGACGGTTGCCGGAATTTTGGCTGCTAGTTGGAATAACGGTGGTAATTCCGGTTTTTTGCGCGGGCTTGATAAAGCCGGTCCGGGTTTTGATGTGATTGTAGATCGCAATTCCGATGCAGGTATTACCGCGAACATCGCCGCGTCAGTCAATCTCGTCGAGGATGGTGTGCGTGTGCTTAATTGGAGCTGGGGAATTCACCGCGTGGGCGCAAAAAATGTGGATGGTAAAGATGTGGATTCGTTAGTCAGGTCCGGTTTGGCGATGAGCGGCTATGAAGAATTATTGGAAGAATTTTTTCTCTGGCTGCGTATGAAACATCCCGATGTGATTGTGATTAATTCCGCCGGTAATGGCGCCTCTTTTTCCGGGCTTGATGAATATCGGCTGCCATCCTCATTTGTAACAGAACAGTTGTTGGTGGTCGGCGGCCATGAGCGCAGCAATAAAAAAGATGCAAAAGTATCCGACCCTGATTACGTGGTAAAACGCGGTGCATCCAATATCGATGCGCGGGTAGACATTACCGCCGCCGCCTGTGTTCACAGTTCAACTTTAGTGTTAAATGCAGAAGGCGAAAAACATTGCGGTACGTCTTACGCAACACCACTGGTCGCCGGTTTGATTGCATCTATGCTCTCGATAAATCCGCAATTGGAACCAGAACAATTGCGCATTTTATTGCGTCGCAGTGCAATGACAATTGGCGAAGAATATGATTTTGAACCCACCGATGCCGATGACCTCACCTCACCGATTTTGCCATCGGAACGCAACAATGAACTCAATCACCCTGATGTCGGCCACTCGGCGCGATTGGATATGCACAAGGCGCTGGATCTTACTGAGCAAAGTTTAAAGCGAGTTCGTTGATTAACTTGAGATACATGCTTTTTAACAATGAGGTATTTGATATGTCTAATGAATTGAAATTTGAATATGAAGGCATGGAGGTCAGCATCACTTACGAGCCTTCAACCAATAAAGTTAAACGCACCGTTACCGAATTCGGTACAGAAATTCATAACGATGAATTAACGTTTGATAAATCGCTGGTTGCAAGCTTCGATGTAATGAGTGCGGAAGAGCAAGCAAAAATAGTGACTGCGTGGGGTTCGGCGGGAATTAAAACGAGAATAGAAGAGGGTCAGCTTGGTTCAATTAAAAACGCTTAGTGTGCTTACCAATATAGTAGGCTGCAACTATGCAGCCTATGCCAATTAGGATTACCGGAAATCCGTCTACCAATCCTCCACGAAATAGGCCTTTAATGATAATCACCGTTCCGATTACATAAAGCCACAAAACAAATCCATTCATTTTATTCATAATTAATATGTTGCTGTTTTCGGCCAGAAATGGAAGTTAGCGTTTAAGTAGGTTGGGCAGTAATGCCCAACCTACGAGCTACGAGCGTAGGAACTTGTTAAGTTAAAACACTCGGTGCATATAAATTTTGCAATAACGATCTTTCACTAATTCAAGAAAATCATTGATATTTGCTAGACCTCTCAGATCATCCAGTCTTACAACAACTATTCGTATTCCGTCTCTAGTAAGGTGTTCATGCAACCGGTAAACCGCCCCTCTATTTTGGTCATCGCCATTTATGAAATCCCCGGTCACACCATTTGCTGCTATGAAAATGCCAGTCGTAAGATGTTTTAACCTTATTTTTGCGGCGAAGTTATCAATCAAGTGGGAGCCAGCTGGCCTTGACCAGTTTTTACACTCAATCGATATTAGGTTATCCCAAGGTTCGAAAACCTGAGTTGTCTTTGCATTCCACAGTAGGAGGTCAACCTCTTCAGCCGGACCATTAATATTTGTTTCCCTTACTTCAATTCCATCAATACAGTTAAATAAATAGCTAGATAAACTTTCTAGGGAGTTGCCTTTGTCTTGATTGGTTGCTGCATTATCCACAGAGTGGATATGAGCAGCAAAGGTGGCTGCATCAAACATCATCCACCTCTATACATTATATTTAGTAATTGCTGCTTTAACGCAAAATAAAGATCTTTAGGTGTTTCAATTTCAATCAAATCATCCCTATCTAGAGCAACTATAAGTATCCCGTGGTCATTTTGTAATTTATTGGCGAAGGAAGCAGCATCCCTTCTGTTTTTTGCGGTAGTTAATAAAATTAAGCTACGCAAACCTTGTTTTTTTATTTTTTCGGCTAAATGATTCCACTGATTGGAATTCATAGAGTTTAAAGCCTTGAGCTCAACAGGTATCGGGTTGCCCAGAGGTTGTAGCTCAGGATCATCAGCAGAATTCCATAACATGAAATCAAAAGTGTCGCGCGAGTAACTCTTTTCAGATTCAATAACTTGCCACTGATTGATATTTTTTGCTAGCTCAAGAAACCATTTTTCAAATAATGCGTGTCTCTTTGGGCCATTAAAGGCATATAAGTCACGATACTTAAGATCTGGTGCATAGTTATTAAAATATGAATCAAAGAAATATTTTGATTCCGCATTTGGAGAACGAGAAGAAACTTCTGTCTTTGTCTCGCGATCTATTGCTCGAAAAAGTTCGTAAGCCACACGCTCAAAGTTACCACTCTCAGTAATAATGCATTTTTGATGAGATAAATCAAATGGGATTTGATTATGAGACTGAGCAATAATTATTACATTTTTCTTTGCGCCATGAGCCAAACCTATCTCGTAATATATGTTTGGATTTCCTCTAGATATATAAAATACGATTACATCGCACATCTCTAATAAAGACTGAATTTTTTTTATCGTAGGCAATTCCGGATTGAGTCTATTAATAGTTTCAACTCGAATTTCTTCCTTGCCATTAAACTTATGCAGTATTTCTGATATTGGCTCTTCAATATCTATATCATCGGTAATGAACCCTACTCTTTTCACGATTATCCTTTAATTTTTTGGCACTTTGTGCCTATTGCTTAATAAGCTGCATTATTTAATTTTTCGTTTTCCAATCGCTTCCCGCAGTAAAATAAAAAACCGCTTTGGGCGTGATAAAATGTACGCTGCCTCAGTGATTTTCTGTAATGATGCGGCTAGTGATGTTTGTAATTGTTTAGCATTTCGCGTAATTCTAATACTGAATTCATTAATTCGGCCTCAATTCTAGATGAAAAATCAGATCTTTTAACCAAGTATTCCAATGGCTCTAGAATTTCTTCCATTTGCTGAATAAGAATGCTTTCTCCAAACATCTCAATTGACGTTGAAGCCAATGTTTTTAACGAATCAATAGCATGAAGTAAGGCTTTCGGTTCACTGGCAGGCCTAGCATTTCTTCGACTAGAAGATACACTTAACCTCGATAATTCTAACACTTCCTCAAGAATTTCCCTGTCGGATCTGGCAGATTGCTTATTGTTTGAATTTCCTTTGTAGCGTTCTAATACTTTATTAATTTTTTCATTTAATTTAGGCCACCACATTTCAAAAACAGAATTTAAAACTCCATCTTCAAGTTTTGAATCACCAAGACAGCTATTGATTGTTTTAATTAGTTTTTTCATTTCCATTTCAGAAAAGGGAGATGCCTGAAACTGAACCAAAGGCCCTTCAAGCTCAGCACTATCAACTCCGAACAACACCGGACACACTTTCGATGAATCAATACGTTTCGAAAGTGCGCCTGCCTCGAACATAATCCATGGTTTATTCAAGTTCTCTTTCGTTAGACAAAATATCCCTACAGCAGATTCTTCCAGTTCCTTCGCAATATCTTTGCCCCAACGAGCCCCCTTTTCTATGTCATTTGGTGTAAAAAATGGTTTAACGCTCTGTAGTACTGCTGGCAACCAATCCCTCAGCTCCTCAGCTAAATCTCGACTTAAATCTCCAGACCAACTAATAAATATTTTCATTGCTTCCTCCTTATTTCTAGTATTTGGATACCTTGGATTCGTTTCATAATTTCCTATTGCGTTAATTTGTAGCGACGGCTCATTATCTAGGCACGCAGAAATGCCGATTCCCAGTCACAAAATTCAATGGTGATAAGAGTTTTATTGCAAAGTGCATTTAATACGAGGTTGTTGCTAGGAGGCATTATTAGGCTTAATAGTTTTAATGACAGTGAACTGTCTTTTTGTAACTCGTTAACCACAGTATTTCCGTCAAGGGTAATGGCTAACATCCAGTCGTTATTCATGTGTATTTTTCCTATGTCCATCCAATGGCATAAGTTTCTACTATAGCCAAGGATTTGAAAAATACACTTCATTACAGGGAGCGTTGGAAGAGGGGCTATTCGTCCCTTGTCAGAACTTCCAACAATTCGATTTCAAACACCAAATTCGAATTGGGTTTTATCAGAGCGCCGATTTGGCGTTCGCCGTAGGCTAAGTGTGCGGGAACTTGTAGTTTGCGTTTGCCGCCGACTTGCATGCCGATCAGGCCTTGATCCCAACCTTTAATCACGCGGCCGGTGCCGATAACGCATTGGAAAGGTTTGTTTTTGCGGAGGGAGGAATCGAATTCGGTGCCGTCTTCGAGCCAGCCGGTGTAGTGGGTGGTGATGAGGGCGCCTTTGACGACGGGTTTGCCGTCGCCAATCTGCAGGTCTTCAATGATGAGTTCGTTCATAAGCGGAGGGGATTGCGCGGACAATTAATTATCGAGATGCAGATAATCCAGAAACGCGCGCTCCATGGCTTCTACGTGGGGAATTACCGCTTCTTCGCCAGCCCATGAAACGTGCATAAGTTCGAAGGGTTTGTTGTCGGTGTCTTCGCGTTCGGTGATTTCTTCTTCAGTGACGCGCGCCAAACGCGGCAGGCCTTGGGTGAGGATGGCGATAAAGGGGAGGGATTCGTTGACGCCGGTGGTGTTGAGTACAGCAAAACGCGAGCGGGATGCGACGCCGGGTTTGTCTTCACCGTTCATCACTTCAAATGAGAGCAGCGGAATAGTTTGCTCGCGCCAACTGCAGTTGCCGAGATACCAGGCCGGTGCATCTTCCACGGGAATCACTTGCGAGACGGGCACAATTTCCGCCACGGTCACGTTGGGTGCGAGCAGCAAACGCCCCTGAATCGGAATGAGCAGGCTGGCAACTTCTTGTACTTTTTTCTCGATGCGCTGGGGTGCTCTCATGAAAATCTGATCCTGTCGGTTCTCGTTGTACTTATTAAAGATGTACTCATCGAATTTGTACTTGGTACTTATCTAATTGGCGTTAACGTTTCAACTGTGCCAGTGAACGCGCCAGATATTCGGGTGTGCCATTGAGGCTGACACAGCCGGTAGCAAGGGCGGATACGGGCATGGAATCGCTGGTGCAATCATCGGGTGATTGTGCCCAAGCCTTGCCGCCCACTTGTTTGATGAGCCGGCAACTTGCCGCGCCATCATCACCCATGCCGGTAAAAATAATCAAGCCGCAGCGCTCGCGGTAAATACGCGCGGCATTGGCAGCAATCTGGTCAATCGAAGGCGCGTAACTGCCTTTCCACGACTGGCCGTAATTCACAACTAATGTACCGTTTTCCAGAATCTCGACCGGATCGCGCGCGGTTACCAGCGTCAGGCTGTTGGCCTCTAACACTATGCCTTGGGTGGCGACCATGGCCGGATAGCTACCGGCGTTGCCCATCATGCGGTTGAGCGTCACTGCCTGGTTGGCATCTATATGTTGTACGTATAAAAAGGCTATGCCCAGATTAGCGGGCAACTGCGCCAGAAACCGTTTTACCGCCGCCGGGCCACCGGTGGAGGCGGCCAATACCCAGAGTTCACTGGCAGGGTTGGCCTGTTGCAGGTTGATATCGCCGCGCAAGCGCTGCAAACGTAAACCGGTGCGCCGCAACCAGGCGCTGTGGTCTTCGCTGCCTGGAGCAAATTCGCTGCTATCGCTGAGGATAATCGGCACCCGGCTCTGGGCGAATAACTGTTCTAACAAGTGTTGCTCGTCGCAATAGTCTTCTGCGACATCGACTACCCAGGCATCCAACTGCTGATCCAATAACTGTTGATTAGCCGCCGCGCGCGCCGACAACAGCAGGTGGCAACCAACTTTATGGCCCGACTGGGCGACCAGTTGGGTCAGCGCCTGCTGCTTGTGGGCACTATCGACCAGTATTCCCAGTTGCAGCATGGACGCCGCCTTACTTCACGGTTTTGCCGAGCAGTTCATTGATGTTGCTGAGCAGCAGGTCTTCCTGATAAGGCTTGCCCATGTACTTGTTCACGCCAAGGCTGAACGCGCGCTCGCGGTGTTTTTCGCCGGTACGCGAGGTGATCATGATGATCGGCAGATCTTTCAGGCGCGAGCTGGTGCGGATATTTTTGGCGACTTCGAAGCCGTCCATACGCGGCATTTCGATATCCAACAACATCACGTCAGGCATATGGTCTTGCAGCAATTGCAGGGCTTCAACACCGTCTTTCGCGGCGATCACACGGAAGCCTTCGCGCTCCAGGAAGCGGCCGGTTACCTTGCGTACGGTTACCGAGTCGTCCACTACCATCACGGTCTTCTCGGACAAATCTTCTTCCGGTGCAGCACCGATTTTGAGCGGTTCGAGCAAGATGGCGTTTTGCAGGCCGAGTGCCAGCTGTTCGCGGATCATGGCGTGCAGATCCAGAATCACCACCACGTTACCGTCGCCCATTACTGTGGCGCCGGATACTCCGCGCACCGCACTGAACTGGGCGCCGAGGGTTTTTACCACGATCTCGCGCGAGCCGAGCAGGCGGTCCACTTGCAGCGCTACTGTGTGTTCGGTACTGCGCACCAGTACGACCGGCAGCGGCAGGGTTTGGCCATCCAGTTTCGGCTGGGCGCTGGAGTCGAGCAGGTTGCCCAGGTAGCGCACCAGATAGTTTTCACCGGCGTAATCGAAACGCGCGGTATCGTCTTGATAGTAATGCTCCAGCTCAAACGGGCTGACGCGCACAATACCTTCAATCGAGTTGAGCGGAATGGCGTAGAGGTCATCGCCAATCTGCACCATGAGCGCGCGGTTTACCGATACGGTAAATGGCAGGCGGATGGTGAATTCAGTGCCCGAGCCCCAGTTGGAATCGATAAACATGGCGCCGCCGAGCTGTTTGATCTCGGAGTGCACCACGTCCATGCCCACACCGCGGCCGGAAATCTGGGTGACTTTCTCGGCGGTACTGAAGCCGGCGTGCAGGATGAACTGGATAATATCCTGGTCGGCGAGCTGGGCATCGGCTGACATCAGGCCACGTTCGATGGCTTTTTCGCGCACACGTTTCAGGTTGATACCGCGACCATCGTCGATGAGGCGCAGGATTACATCGCCACCTTCACGGCCAAGGGTCAACAGGATGCGGCCGTTCGGGTTTTTACCGGCGGCGATACGCTCATCCGGCGTTTCGATACCGTGGTCAACCGCGTTACGTAGCATGTGTTCGAGCGGCGCGACCATACGTTCCAATACGGTACGGTCCAGTTCGCCTTCGACGTTATCCAGTTCGAAATCGACTTCTTTGCCCAGCTCGGTCGCGGCTTGGCGAACGATCCGGCGCAGACGCGGCACCAGACGGGAGAAGGGCACCATGCGCGAGCGCATCAGGCCTTCTTGCAAGTCGGTGTTAATACGCGACTGTTGCAGCAGCAGGGTTTCGGTGTCGCGGGTTTTATCCGCGAGGGTGTATTTCAAGTCCATCAAGTCAGATGCGGATTCGATCAGCGAGCGCGACAGCTGCTGCAATTGCGAGTAGCGGTCCATCTCCAGTGGGTCGAATTCTTCGTGCTGTGCCATCTGCTCCTGGCGGAACAAGACCTGTGCTTCGGTTTCGATATCGAGGCGACGCAGCTGTTCTTGCAAGCGCTGGATGGTGGAATCCATCTCCTCGATAGATCCGCTCAAGTCGCTGACTTGTTGCTCCATACGGCCACGGCTGATGGAGGTTTCACCGGCGAGGTTTACCAATTCTTCCAGCAATTCGGCGGAGACTTTGACCACTTCTTGCGGGCCAGTGCGGCGTGCAGCCAAATGCTGTACTTGCGCAGGGCCGGTATTGCCAGAGCGCAAACCACCGCCGTATTCGGTGCCGGGAATGGCGCCGGGAACTGGTGCCGTCGGCTTGGCTTTGGGGGCGAAGGTCAGCACATTCGGTTTCTGGCTGGGGCTGCCGTCGTTTTCGTATCCGGTACGTTCATAGCCGTTGTCGGCAAGATCGCGGGTGTTATCGACTACAATGGTCGGTTTGTTGTAGGGCGGTTGCTCGTCGTGCAGCACCGGTACATCTTCCGCGTACTGGATGTCCTCAACCGCTTCGTCAACACTCACGTAGTTATCGGCGGGAGCATAGTTGTCGGTTGGTGCATAGGTATCCAGCACTGGTGGTTCTGGTTCATCATCGGTTGTGTCAGCCGCACCGCCGCTCATGCGCGCCTGAGCGCGGGCGACTCCCGCGTGCATACGGTCCTGGTAGCCGTGCAGGCGGTTAAAGAACGACTGATCCAGCTCGGCATCGTCGTCCATCTCAATCAGGATGGTTTCAAAATCGTGCGACAGGTCGCCCAAGTCAGTCAAACCGGCCAGACGCGCGCCGCCTTTAAAGGTGTGCAGTGAGCGCTTGAGCTCTTCAACGCAGTTGCTATTGTTCCAATCGTCCTGCCACTCGTTGAGCGAGGTGTCGATTTCTTCAAGGAGTTCGCCCGCTTCTTCGATAAAGATCTCCACAATTTCCGGATCAAAATCTTCATCAACTGCTGGCGCTGGTTCGATCAGTTGTGGCTGGTGAGCCACAAATTGAATTTCAGCGACGGGTTCAACGGCGTCTTCGATAGGCGCTTCAACAATCAGGTCAGCTGCTTCTGCATAAATGTCGGCTGGTGGTTCGCTTGCTTCTGCTTCTTGATGCTCGTGAAGCTCAACAACCTCATCATAGACAGGATCTTCTTCAACCAAGCTGATTTCTGGCAACAAGGTGTAGGCGATGTTGTCTACTTCCTCATCAATCAGTTCGATAGTCTCATCGACAATAATATCGTCATCGGCTTGTGCGGCAGACGTGTAGTGAGGTGCTGGCTCGTCAAATTCAATCTCTTCGTCCAACTCGGCGAGCGGGATTTCTTCATCCTCTGACGCAGCCTCTTCAAGCAGCGCAACTTCTTCCTCGATCAGCGGAATATCTTCCTCAACCAACGGAATTTCATCATTGATCAAGGTGCTGAGGGTGACCACTTCAGTGCTGAGCAGCTCATCTAACGCATCGTTAACGGCGTCCGGGATCTTGTGCAGGTTTTGCCCGGCGGCTATGGCATCCACCATGTCCAGCAGGGCGATGTGGGCGGCATTGAGGGTGGTGCAGACCGCAGGTGAGCAGGCCAGCTGCTCGGCGATCACTGTCTCGTAGACGCTATGGATTTTTTCGCTCAGCTCGGCCATGGCGGGCAGATAGGCGTGGGCTGCCGCTTTGGTGAGTTTGCCCAACTCGTCCATCACCGGGATCAGTTGGATGGCATCGGACGGATCGGCCGCCCACTGGGCGATAATCTTGTCCGCATCCAGCAGCAGGTTCATCTCCTCGGCCATAAAAATGGCGAGCAATTCCGGGTCTACCGGGCGCTTGCCGCTCTCATCCAGCTCTTGCAGGCTGACGAGTGGGGCGACATGGATCTCGCGCAGCTCATTCACACGCGCTACAAATTGCTGCAGGCGGGGGATATCGACTACTTCACCTGCCTCGATTTGATGCAGGGCAATCTGGGTGTAACTGACTGCATCGCGCAGCAGTTGGAGGATATCGTCGTTGATATTAACGTGATATGAGCGCAACTCTTTGACAAATCGCTCCAGCGGCGTCGCCAACTCAGCCACTTGCGTGACTTCTGCCATGTGCGCACTACCCTTGAGTGTATGCAACGCGCGCTGCATGCCTTCACTGGGTGGCTCATAAATAGGCGCTTCGGCTTCCATGCGCGCGATATATTCCTCAACCACTTGCAGGTGGGTGAGGGCTTCGGCGCCGAAAATTTCCCACAGTTGGGCATCAGGGTCGTCGATATCAATATCATCATTGGTCGCTGCGCTGAAGTTGAAACCCACGGCTTGATGTTCGCTGTAGGCTTGTGCCAACTGGGCGACTTCATCTTCATCGACGATTTCAACCTGGTCTTCCAGCGTCATTAATGGCGGTGTTTGCTCTTCCTCGAATCCGAGATCGAGGATTTCATCCTGCTCATCCGATTCAACGACGGGCAGTTCGGCCATCTCCAGCGTCAACTCTTCATCGGCGTCGTCGCTAGGCTCATCATCTTCAACCGTGAAGTTCAGTTCTTCAGAGAGTTCAGCGAGCGATTCGGCATAAGCTGACTCTGCTTCCTGCTGTTCATTGTCATCGAGTGAAGCTTCTTCGTGCTGGGATTCAAGGTCGATTGCCTCCTCGTCGTCCGCTTCCGGCAGGGCATAATCGTCGCTGGTAGCAACTGCTGCAGGAATAGCTACCGGAGCAGGGCTCTCGCCCAGTTCGGCGAGCAGTTCGTCCGGGGTGACGCCTTGGGAAAGTGAGACCGCCTGTTGGCGATAGGTTTCAGCTGCTTGTGCATGCGGATTGGGTTGGTTGTCGCGGAAGGCGGCGATCATATCCGGCAGCAGCTGGCGTACCTTTTCAATGATATGTATGTGCACAGCGCCAGCGACTATGGTGCGGTCGATTACGCGGTTGAGCATGTTTTCGATCGACCAGGCCAGCTCGCCTATCTCATTGGCGCCGACCATACGGCCGCTGCCTTTTAAGGTATGGAAGGCGCGGCGGAATTCGGTCAGCGCTTCTTTATCGTCAAAATTCTGCGCCCAGCGGGGGAAGTATTCACCAATGGTCTCGGTAACTTCGGTGGCCTCTTCGATAAAGATCTCGATAATTTCGTCGTCGATATCTTCATCGTCGCGCTGGATAAGCGGTGCATTATTGGTGGCGACCAGATTGCTCACAGGTTCATTGGCTGCCTCTGCCACATCCTCATCACTGTCATCCAGCTCGGCAATCGCTTCGGCGATGCTGATTTCTTCCACCTCTGCCGCCGGGAGTTCGGCCTCAGTTTCGCTGACAACAGTGTCAGCGTCTGGTACGGATGCTGGATCGGCTACTGGCGTTTGGACTTCAGCGTAGAGGGCTGATAAATGGGCGAATTCATCTGCAATCGGGGCGGTCGGTTCAATCACTTCCTGATAGGCGGCAGTCAATTCGTCGGCAGCAGCGCTTTCTTCGCTAACTGCTGGTTCTACGACATCATCAGCGTAGTCACTGGATTGCGCGGGCAGAGTGTCGGTGGTGGATTTGCTGGTTTTGGCAACGGCGTATCCAAGACTGGCGACGCTTTCTTCGGCCACGCTCAGTAGCAGGTCGTTTTCTTCTTTGCGGCCGCCGCTACTCAGGCGCTCCAGATAATACTCAACGCTGGTGATGGCATCGGCCAGGGTATCCAGCGTGGACCACTGCGGGGTTGAATCCTGTTGCAGCAGCTGCTCCTCGATAAACCGCGCGCAGGCGCCGAGAATCCGTGCCGGGCGCGGCAACGGCATGATTTCCAGACCGCCACGGATTTCGCGCAGGGTAGTGGGCACGCTTTGTAGGTGCTGGCGGTTCCACTGCGAGGCGATGTATTCGATGATCGCGTCTTTGGCGTGCTCAAGACCGTTGCGCGATTCGCGCAGCACCGACTCTTTGGCGCGCGTGAGGGTGATATCTGACTCCTCGCTACCAGAATCTTGCCCGCCCATTTCGGCCAAGTTATCGAGCGAGTTTTCAACGGCAATCAGCTGGCTGGCGACGGCGAGCAATTGTTCGTCGGTGAGCTGGCTGCTGGATTCGACCACCAAATCCAGCGCGGCACCCTGTTCCAGTACGCGCTTGCGCAGGTCGCCGAGGCCGAGTACCGCCAATGTATCGGCGACGCGTTTGACAATCGGCAAGGCATCGCCCAGTGCGGACTGGGTGTCGCCGCCCGCGAGGCAGATATCCAGGCTGTTTTTAATCAGGTTCAGTTCTTCTTTGAGTGCACCTACCACCGAGCGCATGGCTTCGGC
>Ga0307408_100000439_pt1 | contig 36782 bp, 21 predicted proteins | sample 322Cmetagenome_FD_202116 | JGI IMG/M metagenome (GOLD analysis project Ga0307408, IMG submission 202116) | Maize rhizosphere microbial communities from greenhouse at UC Davis, California, United States - 322HYB-C-3 | ecosystem: Host-associated > Plants > Roots > Rhizosphere > Soil | place... | reverse complement strand
GCAGGTGTACCGCTAAAGGTGCGAGTAACGGGATCAAAACTCAACCATGCAGGTAATGCTCCGCCGCCAGCTAATTGCACGGTGTAAGTTAAAGTGTCGCCAACATCAGAATCCGCAAATGTATTGATATTGAATTGGAAGTTAAACGCAGAATCTTCCGTGGCGTTTTGATCAGGAATTACATTCGCGACAGTGGGTGCATCGTTAGTATTAGCTACAACAATATTGAACGTGTCTGTCACTGTGCCGCCATTACCATCATTGGTAATAACATCAATTGATACCGTTCCAACATCGCCATTTGCGGGTGTGCCGCTAAAGGTGCGAGTAGCGGGGTCAAAACTCAACCATGCAGGCAATGCTCCGCCGCCAGCTAATTGCGCGGTATAAGTGAAAGTGTCGCCAACATCAGAATCCGCAAACGTATTGCTGTTGAATTGGAAATTAAACGCAGAATCTTCCGTGGCGTTTTGATCAGGAATTACATTCGCGACAGTGGGTGCATCGTTAGTATTAGCTACAACAATATTGAACGTGTCTGTCACTGTACCGCCATTACCATCATCGGCAATAACATCAATTGATACCGTTCCAACATCGCCATTTGCAGGTATGCCGCTAAAGGTGCGAGTAGCGGGGTCAAAACTCAACCATGCAGGCAATGCTCCGCCGCCAGCTAATTGCGCGGTATAAGTTAAAGTGTCTCCAACATCGGCATCTACAAATGTATTGCTATTGAATTGGAAATTAAACGCAGAATCTTCCGTCGCGTTTTGATCAGGAATTACATTCGCGACAATGGGAACATCGTTTGTGTTAGCCACAACAATATTGAACGTATCCGTCGCTGTACCGCCATTACCATCATTGGTAATAACATCAATTGATACCGTTCCAACATCGCCATTTGCGGGTGTGCCGCTAAAAGTGCGAGTAACGGGATCAAAACTCAGCCATGCAGGTAATGTACCGCCGCCAGCTAATTGCGCGGTGTAAGTTAAAGTGTCTCCAACATCAGAATCAGCAAATGTATTGCTATTGAACTGGAAGTTAAATGCAGAATCTTCCGTCGCGTTTTGATCAGGAATTACATTCGCGACAATGGGAGCATCGTTTGTGTTAGCCACAACAATATTGAACGTATCCGTCGCTGTACCGCCATTACCATCATTGGTAATAACATCAATTGATACCGTTCCAACATCGCCATTTGCGGGTGTGCCGCTAAAAGTGCGAGTAACGGGATCAAAACTCAGCCATGCAGGTAATGTACCGCCGCCAGCTAATTGCGCGGTGTAAGTTAAAGTGTCTCCAACATCAGAATCAGCAAATGTATTGCTATTGAACTGGAAGTTAAACGCAGAATCTTCGGCTGTGTTTTGATTGGGGATGGTATTCGCAACTGTGGGGGCATCATTTACGGCGGTGATAGTGATATTAACTGTGTCGCTGTCTATCAAAATTCCACCGCTACCACTATTACCTAAATCGCTTGTAGTAATTGCTAATACCGCAGTGCCGTTGTAACCCGTTGTTGGGTTAAATGTCAGAATTGAAAGTGCATTATTAATATTAGTTTTAGTGCCACTAAATACCAGACTGCTATCGTTGGTGCCATCGCCAGTGGTAAAAATTAAACCTGTAGTACCACCAAGTGTTAATGTGCCATTCGTTACCGAAAGAGTAACCTGTAAATTACCCGCACCAACATCCAGATCATCTATTTGAATTCTATTGCCATTTACTGAGCTGAAAACCAGTGATGTATCTTCACTCGTGACTTGTCCACCGGGCACAGTATTTTCAGGTGCATCATTCAGCGCGGTTATATTTATCGTGGCTGTGTCACTGCCCGACAAACTGCCATCATTGGCGCTAATGGTAAGCATGCGTGTTACAACAGGGGTATCGCCTGAAAGGCGATAAGTAAGTGTGCTACCGCCATTGCCTGCAAACAAATCGTTGAGTTGTGCAGCGGTACCTGTGAGTACCAACGTATTCGTATTCACGCCCGATACAATTACCACACCTGTAGTGCCAACTGTTGCAGCAAGATTACTATTGCTACCCTCAGCGGTCAGCGTGATAGTCAATGCATCGCCATCTACATCAGCAACACTAATTCCAGTTCCGTGCAAATCAATCGGGGTTTGTTCATCTGCAAAATAATCAGTGGCAGTAATGGTGACACTGGGGGCGTCATTAGTGTTTGCAACCGTAATAGTAAATGTATCCGTTACACTACCGCCGTTGCCGTCATCGGCAATTACCTCGATAGATACAGTACCAACATGCGCATTCAGCGGCGTGCCACTAAAGGTGCGCGTAACGGGGTCAAAACTCAACCACGCAGGTAAGGCACTACCGCCAGCTAACTGCGCGCTGTAGGTCAATGTATCGCTCACATCCACATCGGAAAAGGTATTGCTGTTAAATTGGAAATTAAATGCAGAATCTTCCGTTGCATTTTGATTGGGAATTGCGTTGGCAAGGATAGGCACATCGTTAGTGTTAGCAACAGTGATAGAAAAAGTATCTGTGACTGTGCCACCATTTCCATCATTGGCAATCACATCAATAGATATAGCACCCACATGAGCATTCGTAGGCGTGCCACTAAAAGTTCGCGTAGCTCCGTCAAAATTCAACCATGCCGGTAATGCACCGCCACCGCCAGTTTGTGCGCTGTAGGTGAGTGCATTACCTACATCCTGGTCCGCGAATGTATTTGCTGCAAAAGTAAAATTAAATGCAGCATCTTCGGTTGCGTTTGCATTGGGGATTGGGTTGGCAACAGTTGGAACATCGTTAGTGTTGGCAACAACTAAATCAAAAGTATCTGTTGCGGGTGTCCCACCGTTACCATCATCAGCGGTCACTCTAATTGAAATTGTACCCACATCAGCATTGGCTGGTGTGCCTGAAAAAGTACGTGTAACCGCATCAAAACTTAGCCATGCTGGCAGTGCACTTCCATCCGCCATAGTGGCAGTATAAGTTAGCGTATCGCCAACATCCGGATCATCAAAGGTTGCATTATCAAACTGAAAATTAAATGCAGCATCTTCAGTTGCATTTTGATTGGGGATGGGCGTAATTAAAAAAGGAGAATTGTCTACATTGCCGATAACTACATCAAATGTATCTGACACAGTCGCTTCGCCATCATCGGCAGTTACGCTAATACTAATTGTGCCCACGTCACCATTGGATGGAGTACCACTGAAAGTACGCGTCGCTGAATCAAAACTCAACCATCCCGGTAGTGCACCGCCACCTGCCAAGGTGGCCGAATAAGTCAGACTATCACCAAGGTCCTGATCACTGAAAGCGTTAATTGGAAAGGTGTAGTTAAACAGTGCACTTTCGGTGGCCGTTTGATTTCCAATAGGATTCGCCACTGTGGGCGCATCATTGGTATTGGCAATTACAACATCAAAAACATCGTTAGCGGTTCCGCCTGCACCATCATTTGCAATTAATTTAACTGAAATAGTTCCTACATCACTGTTAGTAGGTGTACCGCTAAAAGTACGTGTTGCCGAATCAAAATTTAACCACGCAGGTAATGCACCACCATCAGCCAATTCTGCAGTGTAGCTAAAGGTCGCGCCCACATCGCCGTCACCAAAGGTATTGGCGGGAAAGATATAAGTGAACACAGAATCTTCTGTGGCGTTTTGATTGGGAACGGGAATATTGACGAAAGGATCGTCGTTGACGCCGTTAATCGTAATATCAAAGGTATCATCTGCTGTTGAACCATTTCCGTCATTAGCCGTGACTTTAACGCTAATAAAACCTACATCCCCATCGTCAGAAACTCCACTAAACGTGCGTGTGCCTGCATTAAAATGCAACCATGCGGGAAGCGCATCGCCATTTGCTAAAGTAGCAGTGTAAGTGAGTAGATCCCCATCAACATCAGCGAAAGTATCTGCGGCAAAAGTGAAACTAAATAGTGATTCCTCGGTAGCAATTTGATTGACGATTGGATTCGCAAGTGTAACGGGGTCATTAATCGCAGTGATATTAATTAATGCCGAATCATTTGCACTCAAGCTTCCATCGCTGGCAGAAATGGTTAGCTGTTGCGTTGCCGAAGGTGTATCTCCAGCCAAGCGATAAGTCAGCGTGCCGCCATTATTACCGGCAAACAAATTATTCAATTGTGTTGATGTGCCAGTGAGGGTTAATACATTGGTAGTATTGCCAGATGAAATAATCACGCCCGTAGTGCCAACTAGCGCAGTGAGTTGACTATAAGTTGATGGCGCTTCGACAGTCACAGTTAACGTATCACCATCCGAATCATTGATCACTATGCCGGTACCATGCAAATCTAATAGTGCCTGCTCATCAACAGCATAACTAGTTTCAGCAATAACAACTGTTGGGGCATCATTAACATTATTAATAGTGATTGCAATATTATCTGTGTCTTGTAAGCCACCGCTTAACCCCAGATCTTTTGTCGTAATACTAAAAGTATCGCCACCAACAAAATTATTTACCGGTGTATAAGTAATGGTGGATAAGGCCGCATTAATTTCAGCTACTGAGCCACGGAATAACATATAAAAATCATTGGTGCCATCACCACCAATGAATGTTAAGCCTGTGGTTTGTGCAAGGCTGAACGAACCCTGCGCCGCATTGAGAGTCACTTCAAGATCGTTGGGGAATGCATCGGCATCGGCTACTTGAATTTGATTGCCGTAAATTGAGCTAAAAATTAACGGCGTATTTTGATTGGTAGATTGCGCACCCGGCACGGTATTCACTGGAGCCTGATTACTGCCATTATTGTATGAAAGCAAAAAATTCAAATCGGCACTGCTATTACCTGTGCCGTTTACAATCATTTCCGAGTTATTCCAGGCATCGCTTTTGTAGGCGACAGAAACTTTCCCATCGGCATTATTGGTGGTTATCTTGATAATGTAGGTTTGATTATCGTTAAGTACAACATCACCAAAATTAAAGGTTTTCCAACCAAAAGTGCTGTCTAACTGATCGGAATTAATCGTTTGTGTAGCCAGCGGTGATGCATCATTCCATCCGCCATCCAATAATTGAATCGTGATGTCCTGATTGGCAGCACCAGATTCCACACGCAGCTGCACACTGATCTGGTTAACGGTATAAGTTGCACCGGGGCTATCATAAAGAAAGGATTGACCTACACCACTAATCGACGACACTGACTGAACGCTAGCTCCCCCTTGAATATTAATATAATGAGTAGACGCTAAAACGCCAACCCACGCCTCTTGCACCGCCGTGCTTACAACAACAGTTTGTTCAATACTACCTACTGAAAACTCTAAATCCCAATCACCACTTAATGTGTTATGCCCCGTTGCATCATCACTTGCAGCGACATCCGCGTCGGTTAGCGCTGCAAGTTCTGCAATAAATTCGCGCCCCTGCACAGTCGCTGCCACATCGCAGCCGTAAATTAAAACATCGGCATTTTCACCCAATGCAGTGCGCCAAGCGATTAACTCATCTTCATACTGAAACAGATTATTGGTGCTGAGCAATGTACTGCCCAGTGCAACAGAGCCATTCGCGCCGTGAGAAATTATGTGCAGCGAATCAAGCCGGGAAAATTGTGTCAGCTGTTGAGCAATTTGAACGACACCATCAATGTTGGCATCAAGGTAAACAATTTCCAAATCACCTGTCGAATGTTGTTGGCGAATATCCTCCACTAACTGCTTATAATTTTCGACAGCAGTATCCACAACCACCAAGCTCGTGATTCGTTGAGCAGCGGTTTGTGCATCCAATAACGGATCTGCAGGTGGCAGATAGATGGCGGTCAAATCGAGTTTGGCAGCAGCTTCCGATAACTGCGTTATATCTGCACTGCCATCGTCAAATACGGCGATATCGGCAGTTGCAGAAAATAGCAACCGGGGTTCAAGCGTTTCAATCAGGGGGCGCTTGTGGCGCGACAACTTGGACATGAGCAGTATCGAGTCTTGTTATTTGTACCCGCCTCTTGCATAGGTACAAACAGGGTTAAGGTGTGGTTCTCACCAACTTGCATCCCTGTGGCAGAGCGATGGATTCCAAGCCATGGAAAACATCAACTACTACCATCGTAAAACTATCGTCAGCTCTTCTAGAAACGGAGTGCGTTTTCGCACTTTTATAATATTTATCTTCTTGAATTTTTTTCTTATGTGGTTTGAGGATCAATCATGGCACATATTTTTAACAATCACCCTGCTCACAACTAAATAATATAAGGAAAGCAAAAATTAAAAAATTTAACCTTAATCGAAACATCGTTTACGTGATTCACGGCAAGCTTTGGGTATCCAATAAATTTAACGTGACGCCTTCAAAGGTAACACGGCATTTTAAACCACTGGGTAAACGGTTACCCGGATTGGGAAATGCCAAGCGAATACCAAAAGTATTACTCGGCCCATCAATCACTTGATCAACCAGAATCACTTTAGCGTCATAACTTTTAGTGGATGCACCCAGCTCTGGTACCACTGTAGCCGTCATACCTGCTTGTACCTTGCCGTAAAGGCTTGCAGGCGCAAATACTTCCACACGCAGTGGATCAAGCTGGGCAAGTTTAAGCACTGGTTCAAAATCAATGTGTTCACCGGGCTGTTTGTAACGCTCTACCACCACCCCATCAATAGGGCTCGCCAATGTGCGACGCTTGAGATCAGCCAGCGCACGATTGTGTTCAAGTTCGGCTTGGCGTTTGCGATCAAGCGCCTGCTGTAATTGTTGTTGGGCAATTGCATATTCAGTTTTGAGTTTATCCAGCTCTGAAAAAGAAGCGGCTTTTTTCTCGTAAAGATCGGTTACACGCTCCAGCGAGCGCTTGCTAAATTCAACTGCCAGCTGCTGGGCTTGCACATCACTTATCAATTCCGCTTGCACGCGACGCAATTCAGCGGTGGCCATTTCCAAACCGGCATCCAGGCGCGCCACCACCTCCCCTTTTTTTACTGAATCGTTTTTATCCACTAATACTTCACTGATTACGCCCTCAACCGCGCTGCTCATTTCCACTACTACCGAAGGTTCAATCCGGCAATTTAATTGTGCCGGCTCAGAGGTTTGCGCGCTGGCGTAGCTACTCACAACACTGCATAACGCCAGTAGAGGCAAGCAACCAGAATCACTAGTGCGAACGGACATATTTAGGATAGATCTGAACATAGTTGACTCGTTATAAAAAATTATTTGTATATAAATATAGTTCAAAAGAACATTAAGAGAAGTGACGAATGAATACTTGTTGCAAAGTACTGTACCACTGCGCTAACAAGGGCCGTGCCGGGTGTGAAAACTTCACATAGGTACGCTCACCATAATGTCCCGTTTGCTGAAAATCATGGAGCACTACGTCCAACAAAAATACTTGCTCAGTCACACGGGTTCCACTGGGTTGCTGCGCATCTACCGCAAGCCTGCCTCCGCCCTGTGCCCCCAGCACTTGACTCGGCAATTCGAAAGTGGCGATTGGCAGTTGCTGCAAAAGCTCACCATGAATATGGCGAGAAGGATTACTCGCTAAACGAACTGAAACATGACGTGTGGCCTGACGCACCAAACCTATCTCTTCTTGTAACAAGGCAGTGCGCACGCGCGCCTTACCTGCGCGCTCAATAATCGCCAGTTCATCGCCTTGTGTAAAAAAGCTGCCCGGCAAATGGTGCTGACGCAATAGGCGTACTGTTCCGGCGGTGGGGCTACGCACCACCAGACTGTTCACTCGCGATTGCAACAATTCGATTTCAGCACTGATGGCATCGATATCCTGCTGTAGCAATTGCGCCTGGATGCGATCACTGACCCATGCCTGTTGATAACGCGCTTCAAATTCGCGGAGATGCGCTTGCTGCACTGCTAAATTGGTAGTGAGCGCAGGATTGTGCAAACGCACCAACACTTGCCCCTGCGTAACCTGATCGCCATTATTAACCAACACCTCCTGCACTTCCCCACTGGATTCCACTTTTACCCGCGCCTCTTCCGGTAACCAGATAACAGCCTCAACAGAAGTCGATTCCGGCATAGGAACCCACAGCAGAAAAGAGAAAAAAGCCAACACAAAGGCACCGGTGATTGTCACCGCGCGCTGACGCACCGCCAATAATTGTTTATCAGCCATTAAAAAACGTATCGCTTTTATTAGCGGCCAACACAATTGAAAGAAAATCAGCCAAGCGCCAACAATCAAACCCGCCAGGGGGAAATAACTCGCCACCAATAAAATAATAAAAAACAAAATAAACAGGCGATAACCAAATGCGGCAATGCTGTAGCACGTGAGCACCGCTGCTTCACGATTTGTCTGTGCCGGGGAGAAAATCTCGCTTACACCATAGGCATAGCGGCGCAACAAATAACTCAATTGTTGATTGGCGCGGGTAGCAAGGTTAGGTAAATCAAATGCATCAGTGAGCAGGTGGTAACCGTCAAAACGCATGAGCGGATTGCCATTAAAAAACAATGTGGACACGCTGCCGATAATAATGATGTTGTATAAAAAATCACTGAAAAAACCGGAGGGAACTTGGATCCACAATAACAGTGCAAGCGACGCTAAAAATATTTCCACCGCCATACCAGCGGCGCCCACCATTAGTCGCTGGCGTTTGGATTGAAATCCGGTCGCGGCACTCGCATCCACGTAGGGTAAGGGTGTACCCACCACAAATACCACCCCGCAATCATTCACCTGGCCACCCCATACTTTGGTAAATAATCCGTGACCCAACTCATGCAGCACTTTAAAAAATGGATAGGTAAGCCAGAGCAACAACAAATTTCCCGGCGACAGCAAACGCTGCAACTGCCCTTGCGTGAGTTCACTCCAATGATTACCGGCCTGCAATAATGCGTAAGCCACTACAACCAACCACGAGATTCCCATGGTCCTGCTCGCCAACAATCGCGCTAGGGGCATGAGCTTATTGAGCAAGCGATCCGGGTTGCCGAGTGGTAGGTGCCAGGTGAGCGGGTTCATTAATAAGCGCAGCCAGCGCTGCTGCTTTTTTTGTTCTTGTCGTGCAAATAATTCGCGCGTGCTGGGCGGTAAATCGCACACTAATAAATCAGCCACATGCAAATATTGCAACAGGTGAATTAGATCATCCTGCGTGGGCACATCCTCCGCACAGGTATAAAACTCTGGTTTGGCAGCAGCGGATAAAACCTGCGTTAAATTATTTCGTCCATCCATCGCGCTAATTAAACGCCACGCTGGTGGGCTCAAGCGATGAAAGCGACCATTACTTTTATCTTGCAATAAATACCAGCGCTCACCGTTGTAATCGCGGCGTTGGGTATGGATATGTCGCGGCAGTGAGGGACGTAATGATTCGAGCCGCTGCCACGCAGGATTAATATCATGTGATTGGGCGTCATTCATAATGTCACCACCATAAACTTAAACGCAGCCAATGCCAGAGATCGTGAAACCAAATCCAGCCCAGCGCGCGTTTACCAACGGTAATTTTGCCTGAGCCGGTCATGCCGGGGCGCAGCAGATTTTTTATACTGTCGTCATCATTTGCTGCATCAGCCATCAACAACAATTCCACGCGAAAGTAATTGCGCCCTTCTCGCACTTCACTGATCGGCGTAATGGTTTTTACACGCGCAGAGAAAAGTTGATTAGGTAAACTAGACAATTTCACTTGCCCTTCCTGACCGGGCACAAGCGCTGCGATATCGCGCTCATCCACGAAAAGCTGCACGATAAAATCGTTCGCCGCCGCCAACTCAAATAACACATCACCCTGTTTTACCGGGGCCCCCTGTTTTTGCGAAATATCATCTGACACGATAATGCCGTCGATAGGCGCAAGCAGCTGGGTGCGCTGCAATTGTTGCTCGATTAAACGCAATTGAATGGCCGCCTGATCCATTTGTGCGTTGGCAATTGCCGCTTCAACACGATCAGAATTCGCCAGAGCCGCATCATAGGCTTGGCGATAGCGCTGTACCTGACTCGCCAATTTGCGTCGCTCCAGCAGTAAATCCTCATCCTTTAAGGATGCGAGCAACGCTGCTTTAGTCACACTGTCGCCGGGGCGCACCAATACCTCGCCCAAATAACCGTCCTGTGGAGATACCACCAGATATTTTTCGCTTGTCTGTAACCTGGCATCAGCAGTAATGCGATAACTGATCGGCACAAATAACCCCATCAGTAACAGCAGTGCAGCGGCTAATGCCACACGACTGCGCCAAGCATCTACCCCAAACCAGCGCTGCATACGTTGGCCAATACTGCGTGCCACCAGTTGTTTAAACCCGGCGCCCGCATCCTGCCGTAACGCGATAAGACCGCCAGCAAAATGCAGCGCCGCCTGAATAAACAACTGTTGTGTCTGACTAAGTTTTGTCTGTTTGTCCAACTCGATTGTAAGCACGCCCAGCAGGCGATCACCTTTACGAATTGGAAAGCTGGAAACCGATTGCAATTGTTGTGATTGTTGCAGTTGCTGATGAGCGCGAGTAATCGCCACCGCCAAGGTCTCGTCCGCAGGTTCCACTGGGGAGTAGCTAATCCTAAGCCCCTGCTCCAGCGCTTCATTCATCGCTTCAGTCACTGCCTGCATTGCTTGGGTGCGCGGATCAAAGTGTGCCGAATAAGACACCGCTTGCAGGCGCAGTGTTTGTTTGTGCAATAAACCCAAACTCACGCGCGTAGCCCCCAACTGCGACGCAACCATATTGACCAAACTAATCGCTACTTCTTGCAGGGAATTTTCTTTTAATAAAATGGTGCCCAGCTGTAAGGCGGCGAGTTGATATTCAGCAGCTGGTATGGTTGCTGGCACCTCTTGCACTTCCCGTTCCAGTGCGGGCGAATCACTCTGCTGATGCAACAAAAATTGCAACCAGAACTGCCCCAACTTGAGTTCTTTGAGCATTCCGGTGAGTGCTTTTTTATCGGCGACACTCACTTCCAATGCCACCACTCCCCAAAAGTTACCATCGATAATTAACGGATGCGCAAGGCGGTAATGATGCTCATCCACCTGCTCCAACTGTAAGCGCTGTTTTATCACCACCTGTGCCAATAGCATGCGCAGCGGCTCGCTTATCGCGTCCGCACCCGGCCACCTGGCAAGTAGATGTTGAGTTCCATTATTGACCTGAACCAGCATGGCGGCACTGACGCCACCGAGCATTTGGCATTGGGTTGCCAGCCAGGTTTTGAGCTTATTGTTGAACGATTGCATGGAGTTAACTGCTTTATCGATCCTGCGGTGCAGGAACCACTGTGTTTTTGTTATTAACTGTTTTACTGAATTAACTGAATGGGCAGCTGAAATCGATACAGTGAGAATTAACCATAACAACAAAAACCACACTTGTCGTCAATTTCAACATTAAAAGCGAAGATTAAGTCCTTAAATTTCACTACTTCTCAAGCTTATACCAACTTATTGCAGTTTGATTGAAAACAACTGCCAGATTGTTATTAAGCTGAGAAAAATATCTCTTTTTTATCGCTACAAAATATATAAAACGATAAATACTAATTATTTTTTTATGCTCACAACTTTCGAGAGTATTTCTCATTACCTGAACTAGACTCTAGCCTTATAGCTGGAGGTTTTTTCACTTGTCATCGTATTAAACATACAAGTTGGGGAATTTTTAAAGAGTAACGGACTAAGCAACCATGTACGGAATTTTTAACCTTTTGAAGGAGCGCCCGGTGGTAATGCTGGGCTCAGCAAGCCTACTAATACTTGTGGGAGTAACCGTGCTCGCCACCTGGCACGCCCCTCGCCTGCTGGATGCAATTCACCCCTTTGCCACGCTGATGGCATACAACACTGCATTGGGATTTATCGCCTGCGGCTTGGGCTTACTCGCTATTGTTAAAAAATGGCAGCGAACTTTGGTGTACAGCGTTGTTGTGCTGTGGGGCATTGGGTTACTCACCCTGCTCGATTTACTCACTAGCATGGAGTTACACACCACTGATTGGTTTGAGATTTTTCTGAGTGACTCACCCATTCACCACCAGCCCATATCACCCACCACCAGCAGCGCATTTTTATTAGCCGGCGCCGCATTGTTATTAGGGCGCGCGACGGATGGTATTGCAACATTAATTGCCACGTTGATTTGCTTGTTATTAATTTTAATTGCCACTGCCGCAGTACTCGGACAGGGTTTTGGCTTGTTACCCAATTACGTATGGCTGGGAATTAAATTAGCGCCTCACACAGTTATTGGGTTAATTGCATTTGCATTGGCAATTATTACGCTGCGCTATTCAGCAGCAATCAATGCGTTTAACCGGCTTAATTTTTTTAACCGGTTAGTGACCGGTTTTATTTTTATGAGCCTGTTATTTGTCGCTATAGGCTCTATTGCCATGCTGCAAATAAATAGTGTGGCGACTATTTCGCAACAACTTTATTCCGGGCCAGTGCAAGTAAACAATGCAATGTTGCGCATCAAAGCCCATGTGAGCAAGCTGAATCGTGGCATCAAAGATGTAGCGGTAGCGCCAGAGTTAATGGAAGAACGTAATTTGCCTGATTTTATAACTAGCTCCGGGCAAAAAATTGTGGCTGAGCTGGTACAGCTTGAACAACAACCGCAGCACCTGATTACCAGCGCACAACTGCGCAGCACATTAAAGGATTGGCAAGAGTTATTACTGGATACTTATCAACAATTGGCCGCAGGCAATGTCGACTATTATCGCAAAATTGCTCTGGAAGACAGCCAAGCCCACACCCAGAAAATTGAAAATTTATGTGATGAAATCATTGCGCAGGCGCAGACCGAAATGCATGCGTTAAACGATCAGGCACTGCTCACCAAGCAACATGCAGGCAATTTAATGCTGGTAGTTATGCTAGGCTTTTTGTTAGCGGGAGTTTTGGTCGCCGCACTTATTACCCGCAGTTTAAGCTGGCAGCTGCAAAAAATTCGCGTTGCTATGCTCGAGCTGGCACAGGGCGATGCCAACATTCAGATTCCCTTTCTGGATCACCCCCAAGATGTTGGTGACATGGCCAGAACACTCAAAGTATTCGCACAAAATATTGACGAGCGCAACAAATCAACAGCACTACTGGCCAGTCACCAACAAATACTGGAGAAAATTAATTTACAACTTGCGCAGACTAATAAAGAACTTGAAACATTTGCTTATGTTGCTTCACATGATTTGAAATCGCCGCTGCGGGGCATTGCCCAATTATCCACCTGGATTGAAGAAGATCTTGAGGAAAAACAATTTTCCGAGGTGAATAAACACACCACCATGTTGCGCAATCGCATTCAGCGCATGGAAAAACTACTGGATGATTTGCTCACCTTTTATCGCGCAGGCAAAACCGATGGCAATCTGGTTGAGGTAGATGTTGCGCAAATGGCCAGAGAGTTATTTGACATCCAAAACACCAAAGCCGGGCTGCGCCTTGAATTGGCAGAGAACCTGCCCTGTTTCAGCACTTTGAGCACGCCCTTTGAACAAGTGCTACGCAATTTATTTTCCAATGCAATTAAACATCACGATCGCGATGAAGGTGTTATTCGTATCAATTACCAACTACTGCCTAATCAGTACTATGAATTCAGTGTATGTGATGATGGCCCCGGCATCCCCGAGAAATTTCAGCAGCGAGTATTTGGTATGTTTCAAACGCTGAAACCACGCGATGAATTGGAAGGTAGCGGCATGGGCCTCGCACTGATAAAAAAAATTGTCGCCACCTACGGCGGTCACATCAAACTTGTGTCAGAAGGACGCGGCTGCTGTTTTTATTTCAGCTGGCCGCAACACATAGACAAAGGCGTAAAAGATGACTGATAACTTCTATCCGAATTTAAACCCAAGCCAGTTTAAAACTGTCAGTCTTCTTATCATCGACGACGATGATATAGACGCAACGGCGTTGCGGCGTGCATTACATAAACTGAAATTGCTTAACCCGCTCTACCGCGCCAAAGATGGTGTGGAGGCCCTTGAAATGTTGCGTAATGGCAATGTGCCAAGCCCTTACATTATTCTGTTGGATATCAATATGCCGCGCATGAACGGTATTGAATTTTTGGAGGTATTACGCGCCGATCCGGAACTAACCCATGCGATCGTTTTTGTACTGACCACCTCCAAATCGGACGAAGATATTTTGGCAGCCTACCGTGAACATGTGGCCGGCTATTTACTTAAACAGCGTATGGACAGCGATTTTATGCAGGTGATTGGGTTGCTTGATCACTATTGGCGTGTGATTGAGCTACCTCACCCCGAACAATAGCCCCCCTAGCTTTAGCACCAGGGTTTAATAACGGGCATTAAGAATAGGAGACCTAATCTGCATGAAGCTATTACTGATTGATGACAACGAATTGGATCGCCTGGCGATCATTCGAACGTTTAAAAAAACCGAGTGGGATATCACCATTGCTCAGGCCTGCTCCGCGAGCGAGGGCCTTGCGCAATTTGATAGCGAAGATTTTGACGCTGTCCTGCTTGACTATCGCCTGCCCGATATCGACGGTATGGAAGTGCTGCAACTTCTCGCCAAACACCCCAATCACCACGCTGCCGTAATTATCCTCACCGGCGCCAGCGCCGACGAAGATCTGGAGCGCGAATTTATTGAGGCTGGTGCCCAGGATGTACTGTTCAAATCGGAGATTGCTCACAAACACCTGACCCGCGCCATCACCCATGCACGCACACGTCATGAATTGGAACATCAGTTACAAGAGAGCCACCAGCGCCTGCGTGCGCTGGCCGAAAATGACTCACTCACCGGGCTTGCCAATCGCTACTATTTTGATGAGAGCTTGCGTGCTGCAATTCAGCGCACCAAACGCCAGCAAGATCAACTTGCCCTGCTCTTTCTGGATTTGGATAACTTCAAATTTATCAATGACGGCCTAGGCCATTTAATTGGTGATCAGGTTTTGATGGAAGTGGCTAAACGTTTGGTTGATGTGGTGCGCGCGGGCGATGTGGTGTGCCGTTTGGGTGGCGATGAGTTTGCGATTCTGGCCCATAACTTTGAAACCCACGAAGCCATCAGCCAGCTTGCACAACGTATTTTAGAGGACCTGCGCCGCCCCATTATTGTGGGCAATTATGAGCACAGCATCTCCTCCAGTATTGGCATTGCCACCTACCCGGAAGCCGGTGACAGCGCCAGCGATCTGCTCAAAGCTGCGGATATGGCCATGTATCGCGCCAAGCAAGACGGGCGCGACAATTACCAATTTTTTTCACCGGCGATGCAAGCGCAAATGCAGGAGCGCATTCACCTCGAAAAAGAATTACGCGCACTGATTCCTACCGATCACTTTATTTTGTTCTACCAACCCATTGTCGATGCACAAACCTTTGAAGTTTGCGGCGCCGAAGGCCTGATTCGCTGGGATCACCCCGAGCGCGGCATACTGCCACCAAGCGAATTCATCACCCTCGCTGAGGAGATTGGCCTGATTGGTGAAATTGACTCCCGCAGCCGTTTAAATGCCTGCAAACAACTGGCGAAATGGCGCAAAGACGGATTGGTGGATGAGCAGTTCAACATGAAATTTAATGTCTGCGCCCAACTGCTGACTGACGATGATCTCTATCGCGCTATTATTGCAGACCTTACTGCTACCGGCCTGCCCGGACATTGCGTCAGCCTGGAGATTACCGAATCGATCCTGATTGAAAACCTGGGGCGCACCGCAGAAAAACTGCAGATGATTCGCGACTACGGCATCGATATCGCGGTAGATGATTTTGGCACCGGCTATTCCTCCATCGCCTACCTGAAAGAATTACCCGCACGCACCCTGAAGATTGATCGCAAGTTTGTGCAGGACGTGCCCACTAATCTGGCTGATTGCCGGATTCTGCGCGCCATGATTGTGTTTGCCAAAAGCCTGGATCTGATTGTGGTCGTGGAAGGCGTAGAAACCCGCGAGCAGGCGCGTCTTTGCCGCGATTATGGTGCCGACTTACTGCAGGGATATTTATTCTCCAAACCCCTTCCACCCGCCGCATTTGAGCAATTCTTACGCGATCACAATGCAGCCGAGTGGAATAAGCGTCTCTCGGTATTGGGCGCACTCACCGGCTAAGGGTGCGCTGCTCCGGCGGCGCACCACTCAACAACAGCCAAGCACAGCCCCACCTGACCTGGTCAACAGACAGTCAGCTCCAGCAAATAGCCAAACCCAATACGACAGATTGAACCAGACAATTTTGCGCCGCCATTGCGATTCGCCTATCATGCCCCCACATTGCAAAGACCCTTTGGTTTGACCTCCTGTTTTGTTTTAATTTCAAGGATTCCCTATGAGTGACGTACAACACCACCGTTTAATTATTCTCGGCTCCGGCCCTGCCGGTTACACCGCTGCTATTTACGCCGCCCGTGCGAACCTCAAACCCGTTGTGATCACTGGCATGCAACAAGGTGGTCAATTAACTACCACCACTGAGGTGGAAAACTGGCCCGGCGGTGTTCACGACCTGCAAGGCCCGGATTTGATGGTGCAAATGCAGCAACACGCCGAGCGTTTTGACACCCAAATAGTATTCGACCACATTCACGAAACTATTCTGACCGAGCGCCCATTCAAACTGATCGGTTCCAATACCTACACCTGTGATGCGCTGATTATCTCTACCGGCGCTTCAGCTCAATACCTCGGCTTGCCCTCCGAAGAAGCCTTTATGGGCAAGGGTGTTAGCGCCTGCGCCACCTGTGATGGTTTCTTCTATCGCGGTCAAAAAGTTGCCGTGGTCGGTGGTGGTAATACCGCCGTGGAAGAAGCGCTGTATTTGTCTAACATCGCCAGTGAAGTAACGCTGATTCACCGTCGCGACAAACTGAAATCAGAAAAAATTCTGCAAGACAAGCTGATGGCCAAAGTCGCTAATGGCAACATCAAAGTGATTTGGAATCATCAACTGGAAGAAGTTTTGGGTAACGACTCCGGCGTGACCGGCCTGCGCTTGAAGAGCACTCAAGACGGCGCGACGCAAGAGATTGATGTCGCTGGTGTATTCATCGCCATTGGCCACAAACCCAACACTGACATCTTTGAAGGCCAATTGGATATGCACAATGGCTACATCAAGGTAAAAAGTGGCCTGGAAGGTAATGCGACATCAACCAATATTCCCGGTGTATTTGCTGCCGGCGATGTGGCTGACCACATTTACCGTCAGGCGATTACTTCCTCTGGGGCTGGCTGTATGGCTGCGCTGGATGCCGAGAAGTATCTGGACGATCTGTAACAGCCGGCACGTAGCATCGGCAGCTAAATAAAAAGGGGAAGGTCAGCGATGACCTTCCCCTTTTTAATTGCCCGTGTGGTTTATTTAGCAGCCAGACGATCCAACTCAGTGCGCAAATTGCGCAACCATTGGTTAAACGCCAGACGGATCTGGACATTATTAGTCACGCGATTGTTCTCCTCCCAAATACGCCCCAAATCGCGACGATCAGTAATAATCGCCAGCACATCGCCTGACACTGAATCCACCAGTGTCAGCTCCAACGTCATAGTCCCCATGCCTTCGCTGTACACTTTCATCATCGTCGGGCGACCTTTGGAGTCGTCTTTACTCGCCAATGGCGCAATCTCCAGCACTTTTGCTTTTACTTGCAATACATCCGCGCCCGTCTGTAAGGATGTCGCAAAACGGCCATCGACAATCAGGTTCGTCATTAACGCCTCGGTATAACGCTCCTGATAATAGCGGCGATCGGCATCGCTCAGCTCCCACGGCGTGTCGTTAATCTTGTCCGTGGACTGCTTGCGGATTTTGACCTCACTCAAATCCAACTGCTCGACCAATAATTTACTGTATTGCGCAAATTGCGCATTGGGCGCAACAAAGGTGCCATCAAAACGGCTGTCTTCCACCGCACTCAACCCCGCTTGATCTGCTTTCAGCGCCGCGTCTTTTTCATGGGGCTTAGTCATTGAACAACCACCAATCACACCAGTAGCCAGTGCAATTAGCACCAGTTTGACACTGAGATTTTTCATTAAACGTTTCATCACATTACCTGCCTGTAGTTCGGGGGACTGAAACTGTATGCTAGCCGCGGCAGTCACAGTCATTGGTTGTACCGCATGTTTATAAGACGTTATTCGCAATCAAGGGTTCATTGGTTGCATAACCCGCAACCTTATTGGTGGCATAAGGCCAAACTGCCCAGTGACTCCAAGTTATTGAAGCACAAAAGCAAACCGGGAAGCAGAGGCCTCCCGGTCAAGTTTGTAATATTTTGTAGTTTGACAGCAACCCTACTGGATTACCAAGGCTGTAACAAGGTTACCTTCGACCATTCAACATCCAACCGATTGGCGTCCAACGCACCAGCACCAAATAACTCGCCATGCCCACCGCAAAAGTTGCTGCCAGCGTCAGCCCATACTCCGTCCACACACCCCAATTTTTATCCATCAAAGGGTACTGCAGGGCAAAAATAATCGGCAAATGAATGATGTAAATCCAGTAAGAGCTATCGGCGATAAGCCGCATCCAACGGTGATGGGAATCCAGAAATTGTCTGGCATAAATTAAACACACCAATGTCATCCACAGCGCAATATAAACTTCACACACTGCCAGAAGTAATTTCTTCCACAACGCTAAAGGGGGAGCCATCAAATCCATCTGCACGGGTAAGTGATAATAATAAAGCGCAAATAACGCAGTGCTGGCAAGAAGAATCCTGAAGGCATAAACATTGAAGCGCGCAATAAAATTTTCCTGAGTGAAAATCCAATAACCCAACACAAAAAATAATCCGAAAAAGCCAAAAGACCATAATTGGGGTATAAAACTTTCCGGGGCGGGCTTGGGCGAAGCAATCAACAATGCACCGGGCAATAGTACCAAGGGTATGATTAAGAGAAATAACCCGGGTGTTAAACGAGCCAAAAAATTGCTCGCCCACTGCCAGTTAACAATGCGCAACAACCACACCAATACACAAAAATAAATCAGGTTATATAAAAACCACAAATGCATCGTAGTGGGTGGTGGGCGCGGGGCATCAGGGTTTTGCATTGCCTCCAGAATCATCAGCATAATTGCTGACTTATTTTCAACCTCATTGGTAGCCGTTAACAAAGGAATGAAAGTGGCGACCATACACAGCGGCAGAAAAATAATAAACGGCAATAAAATTCGCAGCGCGCGATTTTTTAACATACCAACCACCCCGCGCCGCGCCACTAAATAAGCCACAAAAAAACCGGCGATCAGAAAAAACAAAGGCATTCTGAATAGATGTGAAAACCAGGAAAACCAATCCAGCAGCAATGATTGCTCAGTATTTGCCGCTGGCCAGAGTGCCTGTAATTTGGGGCTATAGGCCAACGCCGCATGAAAAAATACACCCGTCAACATCGCCAGTGCGCGCAGGTTATCCATATAATAAAGCCGTGTAGTTACCATCGCTTTCACCTCCCTTTTTAATTATCGCTATTCATTACAGCTATTTATAAAAACGTTTCCTTGCGCGCTTGCCACACAAATGCAACCAGCAATGCAACTGCTAAAACGGACAACTGCACAGCAATAATACCCAGTGCCTCACTACTCCATACCGCCTGCGAACTAAATAAGTGTGTGCGAATACTCTCTATCCGGGCAACCATATAAATCATCGGACCAATCATACAGTTTAAAAAAATCATTACAAATAACACCATGCCATCCGACTCACTAATCATCCCCGTTGCCCACGTCAGGCAGTAACTCAATAAAAAATACAACGCCAAAATTAAACACAGTGGTAACAATCCATCGGGTATTGCGCTAGCACTAAACACAAATATGATCGCAGCTACAATCAACAACCAAGGAAAAAAAACAGCGTCATGCAGGCAATTAATTTAGCCAGTGCGTAGTCAACGGGTGTAACAGGTAAACTCATAATAAAAGGCAGGGTATGTTCCTTTCGCTCATTAATAATAGTGCTGCTAATTTGATGATTCCCCATGCCAATAACAGCGCTCATTAACAAAGTGGAGCCCATTACGAACTGCCACTCGCCAAGGCTGATAAAACTCAACGCAGCGATGCCAGCCAAGGTATACAACACGATAAATTTCCGCTGCAGATACCAATCCTTGGCAACTAATTGTTTAACCACCGGTAAGTTCAGTGTGTAACTCATGAATTCACTCCTGCTTTTACTGTAGCGACAAAAATTTTCTCCAGCGTCATAGGTTCTACACTGGTTACATTGACACCTTGCGCACTCAAATGGGCAAGCGTGGATTCTGTAAATTGATTAACAATAATTTCTTGCAAGGAACCGTTATGTTTGACACGCACCAAACCTGATAATTCGAGACCGGTAGGATCCATACTGCTGGTACAAAGAATTCTTCGCCAGCGCTCCAGATAGGTCTCTTTATCTTGCGAGTCCAGCAACTTCCCTTTGTGCACAAAACTAATCGAATCAGAAAGCTGTTCTATATCTTGCGTATTGTGTGATGAAAACAAAACGCTGCGATCTTCATCACGCAGAATAGCGGCAAGCTCCGTTAATACTTCTTCACGGGCAACGGGATCAAGCCCAGTTGTAGGCTCATCCAAGACCACAAGTTTGGGGCGCCGCGCCAGCACCAGTAGCAAGCCCGCTTTAACACGCTGCCCGTGTGAAAAACCTTTCATTTTTTGGTCCACACGCAAATCAAATATTTTTAATAAATGGGCTGCGTATGTTGGATCCCATGAGGGATAAATTGACTGGATGAACTGCATGTGCCAACGCAGGGTTTCACTTTTGTAAAGCCGCATATCATCAGAAGCAAAACCGATTTGCTGTTTTACCGCTACCTGCTGCTCCGGTAACTTCTGGCCCAAGACATGCACGCTGCCACTGTCTGGCTGAATCAATCCCATGACTAAACGCAAAGTAGTAGATTTGCCGGCGCCATTAACCCCCACCAACCCCATCACCTGCCCGACCGGTAATTGCAGACTCAGATTATCCAAATAAAAATCCGGATAACGCTTGCACACATTTTGAAGTTCAATTGCATTTTCCATAATCAGACCTTTTAAAAACCCTCGCCTAAAAAATCACAGTCATTTATTAACTTATTTGCGTGCCGCTATAGCCTGCTGAATAAGTGCAATAATTCCTGCTTCATCCAAACCCAGTGCAAGAGCATTGTTTACCAGCTCATTAATTTGCAGCGTTAATTCATGCTGCGCTAATACACCTGGCAAATCAGCCTGCGCGGCAACAAAAGAGCCCCGTCCCGGCTGGGTGACTATCACCCGCTCCATTTCAAGTTCGCTGTAAGCGCGCTTGACCGTAATTACACTTACTTTGGTTTGCGCACTCAGTTCACGAATAGACGGCAATGGGTGCCCTGCAGGCCAATCGCCCACACGGATTTTTTGTTTAATCTGCGCCATGATTTGCAAGTACATGGGGCGACTATCGTTTTGCGAGAGAAACAGCTCCTCAGTCACGCACACCTCTATCTGTATATATTTGATATACACAGTATATGCACAGATATACACAGACAGCAAGCGAGAAAAGAGAAAAGAGAAAAGAGAAAAGAGAAAAGAGAAAAGAATTATTCAGGAAGGGAAATAAAAACAACGCCCTCAGAAACGACAAAGGAGGCCGAAGCCCCCTTTTTTTGCAGTAGTGGATATTAGCCCACAAACACCCGCGCATTGCGGAACAAACGCAACCAGGCGCCATCGTCTTGCCAATCGTCCGGTTTCCAGGAGTTGGTGACGGAACGGAATACCCGCTCCGGGTGCGGCATCATAATCGTCACGCGACCATCCTTACTGGCCACACTGGTGATACCCAGCGGCGAACCGTTGGGGTTGGCCGGATAGGTTTCGGTGGCGTTTAGGTGGTTGTCGATAAAACGCATTGCCACTGTGCCACTCTCGTTGCAACGTTTGAGTGCATCCGCATTGGCAAATTCGGCATAGCCTTCACCGTGAGCCACAGCGACCGGCATATGGGAACCCGCCATACCCTTAAACAATACCGATGACGATTCCTGCACCTGCACCAGGCTAAAACGCGCTTCAAATTGTTCAGATAGGTTACGCACAAAACGCGGCCAGTGATCGGCACCGGGAATCAGATTTTTCAAATTCGACATCATCTGGCAACCGTTACATACACCTAAACTGAAAGTGTCATTGCGGTGGAAGAAAGACTCGAACTCATCGCGCACTTTGTTATTGAACAAAATGGTTTTGGACCAGCCTTCGCCTGCCCCCAGTACGTCGCCGTAAGAGAAACCGCCGCAAGCCACCAACCCTTTGAACGCTGCAAGCGATACACGGCCAGAGAGCAAATCGCTCATGTGTACATCAACGGCGTTAAAACCAGCGCGGTCAAACGCCGCCGCCATTTCCACGTGACCGTTTACACCCTGCTCACGCAGTACAGCAATGCTCGGGCGCACGCCAGTATTGATAAAGGGTGCGGCAACGTCTTCGTTTTGATCGAAACTGAGTTTTACGCTTAGACCGGGATCTGACTTGAGGATGCCGTCGAATTCAGATTGCGCGCAGGCAGGGTTATCGCGCAGCGCTTGAATGCGGTAGCTGGTTTCCGCCCAGAGGCTTTGCAGTGCAGCGCGAGCCTGATCAAAAATCACCGCGTTGTTGGCACTGATACGCAATGTATCTTCGTCGTTTAATTGGCCAATCACACGCACATGGCTGATGCCGGCGGCGGTAAAACGCGCTTGTACCGCGGCGGATTTATCCCGTGCCACTTGCAACACAGCGCCCGCCTCTTCGCTGAACAGAACGGCGAGTGCATCATCGCCCAGACCATCCAGTGAAATATCCACACCGGTATGACCGGCAAAAGCCATTTCCGCCACAGTGGCAAACAAACCGCCATCACTGCGATCGTGGTACGCGAGGATTTCATTGGCGGCAAGGCTCGCTTGCATCGCATTAAAGAAACCTTTGAGCTGGGCACCGGAATCCAGGTCAGCGGCTACATCACCCATTTGGTTGTAAACCTGCGTCAGGATCGAACCACCCAAGCGGTTTTTGCCATTACCCAGGTCAACCAGAATTAGGTCGGTAGCGCCCTTGTCGGTACGCAGCTGGGGCGTGAGGGTTTGACGTACATCCACCACCGGCGCAAACGCCGAAATCACCAGCGAGAGCGGTGCGGTAACAGCTTTGTCTTGACTACCGTCTTTCCACGCGGTGCGCATAGACATGGAGTCTTTACCCACCGGGATAGTAATACCCAGCTCAGGGCAGAGTTCCATTCCCACGGCTTGTACAGTGCGATAGAGTTTTTCGTCTTCACCTTTATGGCCCGCCGCACACATCCAGTTGGCTGACAACTTCACATCAGAAAGTTTTTCAATGCGAGTCGCAGCGATATTGGTAATGGCTTCGGCAATTGCCATACGGCCAGACGCAGGCGCATCAAGCAGTGCCAGCGGGGTGCGCTCGCCCATGCTCATGGCTTCGCCTTTGATGCTGTCGTAACTCACGGTAGTCACGGCGCAGTCAGCTACCGGAACCTGCCAGGGGCCAACCATTTGATCGCGCACCACCATGCCAGTAACCGAGCGGTCGCCGATGGTAATCAGGAAGTTTTTGCTCGCCACAGCCGGGTGTTTAAGTACACGTTCGGCGGCGTCGTTGATATTGATATCTTCAGTCGAGAAAGGCGCTACAGCGGCGCTATGGGAGTGCGCAGTGCGGTGCATTTTGGGCGGCTTGCCAAACAACACAGACATAGGCAGATCGACGGGTTTGGCGTCGAAGTGTTTGTCGTTGACCAGCAGGTGTTTCTCATCGGTCGCCTCGCCCACTACGGCGTAGGGTGCGCGCTCGCGTTGACAAATGGTTTCAAAACGCGCCAGATCCTGCGGTTTAATCGCCAATACATAACGCTCTTGCGATTCATTACACCAGATCGCCAGCGGGCTCATGCCCGGTTCGTCGTTAGGCACATTGCGCAGCTCAAATTTGCCGCCGGTGCCGCCGTCTTTTACCAGCTCAGGGAAAGCGTTGGATAAACCACCCGCACCCACATCGTGAATAAAGGCGATGGGGTTGTTGTCGCCCTGTTGCCAGCAGGCGTCGATCACTTCCTGACAGCGGCGTTCGATTTCGGGGTTTTGGCGTTGCACCGAGGCGAAATCCAGATCTTCCGAGGAAGAGCCAGATGCCATGGAAGATGCCGCTCCACCACCCAAACCAATTAGCATCGCCGGGCCGCCGAGCACCACCAATTTTGAACCCGCGGCAAAGGGCGGTTTTTCGATATGTTCAGCTTTGATGTTGCCATAGCCGCCCGCCAACATAATGGGCTTGTGGTAACCGCGACGCTCACCGTCGAAGTCTTCTTCAAAGGTGCGGAAGTAGCCGCAAATATTCGGGCGACCAAATTCGTTGTTAAACGCCGCACCACCGAGTGGACCGTCAATCATGATATCCAGCGCAGTCACAATGCGGCCTGGCTTACCATAATTCACTTCCCACGGCTGTTCAAAGCCGGGGATTTGCAGGTTGGATACAGTGAAACCATTCAAACCCACTTTGGGTTTGGAGCCGCGGCCTACCGCACCTTCATCGCGAATCTCACCGCCGGAGCCAGTACCGGCGCCCGAGAAAGGCGAAATCGCCGTGGGGTGATTGTGAGTCTCCACCTTCATTAATAGATGAATAGGTTCTTGATGGTATTCGTAGGCTTTGGTAGCTGGATTGGGGTAGAAGCGCCCTGCTTCGTGACCAACCACTACCGCGGCGTTATCGGCATAAGCCGAGAGCACATCTTCACCACCCACTTCATTGGTGTTTTTGATCATTTTGAACAGGCTGCGCTCCTGCTCAACACCGTCGATAGTCCAGGAGGCATTAAAGATTTTGTGGCGGCAATGCTCAGAGTTGGCCTGCGCAAACATCATCAACTCTACATCGACGGGGTTGCGGCCGAGGGTATTAAAGGCATCAACCAGATAATCAATTTCGTCATCGGCGAGGGCCAAACCGAGTGATTTATTAGCAGCAACCAACGCGTCGCGCCCACCGCCGAGGATATCCACGCTGGTTTGTGGTGCAGGTTGTTGCGCAGTAAAAATTTGCTCTGCGGCTTCCAGGCTAGCAAACACGGTTTCCACCATACGATCGTGTAATACCGCAATAATGGTGGCGCGATCAGACGGCGAAATAGCGCCCTGCACATAATAGGCAACACCGCGTTCAACCCGCTTTACGGTATCCAGACCGGTATTTTTGGCGATATCGGTCGCCTTGGAAGCCCAAGGTGAAATAGTACCCAAGCGCGGCACTACCAAAAATAACTCACCTTCGTGATTCACTTCCCCTTCGACTTTCGGGCCGTAGGTTAATAGTTGCTGCAATACCTGCAATTGCTCCGCACTCAACGGCGCAGATAGGTTGGCGAAGTGCACAAATTCGGAGCTGACACCAGTGACTGCAGGCACGCGCTGTTGCAGGGTGGTCAGGAGTTTTTGTGTACGGAAACTGGAAAGAGCGGGAGCGCCACGCAGAATCAGCATAGTGGGAAGAGCCTCAGCATCGGGGGATGGGAAAAAAGGCCGCCATTGTACTGGATTTAGCAGTAAATCAGACAGGTTTTTCATCCCGGCTATCAGGCTTGGGTAAGCAAGCAATATAGGGGCATCCACTAGCGCCGTCGTAAAGCGTATATATAGAAGAATGAACAGGGCACCTGAAATCCCGGTAAGTCCCTTAACGGTACAAAAATGATCTCGCAGAAAGCACTTAAGACGCCAAAAAAAACCAAGCGAAATAAGAGCCTTATAACTAAAAAATCTGATTTTTGAAGATTATTTGCGCAGATTTTTAACAAAAATTTACGACTACAAGCCTATTTGTGCGCTGCCCAAGAGCAAAAATGGCATCCAAAACACCATTTTTGTGCTTTTTTTTCGCCGCTCGTCGGCTTTTACACAGCGCCTTAAATCCGCCAGAACCCTTGTCAACAGAGGAATTGAGGCAAAATAGGTCAAATTATCGCCAGCGAGCTAACCTATGTGTGATCAAAAAACAAGCTAGGCACACCTAAAAACTGGCTATACCATGGTCGGGTATTTGCACGGGTCATTAATGGATTTGGATTCGGCATGAATGCGCACACACGAAATAGAACACCCTTTCGGGCGATGCAGTTCAGAAACCGGAGTAACCCCCTTATGGAAATTCGCAAACCTTTTGTGTTAGTGATTAAGTCCATGGTGACGAGCCTGATCATCGGTTCGTTACTGATTGCCGGCAGTTTTGTGCTGGTTCGTAGTACCCCACCTACTCAGTTGGAGCAGGTTCTTGAAGCAGGCGAATTGCGCGTAGTATCGAGCAACGGCCCTACTACCTATTATGAAGGCCCTAATGGCCTTACCGGCTTTGAATACAGCTTGGTGAAAGGCTTCGCCGATTCACTCGGTGTACGCTTGGTTATTGAAGACGAATCTAATCTGGAACTCATGCTCACCGGCGTTGAAAGTAAAAAATATCACTTTGCTGCGGCGGGTTTGACGGCGCTGGAAAGTCGCCACAAAAACCTGAGCTTTGCCGACCCATTTATGCAGATCACACAGCAGCTGGTTTATAACAGCCGCTTGCGCCAGCCCTCCAGTATTGAATCACTAAGAGGGAAAGAAGTTCTGGTGATTGCCAACTCATCACACACCAAGCGTTTAGATGCACTACGGGCCCAATATCCGGATTTGCTGTGGCGTGAAGTAGATGCCGAAATGATCGACCTACTAGAGCTGGTCAATAAAGGGGAAGCAGATTACGCCGTAGTGGATTCGAGCGCTTATGACCTGAATCGCTACTCTTACCCCAAAGCCAAATTAGCCTTTGACGTCAGTGACCCGCAGGATTTGGCGTGGGCTTTCCCTGCCCTGCAGGATGACACGCTGTTTTCGGTTGCACAGCGTTATTTAAGCAGTATCAAAACAGATGGCACCCTGGCAAAAGTCACTGAAGAGTTTTTTGATCGTCACATCCAGGAAGTCACCACAGGCGAAGCCATGGCACTTACCTACAGACTGGAACAACGTTTGCCGCAATGGTTGGAAGACATGAAGGCTTCCGCTGCCGAATTTGATTTGGACTGGCAATTATTGGCGGCAATTAGTTATCAGGAATCGCACTGGAAGGCTGATGCCCGCTCTCACACGGGTGTACGCGGCTTGATGATGCTGACCAAAAATACGGCTAAAGCCATGGGCATTAAGGATCGCGAAGATCCACAACAAAGCATTTATGGTGGCGCCAAATATCTGCGCCTCTTGCTTGATCGCCTGCCGCAACGGATTGAGGGTGATGAGCGCTTATATTTCGCCTTGGCCGCCTACAATCAGGGCCTAGGTCATTTGGAAGATGCACGTGTACTCACCGAGCGCATGGGGGGCAACCCAAGTAAATGGGACGATGTGCGCAAACACATGCCACTGCTCTCCAAACACCAGTATTACAGCCGCGCGAAACACGGCTATATGCGCGGTTGGGAGCCGGTGAAGTTTGTAGACAACGTGCTCAACTACCACAAAATTATCGCTTGGCACCAACAACAGGAAGAATTCCGCATAGCTACGACGGGTGCAGGCAATCGCATATCGCTGAATACCCCCTCCAAGAGCGATGACAGCAAAGACAACCAGACAGATAACGGGGCACGCAACCTCTCTGTACTCTGATCGATATTGTTTAACGCACCTCTCCTGACACTGCCGCTATTGCGGCAGTGTTTGTTTTTGCCCATCACTTCTTGCATTCCCCCTACCGGCTACTGCTGCCGATTGAGAGCTATTCTTCAGGCTACAACGTATCAAGGGCAGCGTTCAATAACAGGGACTTTGCGCAGGCAAGGGAGTAGAATGCCGCCCCATGATTAGCTGCTGATTGATGATCACTCCATGATTCCACGTATAGACCAAACCTCACCCGTTCAAGCCCTGTATTTGAGTTTTATCAACGCCCTGCGCGACAGGGGTTTCACCGGTGACCTGAGCCCGGACTACGCCAATCGCACCGTCCTGGCGACGGATAACTCCATTTATCAAGTGCTGCCCCAAGGGGTGCTCTACCCGCGTGATACGGCCGACCTGGTACGCATTGCCAAGCTCAGTCAGGAGCCCCAATTCCAAGGCATAGTTCTCAGCCCTCGTGGCGGCGGCACCGGCACCAATGGTCAATCACTCACTGATGGTTTGGTGGTAGACACGTCCAAGTACATGAACCAGATTCTGGAGATCAACGCCGAAGAGCGCTGGGTGCGTGTGCAATGTGGCGTAGTGAAGGATCAACTCAATGTAGCGATTAAACCACACGGTCTATTTTTTGCTCCGGAGCTGTCCACCAGCAACCGCGCCACCATTGGCGGCATGATTAATACCGATGCCTCCGGCCAAGGCTCCTGCCGCTATGGCAAAACCCGCGATCATGTATTGGAATTAACCACGGTACTGCTCGACGGCAGTGAGTGGACATCCGCAGCGATAAGCGAAGACGAGCTGGAAAATCTGTGGAAGCGCGAAGACCGTGTCGGCGATATTCATCGCGTTATTGATGCGATTCAACGCGAGCATCACGCCTTGATCGATAGCAAATTTCCCAAGCTAAACCGCTGCCTGACCGGCTACGACCTGGCGCATATTCGCGATGAACAAGGCCGTTTTAATCTCAACAATATTTTGTGTGGCAGTGAAGGCACGCTAGGTTTCATCACCGAAGCCAAAATCAGCTTACTGCCCATTCCAAAATGCAGCGCGCTCATCAACGTGAATTATCGCGACTTTAATGTAGCCCTGCGCGATGCCACCCAATTGATGAAGGCTGAGCCAACTTCCATCGAAACCGTCGATTCCAAAGTGTTGAACCTGGCGATGAACGATATTGTCTGGCACAGCGTGGCCGAGTTTTTCCCTGCGCCGCAAAGCGGTGAAAAAATCCAGGGGATTAATCTGGTGGAATACACGGCTGATTCGGAAGACGATTTAAAAGCAGATGTAAAAAAACTGACAGACATGCTGGATAAGGCCGCACAAGATACCACCACAGGCCGCATAAGCTATTCCATCGCCTGGGGCAGCGATGCGGTGAATAAAATTTGGGGCATGCGCAAAAAAGCCGTGGGTTTGCTCGGCAACGTGGAAGGTGAAATTCGCCCGGTGCCTTTTGTAGAGGACACCGCCGTGCCGCCGGAAAACCTCGCCGATTTTATCGCCGAATTCCGTGCCGTTTTGGATGAATACAAACTTACCTACGGCATGTTTGGTCATGTAGATGCCGGTGTATTGCACGTGCGCCCAGCTCTGGACATGAAAGATCCCGCGCAAGAAAAAATGGTGCGTATCATCACTGATCGCGTTGTTGCACTGACACAAAAGTATAACGGTCTCTTATGGGGCGAACATGGCAAAGGCGTGCGCTCCGAATATGCGCCAGCATTTTTTGGCGAGCTGTACCCACAAATCCAGCGCATTAAAGCGGTGTTTGATCCCCGCAACCAATTAAACCCCGGCAAAATCGCCACTCCAGCGGCGGACATTCCATTATTAAAAATTGATGGTGTCACAACTCGCGGGCAACAAGACCGAAAAATCCCAGTACAAGTATGGGAAAGTTATAGCGAAGGCATGCACTGCAACGGCAATGGTTTGTGTTACAGCTGGAACCCTAACGATGCCATGTGCCCCAGCTGGAAAGGTACGCGCGAACGCAAGCACTCACCCAAAGGTCGCGCTTCCTTAATGCGTGAATGGCTCAAACAAATGAGCGAGCGTGGCGTGAATGCAGTCGAGGAAAGTAAAAAAATAAAACGCGCAAGTTTTCTATTTAATTTACCCGGCCGCGTCATTAACACTATAGGTAAACGCAAAGGCGACTATGATTTTTCACACGAAGTGCATGAGTCCATGGTTGGCTGTCTCGCTTGCAAATCCTGCGTTGCGCAATGTCCGATTAAAGTAGATGTACCCGAATTTCGTGCAAAATTTTTAGAGCTGTACTACAGCCGTTACCTGCGCCCGCTCAAGGACTATTTTATTGGCGGTTTGGAATTTATGATTCCAACCCTTGCCAAAATGCCCTGGGCTTACAACTTGGCAATGAAACCGAAATTCATGCAGAAATTTATGGCGCGTGCCATTGGCATGGTGGACAGCCCGTTGTTAACTGGCATTAACCTACACAAAGCCGCCGAAAAACTCGGCGTGAATTACGCCACGCTGGAAAATATCGCACAGCTCACGCCAGCCGAAAAAAACAAGGCTGTGATTTTGGTGCAGGATGCTTTCACCAGTTATTTTGAAACACCACTGGTGATAGACACCCTCAAACTGCTTAAAAAATTGGGCTTTGTGCCCTTGCTAGCACCGTTCAAACCCAACGGAAAACCGCTGCAGGTACACGGATTTTTGCAAGCCTTCGCCAAGGCTGCCGATGCCAACGCCACACAATTAAATGGCATTGCCTCGTCCGGTATCGCCCTCATTGGTATTGAGCCCGCAATGACCTTGGCCTATCGCGCGGAATACAAAAAAGTGCTGGGCGATAACGCACCAAAAGTGCAATTGCTGCAAGAGTGGCTCGCCAAACAAGCCGAAGCCCTGGAAAGCAACAACAAGCAATTTAAAGCAGCAGATTTTTCGCTGTTGGCACACTGCACCGAAAAAACCAATGCGGTCAGCTCAGTCAAAGATTGGCAAACTGTATTTGGCAAACTCGGCCAACAACTGAAAGTCATTGAGACTGGATGCTGCGGCATGGCGGGCACCTATGGCCATGAAACCAGCAACCTTGAAACCTCTAAAAAAATCTATGCGCTCTCTTGGGCACAAGTGGTAAATAATCCGGTTAACACCGGCAAGTTGACTGCAACGGGTTATTCCTGCCGCAGCCAAACCAAACGGATCGACAATGTTAAATTGCCGCATCCAGTACAAGTTTTGTTGCAACAATCTATTTAAAGCGTGTCGCAACAATGCCTGACACAGCGGCACGCAGCGCTGTGTCACTAACCTACCAATTCACTGACTGACGAAATCACGATTATGAAACTATTACGCAAACTGTTTGGTGCAAAAAATAAAGTAGAACCCATCAAGGCCGCCCCCATAGTAGTTGCCGAAGTAAAACCACCCAAGCCAGTTATTACCCTGGATGTGGTTGAGCAAACCAATGATGAAAACGAATTATTAAAACTTGCCAGCGATGGCACCACCAGCCCTTTACGCCAAGCCGCTGCTGAAAAAATTCATAGCCGTGAACTACTTGAACAACTGGCTAAAACCGCCAAAACCAAAGACAAAAATGTCTTTAAAATTGTTAAAGCCAAACTCGATGTATTTAAAGCGGAAGATGCCAAATTAGCTGAGCTGGAAATTAGCGCCGCACGTATTTGCGAAAAACTTGAACGCCATGTTCACCAGGAAGCAGACGCACTGTTCAAAGCCAAATTAAGCGTACTGGAAAGTGAATGGGCGGCACTGGGTCAAGTATCCACCGACATTCAAAACCGCTACCAAGTAGCTCTCAGCGCTTGTGAAAATAAAATGGCTGCGCGCGCGCAAGCTATCGCCGATGAAGAGGAAAAAATCACGCTTGACCAGCAAGCACTACAGCTCGCGCAGGAGGCTTACAATAATCTTAAAGCCATGGCGCAAGATATTTATCGTGCCGCGCATATCGACGATTTAGTCAATGCAAATTATGAAGCAAAAATTCAGGAACTGGGCAACGCTATACGTCTGGCTGCCAATCGCCAATTACCGCTGGAAAAACTCACCAAAGAATTCGAACAGCGCAAGCAGCAAACACTGAATTTAATCGACCAAATTAAGACCTCCGGCAGCGCACAACAAATTGCCGATATGCTGCAACAAGCGGAAGACAGTGAAACGATTAAAAATGCCCAGCAAAAGTTACAGCAATTTGCTAAATCTGCCCGTGAGCTGGGTGAAGAACTACCGGAAACCTTACACTCTGCCAAAGCAAAACTGGATGCAATCTGGGCGGAGCGCCATCAAGCAGAACAAGCGGCTAAAAATAGTTTGCGTGAATTTAGTGAACTGGCACGCAAAGGTTTGTGGGCGGCTGAACAGGGCTTCGTGCGGAAAGCACGCGCCATTCAAAAAGAACTGGAAGAAAAACGCGTGCAATTGGTAGCTGCCACCCAGGAATTACCCAAAGGAATTCAAGCCAAACTGGACGACTTTGAAGCGCAACTGGCAAAACTGGGCGACTGGCATGAATTTGCAGTAACACCCAAAAAAGAAGCGCTTATCAGCCAAATGCAAGTTCTGGCCAGCAGCAGTATCGACCCTGAAGTTCTCGCCACAAAAATTCACGAATTACAGGATAGCTGGAAAGAGGTAAGTAAAGGCGCACAACAGCAAGACGATGATCTCTGGCAACAATTCCAGCAAGCATCGGCTGTAGCCTATGCTCCTTGCAGAGAGTTTTTTGAAGCGCAAAGTGCCGCACGCGAGGCGAACTTAACCAAACGCCGTGAATTGGTTAATCAGCTGACAGCCTATTTAAACGGTTACGATTTTACTAGCGCGGTGTGGAAAGACGTAGAGCAAACCTTAAAAACTGCGCGTGCCGAATGGCAAACTTACTGGCCGGTTCCACGCAAAGCTGGGAACGAACTACAAAAAGAGTTTGAAACCTTAATGGAACAACTCTTTGGCAAAATCACCCAGGAGTATGAAAACAACAAAGCCGCCAAACAACAGCTGATTGAACAAGCGCAAACCTTATTGGATAACGCTGACCTGCGCGCTGCGACAGAATCGGTGAAACAACTACAAGCTCAATGGAAAACGATTGGCAAGAGTTGGCACAAAGAGGATCAACAACTCTGGCAAGAATTTCGCAGACACTGCGATGCCATTTTTGCTCGCCGCAGCGAAGCGTTCGAAGCTGCCAAGGCCGCACGCGATGCTGTGGTACAACAGGCCGACGCCTTAATTACACAACTCGCTGATTTTGCTGGTCGCTCAGTAGAAGAGCTAAAAGCTGCAAAAACTGAGATAGAAGCAATTCAAGCGAGCTTTTTGGCACTGGATCTTCCCAAGGAAGCGGCTAAATCTTTACAGCAAAAGTTCGCCGCCGGCCTCAGCGCAATCGCCACCAAGCGCGACAGCGCCCGTGCACAAGCGGCAGAACAAAGCTGGAAGGATTTACTCAATGCGCTGGATGCCATACGCAATTATGAGTTGGCAGTGATCGCGCAAAAGCCCGCAGAACAATTGGCGACGGAAAAAAATGCACTGGAAGTACTTATCGCCAATACCCCACGCTGGCCAAACGGTTGCTTCAACAGTTTGCAGCAACGTTTGGCAAAAGCTGACGCCATTACAGCGGCGGATCAAACCACAAATACCCAAGCCATGAAAATACTGACCATTCGCGCCGAAATTCTGGCGGGACAAGAAAGCCCTGCCAGTGATAAACAAGCACGTATGGCTTATCAGGTACAACTCATGCAACAAGGTTTTGGACAGCGTGATACCAGCTTTGAACCGCTGTTGACCGAGTGGATTTTGTTGTCAGGTGTCAGTAATGCAGATTACGCCACTCTGCTCGCTCGTTTTAACCACTGCCGAGAACAAATGATGGCTTAATGCAGCAGGCAATTCGGACCGCAAAATCCGGCTAAAGGTATATTGATAAAGGGCAGATTTTTCTGCCCTTTTTTTATAGATAAAAATATAGATGGAAAATTGATAAATAAAAAATCACAGGTAAAAAAAAGCAGCAAGCCTAAGGATTGCTGCTCAATGGGAGAGGTCAAAAAAATCGGAACAAGTGATACCCAACGGTTGTGGAAAAAACTGGCAGACGCAGTTTGCATCTGCCAGAAAAAGGTCAAACACAACCCCTGTCCAGTATCTCCCGACGAGAAAACACTGAACATTGGTGCTATCCTATACCTTGTATACTAGTGGGTCAACCTTTTTGTCACATTGACTTTATCATAATTTTGCACTTTTCATATTTGCATAGAGTTTTATCCTTAAAGTAAACTCTGCGGCTAAATCAACATAAGGAGACACCCGTGGCTAAACAGCCTGTGATAAGCATGCGTACCGATGCCAAAGGCTTGTCTTATGACCGCCCGGCCGCCAGCCAAATATTCGGATTTATTCGCGATGCGATTATTAGCATGGAACTATTACCCGGCCAGATGATTTCCGAAACCGCTCTTGCGCAACAATTCGGGGTGAGCAGAACCCCCGTGCGCGAAGCGCTGATTCAATTGTCCAATATTGGATTTGTAGAGGTGTTGCCCCAACGTGGCACTTATGTATCCAAATTCAGCATGGATAAAATTCTGGAAGCGCGTTTTATTCGCGAAGCGCTGGAAGTTGCGGTAGTGAGCCACCTCGCCACCAATACTGATGATGCCACCCGTTTGGAGGCCGTAGCCACCTGCGAAAAAATTATCGCCGACCAGAAGGTCGCCGCCGCAGACGATGACGCCCTCGCCTTTCAAACGCTGGATGACAACTTTCACCAGACACTAGCAGGGTTCACCCATTACGCCCGTGTAGCTGCTTTTATCGAGGCAGAAAAAGCCCACATGGACAGAGTTCGCTGCCTTAGCCTGCACGTCAGCGGTCAGTACAAACGTATCCTCAGCCAGCACTCGGGTATTATTAAAGCGATCAAGTCCGGCTCAGCGGAAAAATCGGCGGCAGCCATGAGCGTTCACTTAAAAGATGTTTACAATATTTTGGAAGTGATTCCGCAGGAACATCCGGAATATTTTGAATAGAAACTTTACGTACCGGCGCTAACAAAAAAGCAGCTTAGGCTGCTTTTTTGTTAGCGGAAGGCATACGCATCACATCAATGCGAACGCTTTAATACCGCAATCACACCTTGCGGAGCCCCCATGAAAATCGCCGGGCAAATGCTCACCAACTCCCAGCCATCGCGCCCCAATGCATTAATTTCCTGATTCAATTCATCTGTATCCAAAGAACCTGAAAAAAAACTACGCTTTTTAAATTTGATCGTTTTATATTCCCAACGCATTTGTTTTATTCCTCTTGAGGGTCATCCGATTGCAGCAACTCCACATCAGTTACTACTTTCTGGGTTAGCTTGACGCGTCCACTTTTTACTAACGCTTCACGCAGCACGAATTCAATTTGCGCATTTAAACTGCGCAAATCATCATCAGCCCAGCGCTGCATGGCAGCGATAACCTGTTCATTGATTCGCAGCGGAAATGATTTTTTCGTCACTATTAATGGCCTGCAGTTATCGACATAAATTGCGATATTGGTTAGGAATAAATAGTGCCAGTATTAATCACGGGTTTAGCCTGCTGATCACCGCAGAGCACCACCAGCAAATTACTGACCATAGCTGCCTTGCGCTCACCATCCAACTCCACTACACCTTGTAGCTTTAATTGTTCGATAGCATCAGCCACCATGCCCACCGCACCCTGCACAATTATCTTGCGCGCGGCCAACACTGCACTCGCCTGCTGCCGCTGCAACATTGCTTGTGCAATTTCCGGTGAATAAGCCAGGTGACTCAAGCGCGCTTCCAAGACTTCTACACCCGCTTTTTGCAATCGGTCCTGCACTTCACTTTTTAATTTCAACGCGATGGTATTTGCATCGCTGCGCAGCGATAAACGCTCGTCATCCTGATCATGCTCATAAGGGTAAGTGGTCGCCAAATTACGCAGCGCTGCTTCGCTTTGAATGGTGACATAGTTTTCGTAATCATCGACTTCAAAAACCGCCTCTGCCGTATCCACCACTCGCCATACCACTACCGCCGCAATTTCAATGGGGTTACCGTTGGAATCGTTAACCTTCAAACGACCCGATTCAAAATTGCGAACCCGCAGACTGACCGACTTTTTACTGTAGAGCGGATTCGCCCAACGCAAACCATTGGTGCGATCAGTTCCCGCATATTGACCGAATAACTGCAGCACTTTGCCTTGATTAGGCTGCACCATGTAAAAACCGAACCAGCAAATAAAAACCAATAAGGCAACAAGCCCTAACAGCACTTTTAGCAACAGCGGCATAAATACTACTCCCGCCACCGTTGCTACCTGCAACACCAGCAAAACCACCAGTAACAAATACCCTGAACCGCTGCGGGCTTCCACTTCTTGAACCATGATGTGCTCCTTGATTGATCGATTAAAAAATTATTTTGATATCATATTGATATCAAAATAGCACACAAAAACCCAACTGACAATTGTCATTGCGCACTAATGACTTTCACAGCTGGCACAAATTTGTCGCAACAAGCAAACTGATCGTTGAAAATAAAGAGCAACTATCGCGCGTATTTTGGTTAATCACCCTATCGGACAATTGACTCACCATGCACAAACCTAGTAACGATTGCGGCGGCTCCGTCTACTCAGCCAAGTCATGGGTCTGGCTTTTTTTTAGCCTGTATTATTTTGTCCCCCTCTACTACATGCCATTTGAGGGGCTGCAACTGCTCATTTTGATTGGTGTTTACTGCGTATTTGTCGGCTTATACCTCTGGGCAATCACCCTCAGTGCGGCGCAAGTATGGAAAGCTATTCTCGCGCTCAGCCTTTTATCCATAACCACCACCGCCTATACCCCTGGCGCCAGCACTTTTTTCTCTTATGTCGGTTTTTTGATTGGCTTTTCCTACCGCACCAAAATTTGGCTGAATTTGCTGGCGCTCCATGCGATGGTAATTGTGGCAATGCACTACACCTTCAATTATCCGG
>Ga0307408_100000438_pt1 | contig 36836 bp, 28 predicted proteins | sample 322Cmetagenome_FD_202116 | JGI IMG/M metagenome (GOLD analysis project Ga0307408, IMG submission 202116) | Maize rhizosphere microbial communities from greenhouse at UC Davis, California, United States - 322HYB-C-3 | ecosystem: Host-associated > Plants > Roots > Rhizosphere > Soil | place... | reverse complement strand
TCACGATCTGCGCCACTTTGGTGTGCAGGCCCTGGCCCATTTCGGTGCCGCCGTGGTTCACCTGCACGCTGCCGTCGGTGTACACGTGCACCAGCGCGCCGGCCTGGTTGAACAGCGTGGCCGTGAAGCTGATGCCGAATTTGACCGGCGTGATGGCCATGCCGCGCTTGAGCACGGGCTGCTGCGCGTTCCAGGCGGCGATGTCGGCCTGGCGGCGTCGATAGTCGGCGCTTTGCTCCAGCTGCGGCAGCAATGCGTGCAGGATGTTGTCCTCCACGGTCATCTGGTAGTGCGTGACGTTGCGGCCTTCCCCTGCGTTCTTGCCGTACAGGTTGGCCATGCGCACGTCGTGCGCATCGCGGCCCAGCGCGCGGGCAATGTCGCCCAGGATGGCCTCGATCACGATCACGCCCTGCGGGCCGCCAAAACCGCGAAACGCCGTGTGGCTCTGGGTGTTCGTCTTGCAGCGGTACGAGGCGATCTCCACATCGCTCAGGTAGTACGCGTTGTCGGCATGGAACACGGCGCGGTCGGCCACGGGGCCGGACAGGTCGGCGCTGAAACCGCAATTGGCGGCCATCTGCAGCTTCAGGCCCGTGATGCGGCCGGCGTCGTCAAAACCCACGTCGTACTCGTAGGCGAAAGGGTGGCGCTTGCCGGTGACCATGAAGTCGTCGTCGCGGTCCAGCCGCAGCTTGACGGGGCGGCCCAGCTTGTTCGCCGCCACGGCAGCCCACACGGCCAGGTGGCCGGCCTGCGTTTCCTTGCCGCCAAAGCCGCCGCCCATGCGTCGGCACTCGACCTTGACGGCGTGGTTGTCGATACCCAGAGCGTGCGCCACCCAGTGCTGCACTTCGCCGGGGTGCTGGGTGCTGGAATAGATCCACCACTGCCTTTGCTCCAGCGGCAGCGCGTAGGCGATCTGGCCCTCCAGGTAGAAGTGCTCTTGCCCACCCACCTCGAACGCGCCCTGCAGGCGATGCGCCGATTGCGCCAGGCCCTGTGCGGCATCGCCCCGGCGCACGAAGACGGGGGGCAGCACAAAGCTCTGGGCCTTGAGGGCCTCCTGCACGCTGAGGATGGCGGGCAGGGGGGTGATGTCGAGCTGCACGGCGCGCGCGGCGCGGCGCGCCTGCATCACCGATTCGGCCACCACCAGCCCGATGACCTGGCCGACGTGCTGCACGGTGTCCGTGGCAAACACTGGCTCGTCGTGCGCGAAGGCGGCCAGCAGCTTGTCGCCGGGCACGTCCTGTGCCAGGACCACGCCGCGCACGCCCGGCAGGGCGAGGGCGGCGGTGGTGTCCACGCCGTTCAGCGCGCCGTGTGCCACGGTGGAGAGGATGGGGGCGGCGTACAGCGTGCCCTTCACCTCGGGCAGGTCATCGATGTAGTGGGCGCTGCCGGCCACCTGGGCCCGTGCGCTTTCGTGAAAGTGCGGCTGGCCCATGGCGCGCACCGTGGCGGGGGCACTTGCCTGGGGTGGTGCGGCAGGGGCGTCGGCGTGGGCGTCGGCGGCGAGGGCCACCGGGTCGTCCACCGCATCGCGGCTCAGGGGCAGGGATTCGTCACGCTGGTTCATGCCAGGGCCTCCAGGCGGAAGTTCTCCACGCTCACGGCCTCTTCGCCCTGGCTCTCGTGCCAAAAGCGTTGCAGCAGGCTGGCCAGTACGGTGCGGCGGTAGGCGCCGCTGGCGCGCATGTCGGAGATGGGGCTGAATTCGGCCTGCAGCGCTTGCGCGGCGCGGGCGATGGTGTCGGCCGTCCACGGCTGGCCCGTCAGCGCGGCTTCGGTTTGGCGGGCACGCGCGGGGGTTGCGGCCACGCCGCCTGCGCCAATGCTGGCGCGGCGCACCACGTCGCCTTCGATGTCCAGATGGACGGCCAGGCAGACGGCGGAGATGTCGTCGTCAAAACGCTTGGAGATCTTGTAGGCCCGCAAGAAATTGGCCCCCCCGTTCCCCACTGCGTGTGGTTCGCTGCCCCGCGAGGGGGCGCTCGCCGCCTTGGGGCGGCCCGGCGGTGGCTCGGTGGCCCCCACGCTCCCCACTGCGTGTGGTTCGCTGCCCCCCGAGAGGGCGCTCGCCGCCTTGGGGCGGCCCGGCGGCGGCTCGGCCGCGGTGACACCGGGGCGCGGCACCACGATGCGCACCAGCAGCTCATCGGGCGCCATCACGTTCTGCCGGTAGCCGGTGTACAGGTCTTCCAGTGCCAGGGTTCGCTCGCCGAGCGCGCTGCTGGCCAGCACCACCTGGGCGCGCAGGGCGATGAGCAGTGGCATCGAATCACCAATGGGCGAGCCGTTGGCTACGTTGCCGCCCAGCGTTCCGGAGTTGCGCACGGGCAGCCCGGCAAAGCGCTGGGCAAAGCTGCGCAGCTGCGGCCACTGCGCCGCCAGCGCGGCAAAGGCGTCCGTCAGCGTGACGGCCGCACCAATGGCGATGTGCCGCGCATCTTGGTGCACCTCCCGCAACTCGGCCGCGCGCGTCACGTCCAGGATCTGTGCGTACTGCTTGTGCTGCTTGGTCACCCACAGGCCCACGTCGGTGCAGCCGGCCACCACCTGCGCGGCCGGGTGCGCGGCGCGTGCGGCCAGCAGGGCGGGCAGGGAGGTGGGGGCGATGTAAGAAAAATTGGCCTCTGGCGCTTGTCTGGATTGCGCTAGTAGCTCCAATTTTTGTAGCAGTTTGGCTTCGTTGACGGCCACGGGCGGCAGTTGGGCCATCTGCTGCGCGGCATCCAGGATGGGGCGGTAGCCGGTGCAGCGGCACAGGTTGCCCGAGAGCTCCTGCTGCGCCAGATCCCGGGTGATGGGCATGAACGCACCCTGCACGGGCATGCGGCTGTCGGCGACAGGCAGCGAGGGGATCACATGGTTCTGGTACATGCCGAACAAGCTCATCACGAAGCCCGGCGTGCAGAAGCCGCACTGGGAGCCGTGGCACTGCACCATCGCCTCCTGTGCGGGATGCAGTGCCGGGCCGCAGGCCGCCGCTGCAGGCGCATCGCCCACCGGCTGGATCAATGGATCTTCCGCCAGGTCTTCCACCGTCCACAGCGCCATCCCGTCAATGGAATGCGCCAGGCGGATGCAGCTGTTGATGGCGCTGTAGTGCACCTTGCCGCCGCGCACCGCGCCCAGTACCACGGTGCAGGCGCCGCAGTCGCCTTCGCCGCAGCCCTCCTTGGTGCCCGTGCAGCCCAGGTCCTCGCGCAGCACCTCCAGCAGCGTGCGGTCGGGTGGTACATTGCCCAGCGCCACGGGCTGGCCTCGGCGCAAGAATTGCAAGGGTCGTGTTGTCATGACAAGGGTCGCTTGGGTGGTCTTCGGGTCGTTGCGTTCAGCGCGTTCGTCAGAGGGTAGAGCGCGAGCGTTCAGCCGGCATAACCGCAAGCTTATGGCACCTATGTACCCACCGCTATGAGAGACCACGCCCTTTTCGACAAGATAGACCTCCATCTCATAAGGGTCTTGCACACCGTGTTGACTGAACGCAGCGTATCGAGGGCCGCCGTGCGGCTGGGCATGCACCAGCCCGCCGTGTCGGCCGCGCTCAAGCGCCTGCGCGATCTGGCGGATGATCCGCTCCTGGTGCGATCGGGCGCGGCAATGATGCCCACCGACGCCGCGCTGCGCATGGTGGAGCCGGCCGCCGCCATCCTGCGCTCGGCCGAGGCGCTGTTTTCCGACGCGCGCGGGTTCGACCCGCGCACCTCCACCCGCACCTTTCGCGTCGCGGCCAGCGACTACCTGGACCCGCTTTTCCTGCCCCAGCTCGTGGCCCGCATCAAGGTGGAAGCGCCGCTGTGCCCCATCGAGATCCTGCCGTTGTCGGCCGACGCGCACTACCACGCGCACCTGGCGCAAGGCGAGGTGGACGTGGTGATCGGCAACTGGCCGCAGCCGCCCGAAGACCTGCACATGGGCCGCCTGTTTGGCGACGAGGTGGTGTGCCTGGTCGGCAAGGATCACCCCGCCGTGCGGCGCGGCTGGGACGTGGAAAGCTGGCTGGCGGCCGAGCACATCGCCCCCACGCCCACCCACCCTGGTGCGCGCGGCGTGATCGACGCGCACCTGGACGGCCTGGGCATGCAGCGCCAGATCACGGCACGCTGTGCGCATTTCAGCCTGATCCCCAGCATCGTCGCCTCCAGCTTGCTGGTGCTGACCACGGGCCGCCAGTATTGCGAACGCTATGTGGACCAGCTACCGGTGGCCATCCTGCCGTGCCCCGTGCCGTTTCCGCGCCTGATGTACTACCAGCTGTGGCATGCACGCACCCACCATTCGGCCGCCGCCGCCTGGCTGCGCGACTGCGTGAAAGCCGTGGCAGCATCGCTACGAAAACAATAGCTGTCAGCGCAGTCTGAACAAGCGCCAGAAGGCAAAATCATTCAAATTACAAGCTGAAAAACTGAGAGACAATCGCCGCATGAGTTCACCACCCAACCCCACCGCACCGGGCGCAACGCCGCCGCCGCGGCTGCAGCTCGTGGGCATCACCAAGCGCTACCCGGCCGTGGTGGCCAACAGCGGCGTGTCACTCACGGTGCAGCCGGGCGAGATCCATGCCGTGCTGGGCGAGAACGGCGCGGGCAAGTCCACGCTGATGAAAATCATCTACGGTTCGGTCAAGCCCGACGAAGGCAGCGTGTACTTCAATGGCCAGGCCGTGCAGGTGCGCAACCCGCAGGAGGCGCGCAGCCTGGGCATTGCCATGGTGTTCCAGCACTTCAGCCTGTTCGATACGCTCACCGTGGCCGAAAACGTGTGGCTGGGGCTGGACAAGAGCCTGTCGCTTTCAGAAGTTACCCAGCGCATCACCGCCAAGGCCGCCGAATACGGCCTCGATATCGACCCGCTGCGCCCGGTGCACACCCTGAGCGTGGGCGAGATGCAGCGGGTGGAAATCATTCGCGCGCTGCTCACCAACCCCAAGCTGCTCATCCTGGACGAACCCACATCGGTGCTCACGCCGCAGGCTGTCGAAAAGCTCTTCGTGGTGCTGCGCCAACTGGCCAGCGAGGGCTGCAGCATCCTCTACATCAGCCACAAGCTGCACGAAATCCGCGCGCTGTGCACGGCGTGCACCGTGCTGCGCGGCGGCAAGGTCACCGGCGTGTGCAATCCGGCCGAGGAGTCGAATGCCTCGCTCTCGCGCCTGATGATCGGCGCCGAGCCACCGGCCCTCACGCACCGCGCCGTGCAGGCGGGCGCCACCGTGCTGCGGGTGCACGGGCTCAGCCTGCCGCGTGCCGACCAGTTTGGCGTGGACCTCATCGACGTTGAGTTCGAAGTACGGGCGGGTGAGGTGGTGGGCATTGCGGGCGTCTCGGGCAATGGGCAGAAGGAGCTGCTGTATGCCCTGTCCGGCGAAGACCAGCGGGCCGAGGCCGGCAGCATCCAGGTGGCTGGCCGCGACGCTGGCCGCATGGCCCCCGGCCCGCGCCGCGCGTTGGGCCTGCACTTTGTGCCCGAAGAGCGCCTCGGGCGCGGTGCCGTGCCCACGATGGGCCTCGCGCACAACCTCCTGCTCACGCGCACCAACGCAGTCGGCGGCAGTGGCTGGATCAAGGTGCGCGCGCTGCAAAAGCACGCCGAGGACATCATCGCGCGCTTCAACGTAAAGGCCGGCGGCCCGCATGCAGCGGCCAAGTCCCTGTCGGGCGGCAACCTGCAGAAGTTCATCGTGGGGCGCGAGATCGACGCGAGCCCCAAGTTGCTCATCGTCTCGCAGCCCACCTGGGGCGTGGACGTGGGCGCCGCCGCGCAGATCCGTGGTGCCATCCTGGCGCTGCGCGATGCGGGCTGCGCGGTGCTGGTGGTCAGTGAGGAACTGGACGAATTGTTCGAAATCTGCGACCGGCTGCATGTGGTGGCCAAGGGGCACCTGTCCCCCTCTGTTCAGCGCGCCGACGCGACCGTGGAGCGCATTGGCGAATGGATGAGCGGCCTGTGGCATGCGGACGTGCAGGCCCATCTGGCCCAGGCCGCCACCGGGGAGGCGCAGCATGCTTAAGCTCGAACCGCGCCCCCAGGCGTCGAATCTCTGGACCTACGGCTCACCCCTGCTCGCGCTGGCCTTCACGGTGCTCATCGGCATCGCGCTGTTCGTGGCGCTGGGCAAGGATCCGGTGCGCGGCCTGCAGGTGTTCTTCTGGGAGCCCATTAAGTCGCAGTACGCCGTCGGCGAACTCATGGTCAAGGCCACGCCGCTGTTGCTCATTGCGCTGGGACTGGCCGTGTGCTTTCGCTCCAACGTGTGGAACATCGGCGCCGAAGGGCAGTTTGTCATCGGTGCCGTGGCGGCGGGCGGCGTGGCGCTGCTGGCCGACAAGACCACCGGTCCCTGGATCGTGCCGGCCATTTTGCTGGCTGGCGTGCTGGGCGGCATGGTGTGGGCGGGGCTCACGGCCCTGCTGCGCGACAAGTTCAATGCCAACGAAATCCTGGTGAGCCTGATGCTCGTCTATGTGGCCACCCTGGTGCTGGGCTACCTGGTCTACGGTCCCTGGAAGGACCCCATGGGCTACAACTTCCCGCAGACGAAGACGTTCGAGAAAGTGACGCAGATTCCGCGCCTGATGCAGGGTTCGCGCGTGTCCATCGGGCTTCTGCTGGCGCTGGCCGGTGCTGCGGCGCTATGGGTGTTCCTGTTTCGCACACGTGCGGGTTTTGCGCAGCAGGTGGGCGGGCTGGCACCGGCGGCGGCGCGCTATGCCGGGTTCTCCTCGCGCAAGGCGTTGTGGACGGCGCTGCTGGTATCCGGTGGCGCCGCTGGTCTGGCGGGTGCGCTGGAGGTGGCGGGGCCCATTGGCCAGCTCACGCCTTACGTGCCCGCGGGCTACGGCTTCGCGGCCATCATCGTGGCGTTCGTGGGGCGGCTGCACCCGGTGGGCATGATTCTTTCGGCCATCCTCATGAGCATGTTCTACATCGGCGGCGAGCTGGCGCAGTCGCGCCTGGGCCTGCCCAAATCGCTGACCGGTGTGTTCCAGGGCTTGCTGCTGTTCACGCTGCTGGCTTGCGACACCTTGATCGCGTACCGCGTTCGTTGGGCCGGTACCAAGAAGGCGGTGGCGTGATGGAATCGTACGCACTCCTCATCGGCGCCACACTGAGCGCAGGCACCGTGTTGGCTATCGCCGCGCTGGGCCTGCTCATCAATGAGAAGGCCGGCATCGTCAACCTGGGGGCTGAGGGCATGATGCTCTGCGCGGCCATCGCGGGCTTTGCCACCGTGGTGCACACCGGCAACACCTGGCTGGGCTTTGCGGCAGGCATGGCCGCGGGCGCCGTGCTGGCCGCCATTTTCGGCGTGCTGGTGATCTGGCTCAACACCAACCAGTACGCCACCGGGCTGGCGCTGAGCCTGTTCGGCGTGGGCTTCTCGGCGTTTGCGGGTATCAGCTACGTGCAGGCCAAGCTGCCCGAACTGCCCAAGTACATCGTGCCGGTCCTGGGCGAGGTGCCCCTGCTGGGGCCGGCGCTGTTCCAGCAGCATCCGCTGGTCTACCTGACCATGGTGCTGGTGGCCGCGCTGATCTGGTTCCTCTACCGCTCGCGCGCCGGGCTGGTGCTGCGCTCGGTGGGCGAGTCGCCTGAATCCGCGCATGCGCTGGGCTACCCCGTGCGCCGCATTCGCCTGGCGGCCGTGGTGGCGGGCGGGGCGCTGTGCGGCCTGTCGGGCGCCTACATCTCGACGGTGTACACGCCGCTGTGGGTGGAGGGCATGGTGGCCGGCCGTGGGTGGATCGCACTGGCCCTCACCACCTTTGCCACCTGGCGCCCGGCACGGGTGTTGCTTGGTGCCTACCTGTTTGGCGGGGTGACCATGCTGCAGTTCCATCTGCAGGCCACCGGCGTGCAGGTGGCCAGCCAGTTGCTGTCCATGCTGCCGTACCTGGCCACCATCGTGGTGCTGGCGCTGATCTCGCGCAATCCGGCGTGGATCCGCGTCAACATGCCGGCCTCGCTGGGCAAGCCGTTCTACCCAGGGTCCTGAGGTGGTTTGAGCGCCAAGACAAATGTTTACCAGTTGGTCAATCGCCCCATAATTGCTGTTTTCGTCCCCCAACCTTTGCAAGTCTTACTTTTCGACAAGGAAACCGACATGACTGATCTGCAGAAACGCTCCCTGCTCAAGGTGGCAGCGCTCTCCGCCGTGGCCGCCGCTGCCCTGGTGGGTTGCGGCAAGAAGGAGGAGCCGGCTCCGGCGCCAGCCCCCGCGCCGGCCCCTGCTGCTGAAGCCCCCGCACCCAAGCCCGAGCCTCTGAAGATCGCCTTCGCCTATGTGGGTCCCGTCGGCGACGGGGGCTGGTCGTTCGCCCACGACAACGGCCGCAAGGCCATCGAGAAGGAATTCGGCGACAAGGTGGTGACGAGCTTTGTGGAAAGCGTGCCCGAGTCTGCCGACGCCGAGCGCGTGCTGCGCGACCTGGCCGGCCAGGGCAACAAGCTGATCTTCGGCACCACCTTCGGCTACATGGAGTCCATGCTCAAGGTCGCCGCCGACAACCCCGGCATCAAGTTTGAGCATGCCACCGGCTACAAGACCGCCGACAACATGCGCACTTATGACAGCCGCACCTATGAAGGTGCGTACATGGCGGGAGTGATCGCCGGCGCCATGACCAAGTCCAACACCCTGGGCGTGGTCGGCTCGGTGCCAATCCCTGAAGTGATCCGCAACATCAACAGCTTCACGCTGGGTGCCCAGTCGGTCAACCCCAAGATCAAGACCAAGGTGGTGTGGGTGAACGAATGGTTCAGCCCGCCCAAGGAAACCGAGGCTGCCACCAGCCTGATCAACGGCGGCGCCGACGTGCTGTTCCAGAACACTGACTCGCCCGCCGTGCTGAAGACGGCGCAAGAAAAGGGCAAGCGCGCCTTTGGCTGGGATTCGGACATGACCGCCTATGGCCCCAAGGCCCACCTGGCATCGGCCATCATCAACTGGGGGCCTTACTACATCAAGGCCACCAAGGACGCCCTGGAAGGCACCTGGAGCACCGGCCAGGCCTGGTGGGGTGTGAAGGAAGGCGCGATCGATATCGTTTCTATCGCGGAAGACGTGCCCGCTGAAACCAAGGCCAAGGTCGAGGAAGTGAAGAAGGGCCTGGCCGACGGCAGCTTCCAGATCTGGAAGGGTCCGATCGTGGGGCAGGACGGCAAGGAAGTGCTGGCGAAGGGCGCTGTGGCCGACGACAAGTTCCTCGGCGGCATCAACTTCTACGTCAAGGGCGTGGAAGGCAAGATCCCCGGCGGCGACAAGAAGTAAGCCGCTGCAAGAAACAGGCAGGCGCCGCGCGGCGCTTGCCCCGGGGCCGCGTTCTGCGGCCCTTTTCGTTGGTGCCGCGACAGGGCATGATGTGCCCATCTCCGCAAAAACAAGAGGCCAGACCGCGATGTTCAAAGTCCCACCCATCTCCGCCCAACACCTGCCTGCGCTCCTGCGTGCCATGCCCAAGGCAGAACTGCACATCCACATCGAAGGCTCGCTCGAGCCCGAGCTGATCTTTGCTTTGGCCCAGCGCAACGGCCTAAGCTTGCCGTACGCCAATGTCGAGGCCCTGCGCAGCGCTTACGCGTTCAGCAACCTGCAGAGCTTTCTCGACATCTACTACGCTGGCGCCAGCGTGCTGCTGCACGAGCAGGATTTCTACGACATGGCGCGTGCCTACCTGGCCCGTGCCGCGCGCGACAACGTGCTGCATGCCGAGATCTTTTTCGACCCCCAGACGCACACCGAGCGCGGCGTGGCGATGGAAACCGTCATCAACGGCCTGCACCGGGCCTGCCAGGATGCGCGCACCGAGCTGGGCATCAGCGCCACGCTGATCCTGTGCTTCCTGCGCCATCTGAGTGAGGAGTCGGCGTTTGAAACCCTGGAACAGGCGATGCCACTGATCGACAAGATCGTGGGCGTGGGGCTTGATTCCAGCGAAGTAGGCCATCCGCCCGAGAAGTTTGCCCGCGTGTTTACGCGCTGCCGCGAACTGGGCCTGCACCTGGTGGCCCACGCGGGCGAGGAGGGTCCGCCCGCCTATATCTGGAGCGCGCTCGATGTGCTCAAGGTCGAGCGCATCGACCATGGGGTGCAGGCCGTGCACGACGCAGCGCTGATGCAGCGCCTGGCGCAGGACCGCATCGCGCTCACCGTGTGCCCGCTGTCGAACCAGAAGCTGTGCGTGTTCCCCAACCTGGCCGACCACAACCTGGGCAAGCTGCTCGACGCCGGGCTGGCCGCCACGGTCAATTCGGACGACCCGGCCTACTTTGGCGGCTACATCAACGACAACTTCACCCAGGTGTTTGCGGCCACGGGCCTCACGGCCAAGCATGCCTACCAGCTGGCGTTCAACAGTTTTGAAGCGAGTTTCGCGGGTAACGCCGACAAGCGTGTGTGGGAGCACAAGCTCAAGGAAGCCTTCGAGCGCTGCGTGGAGCACGATTACTGAGCGCCGTCGCCCCCGGCGGGTGGGCGCATGCCGCCCACCGGTCACGGTAAAATGACGCGAAAGGCTGCTGTCCCGGCAGCCTTTCTTTTTTTAGTTTTCGGGACCATGTAGAGGAACACCATGTATAAAAACCTCGCTGCCACGCTCGTGGCCGCCTGTTTTTTTTCCCCCGTTTTTTCCCAGACGACCTCCCCCAAGGCCAGCGCTGCCGCGCCCGTCAAGGCGGGTTTCGTCTATGTCTCCCCCATCACCGAGGCCGGCTGGACCCGCCAGCATGACGAGGGCCGCAAGGCCGTGGAGGCAGCGCTGGGCGCGCAGGTGCACACCACTTTCGTGGAGAACGTGCCAGAGGGCGCCGACGCCGAGCGCGTGATCCGCGACCTCGCTGCCACGGGCCACCAGATCATCTTTACGCCCAGCTTTGGCTACATGGAGCCCACGCTCAAGGTGGCGCAGGACTTCCCGCAAGTCAAATTCGAGTCCATCACCGGCTACAAGACGGCGCCCAACGTGGCGGCTGCCAATGCGCGCTACTACGAGGGCCGATACCTTGCGGGCATCGCCGCGGGCCGCATGAGCAAGACCGGTGTGGCCGGCTACGTGGCCGGCTTCCCCATCCCCGAGGTGCTGCAGGGCATCAACGCGTTCACGCTGGGCATGCGCTCGGTGAACCCCAAGGCCGTCGTGAAGGTGGTGTGGATCAATGTGTGGTTCGACCCGCCCAAGGAGCGCGACGCGGCCATGGTGCTGTTCAACCAGGACGTGGACGTGATGGCCTTCCACACCGGCTCCATCGCCGTGATGGCCGCGGCACAGGAGCGCGGTAAGATGGCCGTGGCCTACCACTCCGACATGCGCAAGACCGGCCCGGATGCCCAGATCGTCGCCGTCACGCACGAGTGGGGCCGCTACTACACCGAGCGTGTGCGGGCGGTGCAAAGCGGCACCTGGAAGAGCGGCAACCTTTGGGGCGGCGTGCGCGAGGGCCTGATCCGCGTGGGCGACTTCGGCCCCAAGGTGCCGGCCGCCGTGCAACAGGAGGTGCTGGCCGCGCAGAAGGCCATTGGCGCCGGTACGCTGCAACCCTTCAAGGCCGGCAAGACCCCCGTGCGCGACAACGAAGGGCATGAGGTGATTGCCGCCGGCCAGGCACTGACGGACGCGCAGATCCTGCAGATGAACTGGCTGGTCGAGGGTGTGCAAGGCCGCATCAGCCGCTGAGCGGCCCGCCCCGCGCCGCCCGCCGAGCCCATAGCGGTTATTGCAGGCCGCGTATGTGCGGGGCCGTCGCCGCCGCTAAGCTAGGGCCCATGCACGTATACCGCTCCGCCCTTTTGCGCTTTGCCGACGATGGATCGGCCCTGTATGACGAGGACGGCCTGCTGGCCGTCGGTGCCGATGCCGAGGGCCGCCAGCGTGTGCTTGCGGCCGGCGCGTGGCAGGCGCTGGCACCACGGTATGCCGATGCACCCGTCACGCATCTGCCCGGCCGCATCATTGCGCCGGGCTTTGTGGACATGCACATCCACTTCCCGCAGACGGACGTGATCGGCTCGCCCGCCGAAGGGCTTTTGCCATGGCTTGAGAACTACACCTTCCCCCATGAGTCGCGGTTCACCGATCCGGCCTATGGTGCGCAGGTAGCCGGCTTCTTTGTCGACGAACTGCTGCGCAACGGCGTGACCACCGCGCTCACCTTCGCTACATCGCATCCCGCTTCGGTCGATGCGCTGATGGGCGAGGCCCAGCACCGCCAGTTGCGGCTGATCACCGGCAAGGTGCTGCAGGACCGGCACTCGCCCGATGGCGTGCGCGACCAGACGGAGCAGAGTATGCTCGACACCGAGGCATTGATCCGCCGCTGGCACGGCGTGGACCGCCTGGGCTATGCCATCACGCCGCGCTTTGCCCCCACCAGCACGCCCGAACAGCTGCGCGGCGCGGGCGAGCTGGCCGCGCGCCACCCCGACGTGTGGATCCAGTCGCATGTGGCCGAGAACCTGGATGAGATCCGCTGGGCGCGCGAGCTGTTTCCCACGTCGCGCAGTTACCTGGCCGTGTACGACGACTTCGGCCTGATGCGCGAGCGCGCGGTATATGCCCATTGCATCCACTTCGATGACGACGACCGCGTGCTGATGCGCGATACCGGCGCCGTGGCGGCCGTGAGCCCCACGAGCAACCTGTTCCTGGGCAGCGGCTTTTTCGACTATGCGGGCGCGGACCGCGTGGGCTTTGGCTACGGCCTGGCCAGTGACGTGGGCGGGGGCACCAGCTTCAGTCCGTTCCACACCATGCTGGCGGCGTACTACGTGGGCCGGGAGGGTCGCAGCAAACAGGGCCTCAGCCTGTCGCCCGAGCAGCTGTGGTGGCAGCACACGGCCGGGGCCGCCAAGGCGCTGGGGCTGGGCGGTGTGGTTGGCAACCTGCAGCCGGGCTGCGAGGCAGACTTCGTGGTGCTCAATCCGGCGGCCACCCCCTTGCTGGCCCGCCGAACCCAGCAGGCGGGCAGCCTGGCGGAGCTGTTGTTTGCGCTGATCGTACTGGGCGACGACCGCGTGGTGGAGCAAACGGTGATTTCTCAAGCAAAATACGGCTCTCGCGCTTGATGGTCAAGCGCCAATAGCTACGTATTTAATAGCATCCAGTCTGCGATGGCGCAGGTGGCAGCGCAGGAGTGCACCGATGAGCATCAAAAGCGACAAATGGATCCGCCGCATGGCGGCCGAGCACGGCATGATCGAGCCCTTCGAACCCGGCCAGGTCCGCGAGGTCGAAGGCCGCAAGATCATCAGCTACGGCACCAGCAGCTACGGCTACGACATCCGCTGTGCGCCTGAGTTCAAGGTGTTCACCAACATCCACAGCACGGTGGTGGACCCGAAGAATTTCGATGAGAAGAGCTTTGTCGATTTCGAAGGCGACAGCTGCATCATTCCGCCCAACAGCTTCGCGCTGGCCCGCACGGTCGAATATTTCCGCATCCCCCGCAACGTGCTCACCATTTGCCTGGGCAAGAGCACCTATGCGCGCTGCGGCATCATCGTCAACGTCACACCTTTTGAGCCTGAGTGGGAAGGCTATGTGACGCTGGAGTTCAGCAACACCACGCCGCTGCCCGCGCGCATCTACGCGGGGGAGGGCTGCGCCCAGGTGCTGTTCTTCGAAAGCGACAAGGACGATGTGTGCGAGGTCAGCTACCGCGACCGGGGCGGCAAGTACCAAGGCCAGGTTGGCGTGACACTTCCCAAGGCCTGAGCCTCGCCGGCGCGCGGGGGGCGCGGGGGCGCGTCCTACAGCGCAATGGCCCGTCGGCTGAAATGCAAGCGCAGGTAAGTTTTTTAGCATCCATGTCACGCTTCTGCTGCATGCTGGAAGCGCTGATTGTTCGGAAGGACCTGCCATGCTGACCATTGCCCCACCCTCTGAAAGCCCTTCGCTCACCGCCTGGATCGGTGCGCTGGCCGCGCCCCTGGCGGCATGGTTCACGCCAGGGACGGTCACTGAACCCCCAGCAGCCCCAAGCGACGCATCGGCAACCGGCGCGCCAGAGCCCTGGAATGCCCCGCCCGAGGCCGGAGTTGCCGATGTGCACGCCAGCTACTGGCCCTGCGAGCGTCTCAATGCCTTCATCCTGCAAATGGCCGCCCATGGCCACTGCGTGAACGCCGCCATGATGCTGGGTCACCGCGCCTATGCCGAGCAGCAGTTGGCCAAGGCACTGGCGGTGCCCGACGATGGGCTGCGCGCATTGGCAGCGGAACTGAACGCCTACTTTGAAGCCCCGCCGGAAAGCGCGGCCCTGCAGCTCAGCGGAGAAGCGGCGGGAGCACGGCCGCAGCCCACCGCGCACTGACGTGGCGGGCGCAGGCTTGGATCTGCACGCGGCCGTGCCTCCGAGCTGGGCGCGTAACATCCCAGCAACGCCCTCCGCAGGAGAGAGGGCCGGAGGTGCTGCATGAAATGGGAAGGCAATCGCGAATCGGACAATGTTGAAGACCGTCGCGGCGAGGGCGGCGGTGGGTCGCCCATCTTCGGAGGGCGCAGCATTGGCATTGGCACCATCGTCATCGCGCTGGTGGGCGGGTGGGTGTTGGGCATCAATCCGCTCACGCTGCTGGGGCTGCTCAGCGGCGGTGGGCCACCGGCGCAGGTTCAGCCCCAGGGGCCGGCAGCGCGCCCGCCGGCCGACGACACGCTGGCCCGTTTTGTCTCCACGGTGCTGGCCGATACGGAAGACGTGTGGCAGGCCGTGTTCCGCCAGGGCGGCGGTACCTACCAGGAGCCGCGCCTCGTGCTGTTCCGGGGCGCCACGCGCACGGCCTGCGGCACCGGGCAAGCGGCCATGGGGCCGTTCTACTGTCCGGCAGACCAGAAGGTCTACATCGACCTGGGCTTCTACGAAACCCTGAAGCACCGGCTGGGTGCGCCCGGCGACTTTGCGCAGGCCTACGTGATCGCCCACGAGGTGGGCCACCATGTGCAAAACCAGCTCGGCATCAGCGGCAAGGTCGACCAGATGCGTGGCCGCGTGAGCCAGGCCGAATACAACGCGCTGTCGGTGCGCCTGGAACTCCAGGCCGACTGCTTTGCCGGGGTGTGGGCGCACCATGCGCAGAACGCCCGCCAAATCCTGGAGCAGGGCGATGTCGAGGAAGCCATGAACGCAGCCGCGAAGATCGGTGACGACGCCCTGCAGCGGTCCAGCGGCGGCGCGGTGGTGCCAGAGTCCTTCACCCACGGCACCAGCGCCCAGCGCCAGCGTTGGTTCCATAACGGCTTGCAAAACGGCAGCGTCAAGGCGTGCGATACGTTTGCTGTCCGCAACCTGTAGCCGTGCTGCACGGGGATGTCGCGGCCGGCGGTGAGGCCCGGCACCTCCAATAACCGCGTCCCCTTAGGGGCGAGAGACAGGGCGGATCCGCCTCTGCGTCTTCGCGCAGTCCGCCACCTGCTGGCGCAGCATTGGCCGCAGCGCGCTCTGTGCAGCGGATGAGTGCTACTTAAACCATAGCGCAGCAACAGCAATGGCCTGCGGCTCGGGGCAGATCCCCGCGCCCGCCAGCTCCAAAAATGGTGTTTTTGGCGGTCAATGCGACAATAGTGGGCTAAATGACAAGTTCCTTTTCCAATCTATCGCTGGCTGAGCCGCTGGCGCGTGCCGTGGCCGAGATGGGCTACGAGTCCATGACGCCCATCCAGGCACAGGCCATTCCGGTGGTGCTCACCGGGCAGGACGTGATGGGCGCCGCCCAGACCGGCACGGGCAAGACCGCCGCTTTCTCGCTGCCCTTGCTGCAGCGCCTGCTCAAGCACGAAAACAGCTCCACCTCGCCCGCGCGCCACCCCGTGCGCGCCCTGGTGCTGCTGCCCACGCGCGAACTGGCCGATCAGGTCGCCCAGCAGATCGCGCTGTACGCCAAGTACACGAAGCTGCGCAGCACCGTGGTGTTCGGCGGCATGGACATGAAGCCGCAAACCCTCGAACTCAAGAAGGGCGTCGAGGTACTGGTGGCCACCCCAGGCCGGCTGCTCGACCACATCGAGGCCAAGAACGCGGTGCTCAACCAGGTCGAGTACGTAGTGCTCGACGAGGCCGACCGCATGCTGGACATCGGTTTCCTGCCCGACCTGCAGCGCATCCTGAGCTACCTGCCCAAGCAGCGCACCACGCTGCTCTTCAGCGCCACGTTCTCGCCCGAAATCAAACGCCTGGCCAGCAGCTACCTGCAGAACCCCATCACCATCGAGGTGGCCCGCCCCAACGAGACGGCCTCCACGGTGGAGCAGCGCTTCTACAGCGCCAATGACGACGACAAGCGCCGCGCGATCCACCAGGTTTTGAAGACCCGAGGCATCAAGCAGGCTTTCATCTTCGTGAACAGCAAGCTGGGTTGTGCCCGCCTGGCCCGCAGCCTCGAACGCGAAGGCCTCAAGACCGCTGCGCTGCATGGCGACAAGAGCCAGGACGAGCGCCTGAAGGCGCTCGAAGCCTTCAAAAAGGGCGAAGTGGACCTGCTGGTGTGTACCGATGTGGCTGCGCGCGGCCTCGACATCAAGGACGTGCCGGCCGTGTTCAACTTCGACGTGCCGTTCAACGCAGAAGACTATGTGCACCGCATCGGCCGCACGGGCCGTGCAGGGGCATCGGGACTGGCCGTCACGCTGGTGTCGGGCAGCGATGCGCGCCTCGTGGCCGACATCGAGAAGCTGATCAAGAAGAAGATCGAACTCGAAGCCGTCGAGTACGACGAGGATCAGCCCCGTGGCCGCATCAACGACGGCCGCCGCGCCTGGCGCGAGGCCGGCGAAACCGGTGATGGCCGCGATGCCCTCGGGGCGGCTCCGCGCCGTGAACGCGAACGCGACCGCGACTATCGCGGTGGCCGGGAAGGCCGCGAGCCGCGAGACCAGCACCGTGGCTTCCGCCCAGCACCGGTATCGCGCGATCCGTTCTTTGAAAAACCCTACGAGCCCAGCAGCGCCGATGCGGCACCTGCGTGGGAGGCGGCCGCCAAGTCGCCTACGCGCAGCGGCATCTCTGCCAACATCAAGCCCAAGCGCAAGGTGGCCGCGCTGTTCAAGGCAGTGCAGCCCGAGACTTCGACGCAGTAGTTCGCGTGAGAATGGCCTGTAGAGCTTGATAGGCAAGCGCTGGTAGCTATATAAAATATAGCAACATCGATTGGACCTACACCGCAGGGTGCCTGTGTCCTGCCCCGCGGCCGGGCGCCAGCATCTGCAGCAGGGCCCCGGTGATCTCCCTGAACACCAGCGGCTGGCCCCCGCGCCGCTGCGAAAACTGCGTCGCCGCAGCCATGCTGGCAAAGGCGGGCAGGTTGCCCGCCCGAATCGGCCCCAACGCCGTCGAACCGTGGACATACGCTGCCTGCGCAGCATCAATCCAATCACCGGAATCCGTATCGCTCACGTAGCGGGCCACGATGCTGTCCGCGCTGCGGCCGCGCGTGTAGCGCGCCACGTCGTCCAGGTACAGCAGCAGGCTCAGGGGCGAGTCGAAAAAGTACGCATCACCATCGGCAAAGATCACCTGCGCAGCCCAGGCCCGCGAGCGTGCCGGGTACATGCCGCAGACGGGACAGCGCGCGTCGGCGGGCACGTCGCGCGCCGCCGCCAGGGGCTGCCCGCCCGCCGGGTCGTAAGGCGTGGGCGGTGCAACGATGCACACGTCTTCCCCCGGGCCGGGCGCTGCTGCCGCGCCTGGGCTCGCGGTCATTCCTGGCCTGCCGTCTTGCGACTTCCATTGCCACGCGCCAACCCCCACGCTGCCCAGCAGCAAGGCGGCAGCCAATGCCGCGCGCCGCTTCAGTGGTCGGGCGGCCGTGGGATGGCAGGGCTGCGGCAGCGGGCGCATAGTGGGCTACATCCGCGTGTCGTGCAGCGCGCCGCCGCTCAGGTCGACCATGGCGGGCGTGATCTCGGCAAAGCGCAGCACCTTGCCGCCATACTCGGCCGCAAACTTCTTGGCGTCCGCCTCGTGCGCGAAGCTTCCGATGGTGGGGCCCATGGAGCCGTGGCGTTTGCCGCCCACCACGAACACGGCGGACTTGGCGTCGATCCAGTGGCCCTGCGGTGCGTTCCAGTCGGCCTGGCCCATGTCCTGCACATAGACTGCTCGTGCGGTGCGCACCTGCTCGCCGGCCAGCAGCGTCGCAAACAGCTCCACGGTGTCGCAGAAGAACGATGGTGTGCCCTGGCCTGCGAAATGCACCTGAGCCTTGGGGCCGGGGTAGTCGGCCAGCAGCATGCCGTCGAGTTCGCAGCTGGTGCTGTGGTCAATCTCGACGGGGGTGAGGGACTGAGCGCTGTTGTCCGCCTGGCTGCAGCCGACGAGACCAGCGACGCTGGCGAGGGCCGCCCAGCCCAGCAGCTGGCGGCGCGTGGTGCAGCCGCACCGGGGTTGATAGGCATGGTTCATGGTTTGAATCTCCAGCTGGCGAGCACAAGCGGCGCCACGATCCAGGCGGCCATCACCGAGCCCATCAGCCACGGCTTGGCCAGGGCCGGGGGCACGATGCTGGTGAGCCCGTACAGGGTGCGCACGTCTTCGAGCGAAAACACGTTGAGGATGCGGAAAACGTCGGCAGGGTTGAGCAGCAGCAGATACGCCATGGCCTCGCCGCCGTGGCTGCCGCCCGTGGCCACCAGGGCGCCCAGCAGCAGCAGGTCGAACACCAGCACGAAGAAGAACCAGGCCGCGATGGCCAGGCCCGATGCGCGCGTGCGCTCGTGCGTGAGCACTGACAGCAGGACCGCCATGCTGAGGAACGCCAGCCCCAGCAGCACCGAGCTGAACATGAATCCGCCGTAGTGGAACAAACTTGCCCAGCTGAACTGCCGGACCAGCAGCACAGCCACGAGTCCAAAACCCGCCAGCGTGGAAAGCGTGAGCGCCGCTGCCAGTCCCAGGTACTTGCCCAACAGCAGCTCCAGCCGGGTGATGGGCAGCGACAGCAGCAGGTCGAGTGAGCCGCGCTCGCGTTCGCCCACGATGGCGTCGAAGCCCAGCAGCAGCGCGATGAGCGGGATGAGGTAGATGATCAGGCTGACCAGGCTGGCGATAGTGAACTCGATGGAACGAAAGCCCACCGTGCCCTGCTGCGCGCCGCCAAAGTAGGCGATGGCCAGCGAGAACACGGTGAACACCAGCGCCACGGCCAGCACCCAGCGGTTGCGCATGCGGTCGCGGAACTCTTTGCCCGCGATGGTGAAAATTTGTTGGAATTCCATGGGCTAGCCCTTGCGCAGGTCGAAGTACACATCCTCAAGCGAGGGCTCCTGGATCTGCAGGTCCTGCAGCGCGGTGCCCAGCGGTGCCAGCGCACCCAGCACGGCCATCTTGCTGCCGCGTGGGCAGTCCACATGCAGGCCTTCCGGCGTTTCCGCTGCGGTGATGCCGGGCACTGCAGAGAGCAGCCCCAGTGCGGCAGGCCGGTCGGCCGAAGCCAGGGTGAGGTGGATGGTCAGCGGCATGTGCGCCTGCTCGCGCAGGGCCTGCACGCTGCCCAGGGCCTGCAGCTTGCCCGAGGCCAGGATGGCAAGGCGGTCCACGCGCTCCTGCAGCTCGGCCAGGATGTGCGAGGTGATGACGATGGTCACGCCCCCCGCCTGCAACTCGCGCAGCGTGGCGTAGAAGTCGCGGATGGCCTGCGGGTCTAGGCCGTTGGTGGGTTCGTCCAGCAGCAGCACCTGCGGATCGCCCAGCAGGGCCTGCGCGAAGCCCAGGCGCTGGCGCATGCCCTTGGAGTAGTCCCGCACGGCACGCTTGCCCGCGTGGGCCAGGCCCACTTGCTCCAGCAGTGCAGGGCACTGCGCGAGCGGGGCGCCCTTGAGGCGGGCGAAGAAGTGCAGCGTCTCCAGCCCGTTCAGGTTGTCGTAGAGCACCACGTTCTCGGGCAGGTAGCCCAGGTGGCGGCGGGCGGCGCGAAAGTCGCGGCCCTGCACGGTGGCGCCACCCACGCGGATCTCGCCCGCCGTGGCAGGCGTGAGGCCCAGGATCATCTTGAACAGCGTGCTTTTGCCCGCGCCGTTGTGGCCGATGAGACCGAAGATTTCGCCGCGCGCGATGCGCAGGTCGATGCCATCCACGGCGTGCAGCGCGCCGTAGTGCTTGTGCGCGCCCCGCACCTCGATGGCGGGGGGCTCGCTCAGGTCAATGGGGGGAGGGTTGCGTGTCACGCTGAAAATTCCGTTGAGGTTGGTTCGGTTGCATGCGGGGCTGAGGGTCCACCACCGTGGGCACGCGCAGCACCGGAAACTGCTGGCCCACCAGGCGCAGCGCTTGCACCGCAGGGCTGGCCAGCAGCAGCTTGATGGCGGGGTGGCGCCAAGTCAGGCGGTCCACCATGTCGTTGGCCTCGTAGGGCACATCGCCCACGCCGTCGCCATCGCGGTCCCAGCCGAGGTAGTTGCTCCAGTAGTTGCCGCGCCCGGTGCCCCACCGCTCGTCGCGGGCACCGACATAGCGCACCTGCTCGCGGTTGGCGATGAAATCGTTGCCTTCGACCTGGTTGTTCTTGGAGCCGGCCGACAGGTGCACGCCCACCGTGTTGCGCGCCACCAGGTTGCCGCGCAAGCTGATGTACTCCACGTCGTAGATGAAGAAGCCCCGGTTGTTGCCGTCCACCACGTTGTTCTCGATCACCGAGTCCTGCAGGGTGCGCAGCATGATCCCGTGGTCGCTGTTGTTGTAGGCGCGGTTGTTGCGCACCACCTGGTCGCGCACCTCCATCAGCGCCAGCCCGCCGCGGTTGGCGTAGGTGTCGTTGTCCTCCCACAGGTTGTAGTAGGAGTTCATGTAGTGCGTGCCATAGCGGCTGTGGTGCAGCCGGTTGCCCCGGAACACGGCGTGGTGCGAAACGTCTACATACAGCGCGTCGCGCACGAAGCTGATGTGGTTGCCCTCGATGCGTGCGCCGGTGGTGTTGTACAGCTGCACGCCGTTGCCGCGCTGGGAGGAGTTCACATCGCGCAGGCCGGTGATGGTGTTGTGCAGAACCCGCACGTCGTTGGCCTTCTCGATCCACAGGCCGAACAGGTTGTAGGTGAGCTCGTTGTGCCGCACCACGGCCCGGTGCGCGCCGGGGTACACGTAGATGCCCGCGTTCTGGTCCTTGAGGCTGTGCCCGGAGTCGCGCACGATGAGCCCCTCGACCACCACATCGGACGCGGTGATGCGGATGGTGTCGCCCACCTGGCCGCCGCTGAGCGTGGGGCGGCCGACGCCGCGCAGCGTGAGCGCCTTGTCGATGCGCAGATTGACCCGGTAGTGGCCGCGCTGCACTTCCACCGTGTCGCCGGGCGCGGCGGCGGTGATGGCGGCCTGCAGGTCCTGCCCGGGGTGGACCTGCACCGTCGCGGCGCCTGCGGGCTGCGCCAGCAGGCTGGCGGCCAGTGCCAGCAGGGATGCGCACCATCGAAGCAGCATCATCATGTCCACCCTACCAAGGTCTTGATGGCCAGGAACAGCGCGGCGCCGATCAGCAGGTTCTTGAAGCCCACGTAGCTCAGCATGTCCATGACGCCGGCGATCCGGTAGCGGTCCTGCCACCAGGGGCCGTCTTTCACGTAGCGCTTGCCCGACAGGCGGATCAGCACTTCGTACACGCTCCAGCCGAACCACCAGCCGATGATGGCGCCCGACGACAGCGACCCTAGCGCGGCCATCACCCAGGCCACGCTGGCGGCCACGGCGAGCGAGAAACCCGCTACTTGCAGCGCACGGCGCGACGCCCAGCCTTCGCGGCTCCAGGGCCACAGGTGGTCCGCCAGCTCGGCCCACACCCAGCGCAGGCCGCGCGCGCCGGTCTTGGCGGCAGGTTTCACGGGCGCGGTGGGCATGCGCGGATCGGGGCCCTTGGCCGCCTTGGGCGAAATCTGGTCGGCCACGGTGGCGGGGTGAATCGGGATGAAGTAGCCGTTCTTGCCGATGGGCGTGATTTCAAGCCCGTCCTTTTCGCGGCGTTTGCGTTCTTTCGCCAGGGGAGGGCAGCCCTTGGTGTCGGTGTACAGGATCATGCAGTCCAGGCAGTGCAGGCACTCACGGTGGTCGATGCGGCCATCGGCATCAATGGCCTGCGCACCGCAGCCCACAGCGCAGGCCTTGCAGCTGTTGCAGTCTTGCTTGCGCTTCAGGCCAAACCAGCGGAACGTGCTGGGCATGGCGAGCGAGGCACCCAGCGGGCAGATGTATTTGCAGTAGGGCCGCTCGATGAAGATCGACACGCCCAGAATGGCGGCCACGAACAGGCCGTAGGGCCAGGCCCGGTTCATCACGCCCACCAGGAAGGTGGTCTTGAAGGGCTCCACTTCGGCCAGCTTTTCCGCCAGGCCCATCGAGAACATGGACACCGCCAGCAACCCAAAGAACACCGCGTACTTCACCCACTTGAGGCGGTCGTGCCACCGCTGCGGCAGCTTGGTCTGGAACCGCCCCAGGCCCACGGCCCGGGCGATCTTGTAGATCGACTCCTGCAGCGATCCGAATGGGCACATCCAGCCGCAGAACAGCCCGCGCCCGAACAGGAACACGGTGACGATGATGAAGATCCAGAACAGGAAAATGAACGGGTCGGACAGGAACAGCGACCAGGTCCACTGGAACAGCAGCGAGTGGAACCATGTCAGCACCTGCGTGATGGAAGGCTGGGCCATCAGGCCAAAACCCACCCAGGCCATGCTGATGCCCCAGAAGCTGTACTTGAAGGCGTTGACCGGCCACTTGTTCTTGTGGGTGGACAGGCGGGTGAGCCGCTCGCGGAACGCGTAGACCACTGCGACGGCGAACAGGAGCAAAGCGAAGAGGGCGATCTGCGGCGCCTGCGTTTTCCACACGCGCAGCCAGGGTGCATCGGGCTCCTTCACCGTGGGGCGCCCACCTTCCAGCAGGGCGGCCGGCAGCCAGAACTTGGACTCGAACACCGCAAAACTGCGCTGGCCGGTGGCCTTGTCCACGCGGTTGCCAAGGAAGGCGAGCTTCCACGGGTGGGCTGCTGAAAAGGCGCTGGAGCGAATGACGAAGATGGCTGATTCGTTGTAGCGCGGCGCCCCCGCGGCCTCCAGGCCGTAGAGGTTGTACGAATCCAGGTCGCGGAAGGTAAAGGAATCCGCTCCCTGCTTGACTTGCACGCGGTCGTAGATGCCGCCGCGCACAAAGCCCGATCCCTTGAAGGACTCCTCACCCGCCGTCTTGATGATGAACAGCGCGTTCTCGCCTTCCTTCAGGCGCGAGCGCAGGTTGTCAAACCCATGGGCGCCCAGCAGACTCTTGCCGACATCGGGGTGGTTCAGGTCGCCGAACCACAGTTCGATGAAGGGCTCGGGTCCGCGCGGCAGGCCCACCTGCTCGGGCCTGACAACCAGGCGCTGCACCGCGCCCATCTGCACCAGCTGGGCCCAGTCGTAGCGCTGGCCGCTGGCCGCAAAGCGGGCGCTCTCGCGCACCGTGGGGGCGATGATGCCGGTCTGCCGCGCCACGGCGGCACCCGAGGCCATCACCACCTGGTTCTGCGCAATCACGGTGACGGTGGCGCCCGAGATGGCATCCACCCCCACCACGTTCTCTTCGGGCCGCGAGGGGCCGACCTCGATGTTGTCGGTGACCGAGCGGCCGACATACTGGTTGTTGAAGCGGATGAGCGTCGATTCGGGGATGCCCAGCAGCAGGATGGGCTCCGAATGCTTGAGCACCTTCACGCCCACGAAGCGGCCTTGCATGTCCATGCCGATCAGCGTGACCACGGGCTTGCCCGAGTAGGCTGGCGTATCGGTGATGTCGGTGGACAGCATCACGTAGCCCAGCAGCTTCTTCTGGGCGCCGTCGCTGTCGTAGGCCTCCACATAGGGTGGCTGGCCCTGGCGCTCGGAGAAGTGCGTGGCGCCGGGAAACGCGTCCTTGCACGGCACCAGCGCGCACATGTCGCGCGCGGTGGCCAGGTCCGCCGGCAGCTCGGCCTCATAGGCCCCCGCGGCGGCGTGGGCGCGCGGCGCCATCCCGAATGCTGCCAACAAGACCAGAAGAAGCGTGGCGAACTGCCGACGAAGGGAAATCATGGGACTATCTTTTTGATAGCTGCTGGCGCTTGTCAGTCAAGCGCCAGCGGCCAATTTCATTCAAATGTCTGTCTGCTCGGGATCTGCAGAGGCGCCCTCAATGGGGCTGCGCAGGGCTTCGACAAGCTCAGCCTGAACGTGTGGAGGAAGGTCGAAAGTCACCACCTCAACAAGAAGCGCAATCTGTGCACTGGCGCGGCCCATACCAGGGCAGCCGAGCAAGGGCCGCCCCGCAGCGAGGGCTGCGTCCCCCTTCCCGAATCGCGCAGCGATTCGAGAGAAGGGGGAAGGCGCGCAGCGCCTCAGGGGATGCTCCAAATCAAGCTTCCACAATCATCCGCGTGCGCATCTCCAGGTGCAGCGCATGGCAGAAGTGCGTGCAGTAGCACCAGAACACGCCGGGCTTGTCGGCCACGAAGGTGACCGACTTGGTCTCCAGCGGGTTCACGATGAAGTTCACGTTGTAGTTCGGGATCGCAAAACCGTGCGTCAGGTCTTCGATCTTGTCCAGGTTGGTCAGGATCAGCGTCACCTCGTCACCTTTCTTGAGCTTGAACTCGCGCAGGCTGAAGGCGGGGGCTTGCGAGGTCATCTTCACGGTGACCTTCTTGCCGCTGCGGAACACGCCGGACTCCTTCGGGTCCTTCACGGCCAGCGGGAACTCGTCGAGCGTGTAGACCTGCTTGGGCTTGACCAGGTCGCGCTTGAAGATGATGAAGTCGTGGGGCTCGCCGCGCACCGGGTGGTCTGCCATCAGCACCATCTTCTCGCCCGAGATGTCGATGAGCTGCTCGTTCTCGGGGTGCAGCGGGCCTGCGGGCAGGAAGCGGTCCTTGGAGAACTTGCAGCCCACGGCCAGGTACTTGCCATCGGCCGCCTTGGTTTCCGACTGCGTGGCATTGATGTGGCCTGGCTGGTAGTGCACGTCGATGCGGTCCACCACGTATTTGGCGGCCTTGTCGCCCTTGTGGAAGGCAATGGCCTTGTCCACGTTCCACTTGACGACCTGGCTGTCCAGAAACAGCGTCGTGTAGGCGTTGCCGCGGCCGTCAAAGGCGGTGTGCAGCGGACCCAGGCCCAGTTCGACCTCGGCCACGATGGCGGCGTCGATTTTTTCGAGCTTGCCGTCGAACCACTCCAGTACCTTGCTCAGCTCGATCACCGTGGCAGTGGGCGAGAGCTTGCCCGCGCAGATGAAGTACTTGCCGTCGGGGCTGGCGTTCACGCCGTGCGGGTTCTTGGGCACTGAAACGTAGGCCGTCAGCGCCGTCTTGGGGTCCTTGTTGGCTTCCAGCGTCCCGTCCACCACGGGCACCTTCGACGTACCGATGGTCTTGAACTTGCCAGCCTTCACGGCTTCTTCGATGCGGGCAATGTTGAAGAACAGGCAGGCGTCGCGTTCGGAAGACATCATGTCTTCGTACTTTGCGCCCATCTCGGTGTTGTACTGGTTGGTGGCCGCCAGCTTGCCGTCGTACGAGGTGGCCGTGAGGTCGCAGTTGCCATCGATCAGCACTTGCCAGCGCACTTCCATCGACTCGGCGTCCACGCAAGTGAACATGGAGCGGTACTTGCCGCTGTCTTCCGTGCCCGTGTTGGGCAGGGGGATCGAGAACTCGGCGCCGCAGAACACGCGCGTGGTGTAGTTGATGGCCGGATCCACCGGGTCGGCCTTGTCCGGGAAGATGCCGTGAAAGCCCTGCACGTTGGGCAGCTCGGTGATCTTGTCGCAGACAAAGTAATCGAGGCGGATGCGGGCCAGGCGGCTATTGATCTTGTCGTTGATCCACGCATAGCGACCGTCGTAGTTGCCGTCCTTGTACGAGGCATGCGTGTGGTGGGTGTCGGCCACGGTGTACTTCAGGCTGCCGTCGGGCTTGGTGCCCATGATGGCCTTGGACTCGTTGGTGATGCCCCAGCCCACGAGCGCATCGGGAACGAAGCAGGGGATGCGCGTGATTTCGCGGCCGGAGGGCAGTCCCAGCACGCGCATGTCGCCGGTGTGGCCGCCGCTCCACAGGCCGTAGTAGGTGTCCAGTTCGCCGGGTTTGAGGTGGGTGGCCGCGCCCGCGCTGGCGTGGGCCGATGCGGGTGCCGCAGGTGCGGGCGCGGCGGGTGTGGCGGCCGAGCCGGGCTTCTCGGTGCAGGCCGCCACGCCTGCCGTCAGGCCCACCAGGGCGGCGGTGTTGATGAAGCTCCGGCGGCCGAGGCCGGCGGGAGCAAGGGGCAGGTCTTTCTTATCGCTCATGGTTTTCCTCTTTAGGGATGGCTCAGTGAAAAAAGGGGGGCGCACGCGCCGGTGGGCGGTGGCGGGAGAAATGCACTGCCACGCGCCAGGGCTTGTGCGGCTCGGCTTGCAATGGCGAGGGCTGGACAGCGTCGGCGCGAGCCGCCGCGGGGGGAGGCACGTCAGCGGGCAGGCACAGGGGGCAGTCGAGCACCGGTGCGTCAGCGGGCGCCAGGCCATCGGCGGTCTGCTTCAGAAGCACGGCATGGCCCGCACCCGAGCAGGCCAGCTCCATCGCCCGTGGCCGCACGAGAGGCGAAGCCACCGCGGCGAACGTAGCCATCAGCAGCCACACCAGCATCCATCGGTGAATGTTCTGCGGGGCTTGCCAATGGGTTTGCATGGTTTGGATAATAGATTCATACAAAATGCATCTATTTGATCTGGGTCAGGCTTCGGAGCCGAGCGCGCCGCACAAATGCGCTGCCTCCACCTACAGTTCATCCATCTGCAATTGGCATGGAAATGCGGCAGAGCCGTGCGGCATGGTGGTGATCCGTATCCGCCGTTCGCCCTCATGACGAATCCACTCGATGACAAGGATCCAAGCGATGAACAACTTGACGATGACTTTGGCCGTTGCGACGCTGGCGGCACTTCTGACGGCATGCGGCGACAAGCGGCCCGAGCCCGCACCAGCGCCTGCACCTGCCCCGGCGGCTGCGCCTGCTCCGGCAGCTGCGCCAGCAGCGGCACCGGCGGCCGAGAACGAACTGGGCAAGAGCGTCTTTGGCAAGACCTGCGCGATGTGCCACGCGGCCGGTGTGGCGGGCGCGCCCAAGCCGGGGGACAAAGCCGACTGGGGGCCGCGCATCGCACAGGGCAAAGAGACGCTCTACAAGCACGCCATCGAGGGCTACACCGGTTCCAAGGGCATGATGCCCGCGCGGGGCGGGTCGGCGAGCCTTTCTGACGCCGATGTGAAGGCGGCCGTCGACTACATGGCGGACAAGTCGATCTGAGCCGGGGGGGGCCATGCAACAGGTCTTTTCAGGCCGCTTCAGCCTGCAGCGGCGGCGACTGGTGATGGCACTGCCGCTGCTGGGCGCGGGGGCGTGGAGCGCTGGGTCCTGGGCGGGCGTCGTGGCTCAGTCCGCGCCGTACCTGCGCACCTCGCATGCGCTGATGGGCACGCAGGTTGATGTGGCCGTGGCTGGCGGTGAATCAGCGGCGCTGCAGCGCGCCACCCTGCTCGCGGTGGACGAGATGCGGCGGCTGGAGTCGCTACTCAGCCGTTATCGGAAAGACAGTGTGGTCGCTCGCCTGGGCGTTGCCTCCGGGGTGGCCTCGGTGCCGGTGCCGCCCGAGGCGATGTCCGTGCTGCGCAGCGCGCAGCAGCTGGCGCAGGCGAGCGACGGTGCGTTTGACGTCACGGTGGGCGCACTCAAGGGCTGGGACTTCGCTGAAAAACGGGTTCCATCGCCCCGGCAGATCGCGCAGCAGCTGCCCCTGGTGGGCGCGAGCGGCCTGGTGCTGGACGCACGCGCGGGCACGGCTTACCTGGCGCGGCGGGGCATGGCGCTGGACCTGGGAGGCATCGCCAAGCTGCCCATCCTGGAAGCGGGCATGCACGTTCTGCGCGCGCAGGGCGTTCACGACGCGATGATCAACGGCGGAGGCGATGTGCTCACGCAAGGCACCTGGCAGGGCAGGCCGTGGCGCATTGGTTTGCGCGACCCGCGCGCGCCAGAGCGCCTGCTGGGCGTGGTGGAAGCCGAGGGCGCGTGCGTGGTGGCGTCGTCAGGCGACTACGAGCGGTTTTTCTTCCGCGGCGGCGAGCGTTTGCACCATGTGCTCAATCCGCGCACCGGCCGCCCCACCGCGGGCGTGCACGGCGTGAGCCTGATCGCCCGCGACGTAGCGGCGGTCAATGGGCTGGGCGCTGCGCTGATGGTGCAAGGTCTTCCCGCAGCCCAGGCGCTGGCCGCCCGCCGGCCGGAACTGCCCGTGCTGGTGGCCGGGCAGGACGGGACGGTGTGGCAGTCCCCTGCGATGGCGGCGCGGCTGAAGCCCATCGCAGCTTGAGCGGGGCGGGAATCATCCCGGCGCTTGGGCTTGCTCGCATTTCACCTGGATCAGTTCCCTCTCGGCCAGGGTGGCGCCAAAGCGCACAGCGCTCAGGCAGCCGCCCCACACGCAGCCGGTGTCCATCCCGAGCAGGTTGCTGCGGTCGAGCCAGCCCAGCGTTGACCAGTGCCCAAAAGCGATCAGCGTGTCCGCCGTGCGCCGCCCCGGCACGTCAAACCAGGGCATCAAGCCTGGAGGCGCGGCACTGGCGCTTTCGGTGCTCTCGAAGTCCATGCTTCCTTCTGCAGAACAGAACCGAAGCCGCGTGAGGGCATTCACGATGACCCGCAGACGATCTGCCCCCGCCAGGTCATCGCGCCAGTGGTCGGGCGTATTGCCGTACATGCTGTGCAGGAAGCCGTGCAGGTGCGTGCCGCGCAGGGCTGCGTGCACTTCCTCGGCGCGCGCCAGGGTGTCCTTTGCCGACCAGGACGGCAGGACCCCGGCGTGCACCATCAAGAGTTGCTGACCTGCATGATCGTGCGAACGGGCCAGGGGTTGTTGCCGCACCCAGTCGAGCAAAGCCCGGAGGTCGGGAGCTTCCAGCACCGACCCCAGCGTGTCGCGCCGCGACGGCTTGCGCGCGCCGTGGGCTGCCGCCAGCAGATGCAGGTCGTGGTTGCCCAGCAGGCAGCGGAGGGCCCCCTCCTGCCGCATGCAGCGGCGCAGCACGGCGGCCGAATCCGGCCCGCGGTTGACGAGGTCGCCCAGCAGGTAAACGGTATCGCGGCTGGGTGAAAAGCCAATGGTGTCCAGCAGGCGGCCCAGGGCGCCATCGCAGCCCTGGATATCGCCAATACAGTAAAGCGCCATGTCGGTCCAAATAGTTTGAGCGGTCGATTTTCCAATGGTTGTGGCCCTCAAATACGGAGCGGGCACATCGTGGAGTGGATATTCGCCCGTGGCCGCGGCAAGGGCGCCCTGTGTCTGCGGCTCTGCACGGCTTTCGCGAAGGCTAGGCCTGAGATATTGATTGCCCGCACAGCCGAGTCGGCGTACCCCGTGAAGCGATGGATTTGCGGATGGGATTCAGCCTGAATTTGCGGCAAGGTGATTGCGCAGCCATCATTAAATAATCATATAATCCGGCCACCATTCACCCTTATCCCCCAACTCGCAACACCATGACCAGCTACAAAGAACTCTTGAAGCAGCGTGAGGCCCTTGAGCAACAAATCAGCGAAGCTCGCAAGCGTGAGCTGTCGGATGCGGTTTCCCAGGTCCGCGCACTGGTGGCAGAGTTTGGTTTGACGGCGCAAGATGTGTTTCCATCCGGCCGTGCCGCAGGTAAAACCGGCCGCAGCTCGACGGCAGGCACCAAGGTGGCCCCCAAGTACCGTAACCCCGCCACGGGTGAAACCTGGACCGGCCGTGGCAAGGCCCCTCGGTGGATTCAGAACGAAAACCGCGAGAAATTCGCCATTTAATCACCCTCCGTCTTCTGTCCATAAAAAGCCTGCAGCTGCAGGCTTTTTTATTGAACGCCTTTTTTGGCGTGGGCATTCGGGGGGCACCGCGTTCTAAATCCCCGAGCTCTCCGAGGCTATTGCCAAGGGCTAGGGCGGGGGATTCCGTCCGTCAGGCCTGTCCATTCGCGTCGGCGGACGTCGCCAGTGTGCGCAATACCTGCGTCGTGAAGTCATCGGCCGGAAAAAACGATTCCACGGCAAGTTCCTGCAAGGTCACGTCCACGGGCGTCCCGAATATCGTAGTGGTGCTGATGAGGGAGAGCATTCCGTGCTCACTTTCAAAACAGAATGGCATTACCACGCCCAGCATTTCCCCGCCCAACACCATCCCGCCCGCTTCCGCCGGGGCGGGGTATTGCAGCAATTCGGCCTGCAGCTCGATCAGCGCGGGATCGGCAGTGGCCTGGATTTGCTGGCGCAGCCGTTCGAACAGGTGGCTGCGCCATTGCGCCAGATTCGCAATGCGCGATGCCAGGCCACGCGGATGCAGGCTCAGCCGGAAGACGTTGATGGGCGGGGCGAGCATCTCGGGGCTGACGTGGCGGCTGAGCAGGGTCATGGCGGCACGGTTGGCGGCCACGACATTCCAGCAGCGGTCCAGGGCGATGGCCGGGCAGGGCTCATGGCCTTTGAGCACCAGTTCCACCGCCTGGCGCGCTGCTGCCAGCGCCGGGTCGTCCAGCGCCCGTTCTCGGTACATGGGTGCGTAGCCGGCAGCCACAAGCAAGGTATTGCGCTCACGCAGGGGGATGGCCAGGCGGTCGCACAGGCGCAGCACCATCTCGCGGCTGGGGTTGGTGCGGCCGGTCTCCATGAAACTCACGTGGCGGGTAGAGATGTCCGCCTCTTCGGCCAGCTCGAGCTGGCTGAGGTGCCGCTGCTGGCGCCAGGTGCGCAGGTGGTCCCCGAATGAGGCCGGCCGGCCCGGCGGCAGGCGGTGCGGCAAGGCCGAGCGGGTCGTGCGGTGGGAGGGGGTGGATGCGGAGGTCATGGCCCGCATCCTAGGGTCAATTCGGCGCGGGGCCATTACCTCCCTTGTCATCGACGGCATGCGCCGCGGCGGGAACGATGCAGGCCTGTCCTTCATTTTCTTCAACCCACCGAGGAGCCTTCTCATGTTCAGCCTGATGTCTTCCCCCCGATTCCTGCGTGCCGTGGTCTGGTTCGATGCATCCACGGGTGTTTTGCTGGGCGCCCTGCACCTGCTGTTGACGGAACCCCTTGCCCAGTGGCTGGGCTTGCCCGTCGGGGTGCTGCTGGTGTCCGGTGCCATGCTGCTGGGCTATGCAGCGCTGGCCATTGCGATCGCGCGGTCCGACTCCATGCCCCGGGGCTGGCTGTGGGTGCTGATCGTCGGCAACTTTGCCTGGGCGTTGGTCAGCCTGGCGCTGCTGTTGGGCTCGGCCCTGGCACCCACGCTGCTGGGCCAGGCTTACCTGCTGGTGCACGTGGTGTCGGTGGCGTTGCTGGCCGAGCTGCAGTGGTTCGGCGTGCGGCGCCTGCCAGCGTGGGCAGCCGCATAGCCCGGAGAGCTGGGTTGCTATCAAAGAAGTAGCTGTCAGCGCTTTTCCAGAAAGCGGTGGCAGCTCTTTTGATGCCAAACCGTTTCCATTTGCCTGGATATCGGGGGCGCCAACGGGCGAGTCAGGCGCTGTGTCGCCACACTGCCAAGCCCCCACGATTGCACCGTCGTGTGAGGCTGACAGAATAGGCCTGTTGCGTAAAACAGGAGTTCGCCATGGCCTCATCGTCCAATCCGCCAGCCACCTCGTCTTCCCGCCCCGCCAGCCGCCCAGCTGCAGCCGCATCGCCGCGCCACGCGTTTGCGGGCACGCTCAAGAGTTTCACCACCGCGTCCGGCAAGGGCGGCCAGTTGTACTCCCTCCCCGCATTGGCCAAGCAGTTTCCGTCGGTCAATCGGCTTCCGGTGTCGATCCGCATCGTGCTCGAATCGGTGCTGCGCAACTGCGATGGCCGCAAGGTGACGGCCGAGCACGTCCAGCAACTGGCGCATTGGGCGCCGAATGCCGAACGCAAGGACGAAATTCCGTTCGTGGTCTCGCGTGTGGTGCTGCAGGACTTCACGGGGGTACCGCTGCTGGCCGACCTGGCTGCCATGCGCAGCACCGCTGCGCGGCTGGGGAAGAACCCGAAGAAGATCGAGCCCCTGGTGCCCGTGGACCTGGTGGTGGATCACTCGATCATGGTCGACTACTTTGGCAAGAAGAATTCGCTCGACCTGAACATGAAGCTCGAGTTTCAGCGCAACCGCGAGCGCTACGAGTTCATGAAATGGGGCATGCAGGCGTTTGACACCTTCGGTGTGGTGCCGCCCGGCTTCGGCATCGTGCACCAGGTCAACCTGGAATATCTGGCGCGCGGCGTGCACAAGACGAAAGAGGGGGTCTACTACCCCGACACCCTCGTGGGCACCGACAGCCACACCACCATGATCAACGGCATCGGCGTGGTGGGCTGGGGCGTGGGCGGGATCGAGGCCGAGGCCGCCATGCTGGGCCAGCCGGTGTACTTCCTCACGCCCGATGTGGTGGGCTTCGAGCTGACCGGCCAGCTGCGCGAGGGCGTGACGGCCACCGACCTCGTGCTCACCGTGACCGAGATCCTGCGCCAGCACAAGGTGGTGGGCAAGTTCGTCGAATTCTTTGGCGAAGGCACGCGCACGCTCTCGCTTCCCGACCGCGCCACCATCGGCAACATGGCACCCGAATACGGGGCCACCATGGGGTTCTTTCCGGTCGATGAAAAGACCATCGAGTATTTCCAGGGCACGGGCCGCACCAAAGGCGAGATCGAAGCCTTCGAGGCGTACTTCCGCGCGCAAGGGCTGTTCGGGGTCCCGCTCGCGGGGGACATCGATTATTCGCAGGTCGTGCGCCTGAACCTGGGCGACGTCACCCCCAGCCTGGCCGGCCCCAAGCGCCCGCAGGACCGCATCGAGCTGGGCAAGGTCAGCAGCCAGTTCGCCGACCTGTTCAGCAAGCCGAACGCGCAAAACGGTTTCAACCGCCCGGCGGAGCTTCTGCATACACGCCACCATGTGCGCCCCGCGGATGCGCCGGTAGACGCAGCCGCCCCGGCCGAGAAGCCCGCGCCATCCGGGGGGCCGCGCTTCCTGGTCGAGATGGAGCAGAACAAGCCCACCCTGGCTGCCGCGCACGCCGAGGTCACGGCCCGCCAAGCCAGCCGCGTAGGCGATGTCACCGTGGGCAATGGCGATGTGCTGATCGCCGCCATCACCAGCTGCACCAATACCAGCAACCCCAGCGTGCTGCTGGCGGCTGGTTTGCTGGCCAAGAAGGCGGTGGAGGCCGGGCTCAAGGTGAAGCCGCACATCAAGACTTCGCTTGCCCCAGGCTCACGCATCGTCACGGAGTACCTCACGCAAACCGGCTTGCTGCCCTACCTGGAGAAGCTGGGCTTTGCGCTCGCGGGTTACGGCTGCACCACCTGCATCGGCAACGCGGGCGACCTCACGCCCGAGCTGAACGAAGCCATCACCAGCAACGACCTGGTGTGCGCGGCCGTGCTGTCGGGCAACCGCATCTTCGATGCGCGCATCCACCCCAACCTCACGGCCAACTTCCTGGCCAGCCCGCCGCTGGTGGTGGCCTACGCCATCGCCGGCACGGTGCTCAAGGATCTGATGACCGAGCCCGTGGGCAAAGGCAAGGGTGGGCGCGACGTGTACCTGGGTGACATCTGGCCCACCAGCGACGAGATCAACGCCCTCATGCGCTTCGCGATGAACGGCAAGGCTTTCCGCGAGAACTACGCTCGGGTGGCCTCGGACCCCGGCAAGCTGTGGGAGCGGATCCGGGGCGTGGCCGGCACGACCTATACCTGGCCCGCCAGCACCTACATCGCCGAGCCGCCGTTCTTTGCGCAGTTTGCTATTGAAAACGTAGCTACTGGCGCTGATTCAGAAGGCGCTACAGGCCAGAATGGCACCAAGCTTCCCTCGGTGCTGGGCGCGCGCATCATGGCGCTGTTTGGCGACTCCATCACCACCGACCACATCTCCCCCGCCGGGTCCATCAAGGAGAGCTCGCCTGCCGGCCAGTGGCTGCTGCAGCACGGCGTGATGAAGGCCGACTTCAACAGCTACGGTGCCCGGCGAGGCAACCACGACGTGATGGTGCGTGGCACGTTTGCCAACGTGCGCATCAAGAACCTCATGATCCCGCCCATGGCCGACGGCTCACGCGAGGAAGGCGGCGTGACCGTGTTCCAGAGCGAGGGACCCCTGCAGGGCGAGAAGATGTTCATCTTCGACGCCGCCATGCACTACATGTCGCACGGCACGCCCACCGTGATTTTTGCGGGCGAGGAATACGGCACGGGCTCCAGCCGCGACTGGGCCGCCAAGGGCACGCAACTCCTGGGCATCAAGGCCGTGGTGGCGCGCAGCTTCGAACGCATCCACCGCTCCAACCTGGTGGGCATGGGCGTGCTGCCGCTGCAGTTCAAGGCCGGGCAGTCGTGGGAGTCGCTGCGCCTGGTCGGCAACGAAGTCATTGATGTGGTGCCCGATCCATCCCTCACACCCCAGAGCGACGCCAAGCTGGTCATCCGCCGGGCAGATGGTTCGTGCGAAGAGGTCACCGTCACGCTGCGCATCGACACCCCCATTGAGGTGGACTACTACCAGGCGGGAGGCATCCTGCCCTTTGTGCTGCGCCAGTTGCTGAAGGCCTGAGCGCGCAGGGGGGGCGTCCTGGCATGGGGCAGGAGGGGGCGCGTCGCCGCGGAGACTTCGGTCTGTGCCGCGCTCTGTTAACGCATCGTTACACTGACAATGCTGATAACGGAAGAACCATGCTTTTTGCCTCCTGCCAGCTGTCCGCATGCCGCCCCTGAACCAACCTGCACCTCCTGCCGCGCCGGTGCCAGCGCCAGGGGATGCTGCGCGCGCGGAGTGGCTTGAGGCCCCGGCCTTCACCGTGGTGCTGGTGGTGGCAGCACTGGCGCTGGTCATCGGGCCGCTGGCGCAGGCGCTCGCAGAGGCCCCCGTCGGCCACCACGGCCTGGAGCCCTTCATGGAGCTCATGGCCGTGCTGCTGGGCCTGCTGGTGGTCTCCGTGTCGCTGCACACGCTCGATGCGCCTGAGCAAGCCCGGGCCAACGTGCTGGTGGCCGGTTTCGGGGTGGCGGCGGCTTGCAATTTTTTGCACGGGGTGCTGGCCTATTCCACCCCGGTGTACGTGCCACCCGGCACGGCCCACATCTCGCTATGGCTCAGCAGCTGCGCCCGGATTGCCGAGGTGGCCACATTGCTGCTGGCCGCCGCGCGGCTGGCGCTGCCGGGTCCGGCCAAGGCCTGGCTGGCCGGGGGCGTGGGGCTTACGGTGCTGCTGGTGGTCCTCGCGCTCGGGCCGGTTGCGCCGTGGTTTGCCTTGGCTGTAGAAGGCCGCTTGCGGCAATACCTTGCCTTGGCGCTGGCGGCGGGGCTCACCGCGGCCACGGTGTGGCTGTACCGGGGCACCGATCCCCGCGACCGTGTCTTTGCGTTCGCCGCCGCCGCCTTTTTGAGCGGTGAGCTGGCCATCGCCGTGCTGGGCGGCCATTCGGCGATCGGAGGTCCCCTGGCCCACGGGCTGAGGGTGGTGGCGTACGCACTGCTGTATCAGGCCGTGTTCAACGCGGGCATCCGCCGTCCGTTCGACAGGGTGCAGGAGGCCGAGCGCCGTCTGCGCGAAAGCGAGACCCGTCTTTCGCTGCTGGGCCGCAACCTGCCCCACAGCGTGCTGTACCAGGTGGTGCGGGAGCTCGATGGGCGCACGCATTTCGTGCACATTGGCGAGGCGGTGGAGCGCCTGCACGGCGTGCGCGCGCAAGATGTCATGCGCGACCCTGCCGTGCTGTACCGCCAGATCGTCGAGGAGGACCGTGAAGCCTTCTGGAAGCTCGAGCAGGCTTCGTTCCTGGCCATGACCAGCCTGGAAGCGGTGTTCCGCGTGCGGCGCGCCGATGGGCAGATCCGCTGGATGCACCTGAGCGCCTCGCCGCGGCGCCTGGACGATGGCCGCGTGATGTGGGACGGGGTGCACACCGACATCACCGCGCACCATCTCGCAGAGGAAGCCACCCGGGTGCAGGAGGCCCAGCTGGCCAACCTGCTGCGCCAGATGCCGGGCGGGGTGGCCCGCCTGGACCGGGAGCTCCGGATTCTGTATGTCAACGATCAGGAAGCGCGCTGGTTTCATCGCACGGCGCAAGAAGTGCAGGGCAAGCTGCTGGAGGAAGTGGTGTCGCCCGAGGTGGCGGCGCGGGTGCGACCGCATTTCGCCAAGGCTTTTGCGGGCGAAACGGCCGTGTTCGAAAACCGCGTGGATGGCCCCGATGGCCCGCGTTGCCGTCGCGTTACCGTCGCGCCGGAAACGGTGACCGAGCAGGGCGTCTCCACCGTGGTGCTGTTCGCCTATGACCTGACCGATCTCAAGCGCGTTGAAGAAGAGCTGGCCCACCAGAAGGCGCACCTGGCGCGTGTGGTCAATGCCATGCCCGACATGGTGTTTCTCAAGGATGCGCAAGGGGTGTACCTCTCGGTCAACCCGGTGTTCGAGCGTTTCGCGGGCCGGCCTGAACGGGAGATCGTGGGATGCAGCGATTTCGACCTGGTGGCGCCTGCCGTGGCGGAGCAGTTCCGCAACTACGACCGGCGCGCCATGCAGGCCTGGCAGCCCCTGGTGTATGAGGAAACACTCACCTTCGCCGAAGACGGCTACCAGGGGCAGTTCGAGACCATCAAGACCCCCATCCGCGATCTGACCGGCCGCGTGACCGGCGTGCTGGGCGTGTGCCGCGACATCACCGACCGCAAGCGCGCAGAACAAGAAATCGAACGGCTGGCCTTCTACGACGCGCTCACGGGCCTGCCCAACCGGCGCCTGCTGCTCGATCGGCTGCAGCGCTCCATCGCCGCCTGCCAGCGCACCAGAAACCTCGGCGCCCTGCTGTTCA
>Ga0307408_100000437_pt1 | contig 37104 bp, 31 predicted proteins | sample 322Cmetagenome_FD_202116 | JGI IMG/M metagenome (GOLD analysis project Ga0307408, IMG submission 202116) | Maize rhizosphere microbial communities from greenhouse at UC Davis, California, United States - 322HYB-C-3 | ecosystem: Host-associated > Plants > Roots > Rhizosphere > Soil | place... | reverse complement strand
TTGTTTCTTATACAATGCGCCTTGATGAATCGCCTGTTCTTCCGTTTTTTCATACTGGTGATGCTGTCCATCAGTGCGGCGGCATTCATCGTCTATTTCGCGATCAACCGCCTGTTTGGCGACCCCCTTGATTCGATTGCGCGGCGCCAGGCAGCGGCCCAGATCTTCCTCCTTGAGCAGTACATCGACCAGGCCCCGGCCGACCAGTGGCTGGACCGCCTGAACAAGGTGCGTGAAGTGTCCGGCGTGCGTTTCGAACTGGTGCCGCTGAATGACGTTCGGCGGCAGCTTTCCGGCATCGATGCCGCTGGTTTCGAACGCGGCGACGTGGTACTGGATATCGGGCGCAAGGCGTTTTACCGGCGCGTGGACCTGGCCGGCGAGCGCTATATCGGCAGTAATGAGGAAGCGCTGGTGGCGCAGGACCTGCCGATCGATATCGGCTTCGCCCTGTCGATGGAGGCGGTGCGCTACCTGATCGTGGCCTTGGTGTTGCTGATTCCGATCGCGGCATGGTCGCGCGCCCACTGGCAGGGGCTGCAGCAGCTGTCCGACGTGGCGGACCGTTTCGGCGGCGGCGAACTGGGGGCGCGGGCGCACATGGAGCCCAAAGACAGCATCTACCCGCTGGCGGAGCGCATCAACCACATGGCCGACCGCATCGAGCGCCTGCTCGATTCCCAGCGCGACCTGCTGCATTCGGTGGGACATGAGATCCGCACCCCGATTGCGCGGCTGGAATTCGCCTTGGAGCTGCTGCGCGATGCGGCGGAAAACCCGGCCCTGGACAGGCGCATCAACGCCATGGAAGGCGACCTGCGCGAGCTGAAAGAACTGGTCAACGAGCTGCTCGGCATGACTCGCCTGGACGCGGAACCGCACCTGCAGCGGCGCCCGTTCGACCTGGGCTCGGCGCTGGCCCACTGCCGCGAAACCCTGCCGCCATCCGAAGGCATGGTGCTGGAAATGGAGCTTGGCACCACGCTGGGCCAGTTCAGCGGCGACCAGCGCCTGCTGGAACGCGCGGTCGGCAACCTGCTGCGCAATGCGCTCAAATACGGCACGCGCTCGGTGCGGCTCGGTGCGACGCGCAGCGGCAACGTGGTGCAGGTGGTGGTCGAGGACGATGGTCCCGGCATTCCCGACGGCGAGCGCGAACGCATTTTCGAACCCTTCTACCGGCTGGACCGCAGCCGCGACCGCAATACCGGCGGCTTCGGCTTAGGCTTGTCAATCGCCCGCAAGGCGGTGCAGCTGCATGGCGGCACGCTGGTCGCAGGCAGCTCCGCACTGGGCGGGGCCCGCTTCACTATCACGCTACCCGCCTAGCAGGCGGTTTTGGTTTGCAGGCGGTGCGGCGCCTTGTTCTGCTCACCGCGCCCGACCCGCTCGAACTCCGAGATGACCTGGGCGCCAAACAGCAACAGGGTCGCGCCAATCTCCAGGCTGAACATGACGACGATGGCGGTGGTCATCGAACCATAGACCAGATTCACCTGCGACAGGGTGGTGAAGTACCAGACCAGCACATGGCGCGCGATTTCCCACAACGCAGTGGCGGTAGCGCCGCCGATGACAGCATGCGAAAGCGACAGGCGGCCGACCGGCATCACCAGGTAGATGGAACTCAGCATGAGCACTTCACCGGCCAGGCCCAGCATGTAGAGCAGCACGCCGGACAAGCCGTGCAGCGACCACTCGTAGCCAAACAGGTGGACGCTTTCCTCCCCGATCACCTGCAGGCTGCCGGCGACGAGGGTCATGACCAGCGCGCCGATGCCAAGAAACAGGATGTAGCAATAGGGCAGGATAGCCGACACCAGGTAATGGCGGCGGCGCACTTTGGCGCGGTGCAGGAAGATGAAGCACATCGCGTTTTCCAGGACTGAAAAGGCGAGTGAGCTGAAGAACAGCATCACCAGCACCAGCGCCCAGCCCACCAGTTCGCGATGGTCGAGGAAATGGCCAACCTCAGCCACCACGGCTTTCGACTGGCCGGGGATCAGCCATTCCAGGTAGCGGCCGATGATCTGCAGCAGTTCCTGCTGAGGAATGACGTGGGAAAGCGCCACCACCACCAGCATCAGCAGCGGCACGATGGACAGCAGCGAGTAATAGGCCACGGCGCCAGCCAGCAGCAGGCCCTGGTTCGCCCGAAAACCTTTCAGGCACTGCAGCGCGAATTCCAGGGGATGCGCCAGCACATAGGCGACCGCCTTGTGCTTGAGTATTCGCATGCGTCCCATTCTACGCCGAAGTCTGCGGACGAGCCCGTGTCCCCCCTGGGGTCACACCCCAATCGGGACACGAGCTCAAGCGCGGCACCGTCGAGGCCGTGTCTCACTTGGGGTGTGACCCCAGGGTGGGACACGGGCTCTGCTGTTAGCTGACTGCCGGTTCGAGCAGGGTGAGGGTTTGGCGATCGGTGTCGAGGCGGGCGCGGATGCCCATCGGGAGCGTGAACTGGTCGCGGATGTGGCCAAAGCTGTAGCCGGTGACGGCGGGCACTTTCAGGGGCTTGAGGTGCTGGTCGGTGGTTTCGTCCAGCGTCAGGGAGATGTCGCTGTCCTGCGGGCCGCAGTTTTCGCAGATGCCGAGCATGACGCCGGCGGCGGCGTCGAACTTCTGGTTGAGGTGGAGCTGCATCATCATGCGGTCGATCCGGTACGGCGCTTCGTTCACCTCTTCCAGGAACAGGATGCTGCCCTTGTAATTGCTGGCATATTCGGTGCCGACCAGGGCGCTGACCAGGCACAGGTTGCCGCCGGTCAGCGGGCCTTCGCACACGCCGGGCACCACGGTGCGCAGCGCATAGTGCGGCTCTTCCTCTGCCTTGCGGCTGTTTTCCAGCGCCATCGGGATGGTGTATTCGTCTTCCGGGTGCATCAGCACATTCAGCAGATGCGTCACCGTATAGTCTGAGAAGGTCGATGACGCTACGGGGCCGTGGAAGGTCACCAGCCCGACCTTTTTCTGGATCGCCAGGTGCAGCGCCGTTATGTCGGAATAACCGATCAGGATCTTGGGATGGCGGCGAATCAGCTCATAGTCGAGGTGCTCCAACAACTGGATGCAGCCCGAGCCGCCGCGAATCGCCCAGATCGCCGCTACGTCGGGATCGGCGAACATGGCGTGCAAGTCTTCCAGCCGCTGCTCGGGAAAGCCGCCGTAATTGCCGTACACGGCTTCCAGGTTGCGGCCCAGCTTGACGTGGAAGCCCAGCGATTCGATGTTCTTGATGGCCTTGGCGACCGCCGGGGCGTCGGTATGGCCGCCGGGAGCGATCAGGCCTACGGTATCGCCTGCTTTCAGTCGTGCTGGCTTGACCAGGCCGCTTTTTTTCATGGTTGACTTTCGGGAAACAGGACGGCCGCCTGCCGCTGCCGACACTCCAGGGAGCGCAGCAGCGGCCAGGGCGGCCGCAACGATTCGGCCAAAACTGCGCCGTGTCATCACATCAGTAGAACTTGTATTTCAGGTTGAGCGAGAAGGAGCGGCCACGGCCATCGGCTACGCGCGGATCCCAGCCGGCGCCCACCACTTCGTCCACGTTGTGGGCGGTGAATGGCGGATCGGTGTCGAACAGGTTCTGGATACCGGCCGTGATGGTGGTGTTCTTGAGGCCCGTGTACGTGCCGGAAATGCCGAAGATGCTGTAGTGCTTGACCTGCGGGTCGAAGCCGGGCGGCGGTGCGCTTTTGCCGCCATTCGGCAGCTGGTCGGCGTAGTGCGAGGCGAACTTGTTGTTGAGCAGCACGCTCCAGTCGCCGCGCGAGACCGTCAGGCCGGCGTTGTGCTTCCAGCGCAGGTAGACGTCGCGCGTGGCGAACTGGCCAACCTGCTCGATGAAGGGCTGGCCTTCGAATTCGGCGAACTTGAAGGACTTCATCCAGGTGCCGTCAAGGGTGGCGCTGGTCTTGTAGTCGCCGAACCTCGCGTCGTGGCGCAGGCCCACATCCAGGCCGCGGGTTTTCAGGCCGGCGGCGTTGATCCAGCCTGCTTCCACGTGGTCGATCACGCCGGTCTGCGGGTTGCGGATGATGTAGTCGTTCAGGTATTGCCAGTTTTTCAGCACCACTTGCGGCGTGCGGTTCAGGATGCGGTCCTGGACGTTGATGGCCCAGAAGTCCAGCGAGGCGGTAAAACCGGCAAACGGCGCTACCACCATGCCGAGCGTGCCCTGTTTGGACGTTTCAGGTTTCAGGGCTGGGTTGCCGCCCGAGAAGTAGTTCAGGCGCGGAATGGCACAGAATGCCGGGTCGCCCGGATGCTGGGCGCAGCCTTCCTGGTCGATGGTGCCATTGGGCAGTTCGCCCAGCAGGCGGCCCGAGTAGAGCTGGGTGAAGCTCGGCGCCAGGAAGCCTTTCGAGGCGGAGCCGCGGAACATCAGGTTCTGCGCCGGCTGCCAGCGGAACGACACTTTCGGGTTGGTGGTGGCGCCGATCACGGAATAGTCGTCGCGGCGCACGGCCAGTTGCACCTCCAGGTCTTTGATGACGGGGATGATCATCTCGGCGTAGACCGCTTTGATATTGCGGCTGACGCGGCTCTGGTTGGCATTGCCGGGGGCCAGCAGGATCTTCGTCGCGTCCACGTCCTGTGCGAACTCATAGGTTTCCTTGCGCAGGTCAAGGCCCACGGCCATCGACACCGCGCCCGCAGGAAGCTGGAAGACCTCCCCCGAGATCGAGCCGTCGAGCTGGGTCATGGTGGTCTTGCCGTGCTGCAGGCGGCCATGGAATTTGGTCGATTCCACCAGGCTCATGGCTTCATCGGTCTGGTTCTGGCCAGGCAGCAGCCAAGGGTTGATCTTGCCGGTGCCGAGGGCCGAGTAGATCTGGCTGGTCCAACCGTAACCGTCGACCAGGTCGGTCTTGGTGGTGCTTTGCGCGCGCGACAGGCCGAGCTTGTAGTCGTATTTGCCGGCCAAGATGCCTTCCATGCCGACCAGGCCGCGCAGGTTCTCGGTGACGTTTTCCTGGGTGCGGTTGCCCCACGGCGTCGAGCGCCATTTGTAGATGATCGGCTTGGTCCTGTCGTAAGTTGGAATGAACTGCGTCATATCCAGGTAATACGGGCCGTTGACCGGGTAAGCGGAGCCGTTGGCCAGGCTGGTCGAGATTTGCACAGGGGTCAGTTCGGCAGTCGCCTTGGTACGCGAACCAAGGAGCTCGGCGAACAGCTTGTGCTCAGGGCTCAACTGGAAAGTCGCGCGCGACACGGCATTGGTGCGTTCAACCGGGAAGCTGATCACGTAGTCCGCGCCGTAATCGTAGGCGCACGAATACCTGGTGCGGGTCGGTGCGGTCAGGTCTTTCCACAGCTCGGTCTGGTATTGCGACATGCCGGGAATGCTGTCGCACTTGCCCTGGAAGCTCAGCGGACTGGCTTGCAGGTAGTTTGTGCTGTCGCCGGGGACTTTGAAGCCGCTGCCCAGTGCGGTGCCGGTGCCGCTCAGGACGTTGGCATAAGGCGTACCGGTAGTGTCCGGCGACAGGCCGCGTGCCGGCTGGAAGCCGTTGGCGAAATCGCGCTGGTGGGACGACAGCTTGTCGTCGACGTCATGCGTCACACTGGCCATAACGTTCCAGCCTTGCTCGGCCAGGCTGCCGACGCCGCCCAGCAGGGAATAGCGGCGCTGCATGCCGCCGCCGGCTTCGGTAGCGTTGTAAGTGACGCTCGCTTCGACGCCGGTGTAATCGGTCCGCAGGATGAAGTTGACCACGCCGCCAATCGCATCGGTACCGTAGATTGCGGACGCGCCGTCTTTCAGGATTTCCACACGCTGGATGGCGCCCAGCGGGATCGAGTTCAGGTCGACTGCCTTGCCTGAAGCGCCGTGGTTGCCGACGCGGCGGCCATTCAGCAGCACCAGGGTGGCGTTCGGGCCAAGGCCGCGCAGCGAGGCGAAGGAGGCGCCGCCGGAAACGCGGTCGGCGTCTGCGCCGAACACATTGTTACCGGAGGTCATATTGTCGGCACCGGTGCCGTTGGCCGAGATGCTGCGCAACAGGTCCTGGGTGCTGGTGATGCCGGCTTTCTGGATCGCGTCCATAGTGATGACCTGGACCGGGAGGGCGCCTTCCGCCGCCACGCGTTTGATGCTGGAACCCGTGATCTCGACGCGCTGCATGGGCTGCGCGGCTTCCTGTGCCATGGCTGGGCTGACTACCCCGATCAGCGCAATCAACTGCGCCAGCTTCTTAATCTTCACAAGCCTCTCCCCGATAGGTGTTTCTTGCAGAGTAGCGCTATGAAAAACTTGTCATCCAATGAAAATTACTATTGTTTCCATAACCTAATGTAATGCAGTAGTCACATTGCTTTTTGGTTCAATGTCCAGGTAGCGCCAATTAGTCAGTTCGACCGGATGTCGGTTGTAGTTTTTAAGCCACGGTTGCTGGATATCGGCTGAAATTGGGTGAATCAGCAATACCCAGGGGTTATAGGCGTGGATCAGCTGGTTCAGTTCGCGGTACAGCGCGTTGCGCTCCGGGCCATCGCTGAGCTGGCGGGCTTTTTCGTAGCGGCTGTTGTAGTCGGGCAAGTTGAAGCGAGCGTAATTGGCGCGGCCGCTGTTGGGACCCCACAGGAGCTGGAAGAAGTTGTCGCCATCCGGGAAGTCGGCGATCCAGTTGGTTTCGAACATCTGGACCTTGCCGAGGCGGCTGGCCTTGATGATCTCGGTCTTCTTGTCGGTCTTGAAGCTGACGCGGATGCCGAGGGCATTCAGGTTCTTGCGCCATAGCTCGTCGCGCAGGCGGCCCACCATGGTCGGCTCACTGTGCATCACCAGCGCCAGCGGCTGGCCATTGGGCAGGGTGCGGAAACCGTCCTTGCCAACCTTGTAGCCGAAGCGGTCCAGCAGGGCCTTGGCCAGCTTGGGGTTGTAGCTGATCGGGCTGCGGTAGGCGGGGTCGTAGCCCAGCACATTCGGCGGCAGCGGGCTTTGGGCGGGGATCGCCAGGCCTTTTTTCAGCAGCGCGATGTCCTCGGGGCTGTTATAACCCAGTGCTATGGCACGGCGCAGGGCGACTTTTTCCTTGCTGTAGCCGCCGATGACCGGGTCGTCCATGTTCATCCACATGTAGTAGGTCTGCAGCACCGGGAAGGGCGACAGCACCATGCCGCGCTGGGCCAGGTCCTTTTTCAGCACCGGTTTGGGCGAGGACGGGTCGAGCACCATGTCGCGCATCGATTCGGGGACCTGTTCGATGTAGTCGAACTCGCCATTCAGGAAGCCCAGCACCCGGGACTGGTATTCCTCCATGATCTTAACTTCAACCTTGTCGACGATGGGCAGGTGCTTGCCTTGCCAGACCTGGTGGTAGCCTTTGTTGGCAGCCAGCGTGATCTTGTCGCTGCGCTTCCATTCCTCGATGACGAACGGGCCGCTGCCAACCGGGTGGTTGCCGACCTGGCTGCCATATGCATCGGTCACCTCTTTCGCCACGGCGCCGGTAGCCGGCAGGGCGAGGTAGAACAGCAGGCTGGGGTCGGGCTCTTTCAGCGTGAGGCGCAGAGTGTACTTATCCAGCGCGCGCAGGTCGGCCAGTTTGCCCTCGAACATGAAGGACCAGGGCGATTTGAGCATGGGGTCGAGCAGGCGTTCGATGGCGAATTTATAATCCGCCGCCGTAACTTCGCGCTTCTTTCCGCTAAAAGCGGGATCGTCGCTGAAGAACATGCCCGGCTTCAGGTGAAAGGTCCAGACTTTGCCGCTGGCGTCGCTGGTGGGCATTTCGCGCAGGCTGCTGGGCGCCAGCTTGACGGGGCGCGCTTCGTAGTCGTAGCGCAGCATTGGCTCGAACAGGTTTTCCAGCAGGCTCAGGCTGGCCAGGTCGGAGGCGACGGCGGGATCAAGGCCGGTTTCGCCCGTCGACAGGAAGGCGTGCAGGACTTTGTCGGCGGCCAGGGCTGCCGGAGCGGCAACGGCCAGCGAAACGGTCAGGGCGGCGGCGAGAACGCGAAGTTTTTTCATGCAGCGGAGCATAAGCCAGTGCTTGGCGATACGCCAGCTTATAACTTTTTTACATGAGCGCAGCGCATACTTTCATCTGCTGGCCCTATACTTTCGCTGCAAAATCGGTCATTCCACTACAAGAAGTACATCCATGTCCCTCAATTACATCTGGTCCGGGTTTTTCCTCGTAGGCTTCGCCGCCGCCATCCTGCAATGGCTGTTCACCGGCGACACCGAGATCTTCAAGAAGGTCGTCGATGGCACGTTCGACTCCGCCAAATCGGCGGTGATGGAAATCGCCCTGCCGCTGGCCGGCATCATGACGCTCTGGCTCGGCCTGATGAACGTGGGTGAAAAGGCCGGCGCCATTGGCTGGCTGGCGAAAATCATTTCGCCCTTCTTCTCACGCATCTTCCCGGAAGTGCCGAAAGACCACCCGGCCACCGGCCACATGGTGATGAACTTCTCGGCCAACCTGCTGGGGCTGGACAATGCCGCCACCCCCTTCGGCCTGAAGGCGATGGAAAGCCTGCAGACCCTGAACCCGAACAAGGATACCGCCAGCAATGCGCAGATCATGTTCCTGGTGCTGCACACGTCCGGATTGACGCTGATCCCGCTGGCGATCATGGCGCAGCGCGCCATCCTTGGCGCAGCCGATCCATCGGATATCTTCATCCCCTGCATCATCGCGACTTATGTGGCGACCATGGTCGGCATCATCGCGGTGTCGATCAGGCAGCGCATCAACCTGTTCGACAAAGTGGTGCTGGGCTGGTTGGGCGGCATGACGGCAGCCATCGGCGGCTTGATCTACTACTTCACGCAGTTCCTGAGCCGCACCGAAATCGAAGTGGTGTCCAAGGTGGCCAGCAACCTGATCCTGATCGCCATCATTTCCGCCTTCCTGCTCGGCGCGCTGCGCAAGAAGGTCAACGTCTACGAAGCCTTTATCGAAGGCGCCAAAGGCGGCATCCAGACTTCGCTCACCGTGATCCCTTACCTGGTGGGCATGCTGGTGGCGATCAGCGTGATCCGCAATGCCGGCGTGCTGGGCATGATCATGGATGGCGCAACCTGGATGCTTACCAAGCTTGGGCTGGCGACGGACTTCGTGCCCTCGCTGCCGACGGCACTGATGCGCCCCTTCAGTGGCAGCGGCTCACGTGCGCTGATGATCGACGCCATGAAGACTTACGGCCCGGATTCCTTCGTGGGCCGCCTGGCCTGCATGTTCCAGGGCTCGGCCGACACCACTTTCTACATCGTGGCCCTGTATTTCGGCTCGGTCGGCATCCGCAAGACGCGCTATGCGATTTCCTGCGGCCTGATCGCGGACTTCGCCGGCGTGCTGGCGGCGATCGCCGTGGCCTATGTCTTCTTCGGGTAAGGAATCAATACGGCGCGGTACTTGTCAGCGCCGCTTAAAGGCGACGTGCAGTTTCTTGGTGTCCTTGTTACCGCAAAAGCTGGCCAGTTCATCCGGTTTCAACTTATGGGCCAGGCCGACCTCACGTACCGGCCCCTTTTCTGGTAAGGAAAATGACACCCCTCCACCATAATAACTTAGTATTGGCGGCACCTCTTTGCCGTGCTCGTCTTGAGAATTGAAAACATCAAAGGTCAAGACCCCGCCTTCTTCCTCGAAGCCAGCAATTGCATGGCCCGCCAGGCGAAAGAGGCAAGTTCCTGCCCGCTGTTCATATACGTAGTCAAATGAGGGCACGCCCCTGCTATCCTTCTTCCATTCGCTTAATACTAGCGTATGCGTGAGGCCGCCTTTTTCAGCGGTCAAAAATTTCATTTCTCCATCAAATGCCTGGGCGGAAGCAGCGCACAGCAGCAGGGCGCTCAAGACTATTCTCTTCATCATATCGATTGGTGTATTCCAGTTAATGCGTCGAGCTAGCAGTCATCGGCGCGTGATCAGTTTTGACTTCATGCAGCACGTAGTCGTCATCATAATCCGGATAGTCTGCCGGGTAGCGATAGGCGATAACATCCTCCTCGTTGCAACGGCTGTGGCTGACTTCGTGGGCATTGCCCTGGTTGCCACCCAAAGTGCAAAGATGTACCTGATTCTTGCTGATGCCAGTGACAAAGGTGACGTGATGGCTGGTTGGGAATTTGACTAGCGCGACTGCCCCCAAGGCCGGCGCATTGTTTCTGGTCGAACGCCCCCATCGTTGAAATGACTGCGCCATGGGGTTGCCGGTTCCGCGGAAGCCCGCTTTGGCCAGGCACCAGTTAACGAAGGCTGCACAGTACGGCGTTTCGTCGACCTTCGCAGCATTTTTGTTGAGACTGGGCGTCGCCGTGAAGTATTCAAGAATACGCGGATCGTGATTTCCCCTGCCGGTGCGGCGTTTGACACCCTTTTCGAATTCGGCCTGCGCGTGAGCCATCCACGGCGCCCTGCTCGAATGCATCAGGTCAGTCTGTGGATTCTCTTTCTCGTTGCGGTGATAGACCGTATGCATTGAAGTGGCGCCGCCCGCAATAAATTTGGCAATGTCGGCCAAGGTAAGGCCGCCACCGCTGCTCTTGTTATCGGCAGCCGGTGCAGCTTTAGGCGCTGCGGCTGCTTGTGCCGGCGCCGGGGCGCTGGCAGGCGCCTTGGCTTTTGGTGTGGATGGCGCCGGCGGAATCTTCAATATCTGGTCTTTCCGGATAATGTAGGGGGAACGGATGCCATTTGCTTCTGCGATCGCCTGGTAACGCACGGAATACATGGTGCTGATGGTCCACAGGCTCTCGCCTTTCGCCACCTTGTGCTCCCTGAACTTCCCGCCCGAAGCCGGGGCGTTTGCTGCCTTGTCCACTGCCGGGGACTTATTTGCCTGCGACGGCTTTGGCGGCGCCGGCTTGTTTGTTGGCGCCGGAGCTGGCGGGGCCGTCTTCTCGTGCACGCGCGTATTCGTACGGGCAGTAAAGGTTGGCGCGATCAGTGTCACGGTCTTCGATTTGGCAGCCGACGGTGTCTCGACCGGTTCCAGCGCAATCCATTTCTGGGTGTTCTCGTCGAAGACATGCAACCCCAGATCGCCAACATTGGGCGTGGCGCGGATATTGAGGTGGCCATCGGCGCTGCTTTCCACCTCGGCCTGTTTTCCCCCCAATGTCGCCCGCACTTTGGCATTGGCAATCGGCACCTTGGCGCCATCGAGGATCACGATTTCGACCACGGGCAGCAGCGGGCCGCAACCGCGCTTCTGCGCGCGCGCGAGGGCCCGCTTCATGCTCGGTCCTTCAAATAGCTTTTTGAGTTTACTTACATATTCCGGATCGGTCGCATATTTCGCATCTTTCAATGCCTGCGCTTCTTTTTGGTAATCGCCGAGTGTTCCCTGCTTGAACAAACCAGCCTCGGCGTAGCGCTTGTTCTTCATCAGGAAGTTGGTTCGGTCGCGAACGCTCGCAAGGTAGTCGGGATAAACACGGAAATCCGCGTAGACATAACCCCCCCTGCCATGGTTTTCGTTATCTTCCCAGACGTAGAACGTCTTTTTTTCTCCCTTCCAGGCAGGATCCGCTTTGATATTAAAAGCATTGAAGGTGCCTGGCAGGGTTTTCTCGCCCCAGCCCGTTTCTTGCGCAGCCTGCGCCAGCGTCAATTGCCAGGACAAACCAACTTCATCGTGCACCACCCGTGCCGGGCAATACAAATCGGCGATAAAGTTGAGCTTATCCTCGTATGTATATTCTTTCCGTTTCATTGTTCACCACTGACAGTTCCAGATTGCAGGGTGAGCTTTCCCTTGCCCGTCCTGCTCACGACAAACCATTGGCCGGCGTTGAGTGCCACGTACCGAGGCTCGTCAGATACCCAGGAGAGTGGTGTTTCCTGGCCGCTTGCCAGCGAAATTTTCAGCAGCGCCGCCCGCTCGCCTTGACATGCTTTTCGTATTGCGACGAGCGCATTGTCCTGCCCGGAGAGCGCTTGTATTTCGCAGAACTTGCTTTGATAGGAAGCCGATGCCCTGGCCTTGCCGTCCGGGCCGGTCACAGCCAGAAGGGACTTGCCATCAAGCCAGCCCAGCCCATAAACACTGCCGTCAGCGCCCAGGCTTATAGTCTTATTCGGCATCTTGACCGGTACCGGCCGTACGCTCCAGACATAGTTTCCGTTCAGATTGATACGGGAATTGGCATAGTCGAACACCGAATCCTCCTTGCCCAGCTTGGCCTTGAGGAAATCGCCGCCGATATACAGGCTGTCCCCCACTATGCGCGCTTCTGCATCATTGGCAAAGGCGCCGGTCTTCCGAATAATCGGCTTGTCCAATTTCAAGTCAGGCTGAAGGCCGACGGTAAACAGCGAGTAGTATTCGTTATTGTCATCCTCGTCCATGATGTAGCCGGCCACCTGCAATTTGCCGTCGTTGACACCCATGGCGTAGGCGAACTGGTTGCGTCCTGGCAGATCGATCCGCTGATAGGCGAGCTGCTTGCCTTGCGCATCGAAGCGGTAAATGTAGGCGCGCGACCGCTTCATGGAGTGTTCGGTGCGGGTATCGGCGTTCGCCAGGAAGTAGATTTCATCGCCAAGCACCAGGCACTGGCGGGGGTAGATCGACGCGTTATGATCCGGAGGCGTGATGTTCTGGCTCCAGCGAATTGCATGCCGCTGCCAATCGATGGACATCAGGTGCACGCTGTTTTTCCCGCTTTCGCCGTCATACTCCATATTGAGAAGACAAAGCCTGTCGTTGGCAGCATTGAATCCCATGCTGACGCCAAAATCACCGTCCAGGCCGGGAAGAGCAAGTTTCGCGGATGCCGCCGTTACCGGTTCGGCCGCTTGTGCAGCCGTGCCCATGACCGTACAGGCGGCCAGCGTAATTTGAATCAGTTTTTTCATAAGTCACACTGTTGATGAGGTGGATGGCTCAGTAGCCGTTTCATCGCCAAAGTCCTCCTCGGCGGCTAAGTCATCATGTTCTGCATAGTCAAACACCAGCTCCGGAACATCGTCGCGCAGGCTCAGGCCTTCGTGGCGGTCAACGCAAAGCTGTTCCCACTTGCCATCGTTGACGTCGATCTGGATCTGCGCGGGTTCGCCGCTATCGGAGAACAATGTTTTCCCTTTGCCGCTAGCGTCGAGAGTGCCAGAACCTAAGACCTGGTTAGTGTTGGACAGATATTTGTATTTCAAGGTCTTGACGCCCGACGGCAGCTGCCACAGTGCAGGATCGACAAAGACTTGCTGACTATATTGTTTCGGAATGCCTTTCTCAAACTCGGCCTGCTTGACTACGGCCAAATTCTTGGCCGAGGAAGTCTCATGCAGTGCGGCGTGGCATTGCCATTTGCCGGCAGTACCTTGCTCAATGCCTTTGGCATTGATGCGGATATAGCTGCCGCCGGCATTGAGCAAAATTTCCTTCGCAGCCGAAATCTCGATATTCAGTTTGGTACTGATCAGCTTGAGCACTTGCTCGGCAATGATCTCGACATTGTCGCTCTGTGCCTGGATTTCCACCTTGCCCTGTGCAGCAAAGAGCTTCATGCCAGCCCGCTCGACGAACAGGCTGATCTTTTCCCGGATGCTGGCAAACAGGCCCTTGTCGGCAGCGATGGAAACATGGCCACCGCTGCTGACAGCGGTATGCCCGCCACTTTGCAGATGGGTACTTTCCGGAGTGCTGGTAGCGATGCCGGCCGGGCTGGCAAGCACCAGGTGCGGCAGATCAAATTCGCCCTGGGCCGCACCGTTGCCGCGCACTGACTGGTATTGTTGGCGCGCGGCGGCACCGGTCTCGCTCTGGTCGGACGACGGCGCTTGGGCCTGGTGCTGCTGCGCGATTTCGGCCCGCTCTTCCTGCAGCGACACGCCCGAACTCAGGCGCCCAAGCGTCTCGCCCATGTCCTTGATGTGCGCCGCGGCCTTGGCCCGGATTTCGGTTGTGAGCAACAGGCCCTTGCCGGCGCGGATTGCACCCCATGCTTCGGTAGCCAGCTCAAACCCTTCGCCGCGGCCATCTTTGCGCCCGGCGTTGTCTTCAATTCGGGTGATCTGGCCGAGCGACAGCTGGCTATGCGCATGGTCACTCTTGAGCTGGGCCTGGATGCCATTGTGTGTGTCGTCCAGCACCAGGTGGTTGCTGCGCCCGCCGGCCGCATTGCCCAGTTCGGGCGCCAGTTCACGGCTGCGCAAGCCCATCAGCGCCTGCTGGGTTGGCAAGCTCCAGGGCGGCTGGTTGAATTCGTTGTACACGCTGCCGGTGACAATCGGGCGGTCCGGCGAGCCATCCAGCCATTGGATGATCACTTCCGAGCCCACGCGCGGTACCGAGGACGCCCCCAGTTCGGCGCCGGCCCAATGGCTGGCTACCCGCAGCCAGGCAGAACTGCGTTCGTCGTTGGCCCCCACCCGGTCCCAATGGAACTGCACGCGAATGCGGCCATACTCGTCGGTGTGGATACTGTCAGGACCGTCTGGCCCCACCACCGTCGCTGTCTGGGGTGCGAGGATGCGCGTTTGAACGCTGTTGAAGTTGCGCCCGGGTCGCCATTGGACGCTCTTGCGGATGCAGGTAAGGCGGTTCTCGTAGTGCGCTTCGGGTTCGCCGGATTGCCTCAGTTGAAGGTAGTTGTTGCTGGCGTTGTGCTCGACGCTCAGGATGAGGAAGCAATTGTCGCCGCCTTCAGCGAAATGCCCGCTGAGATCGAATGCACGGCCGGGCTGCATGCGGCGGCAATTGCCCCCACCCTCGAAATGCTTGGCGCCGGCTTCCATTTCTTCCATGCGCAGGTGCGCCATATATTCGGCGGCCTGCGAATCGGCAAAGGGATACGCCCCCGCGTATTCATACGACTCGACGCGCTGGATGGCGCCTTGTTCGCCGAGCGTCGGCAGGTCGACCAGCGACGGCACCGGGTGTTTGAAGTTGAACCCTGCTATCGCTACGCTGGCTGGGGCAATGCTGCGTACCGGCGACCAGTCGCCCAAGCCGTCTTCTTCATGGGAGCCGCCGTGGCGCTGGAAGGACACCTTGCTGCTGCCGTCGATGGCAGCGGCATCGAGCGTACTGTCGCTCAACACCAGGGTGTGGCCTTGCTCAGTATGCTCGTACCAGTAACACCAGCCAGCTGCTTCCCAGCGGCGGTGTAGATAATTATGGTCGCTTTCGTCGAATTGGCAGGCGTCGGTCATTGCCGGATCCGGCCCGCCCACTTGGCATTCCCAGCGAGGCAAGGTTGAGTAATCGCTGAAAATGCTGGCAGTTTGTTCTTGTAGCGTTTGCCCGTGGAATAAGTAGTTGTTTTTGCGAAGCTTCAGATAGGCCAGCCACGGGGCCAGGCGTGCTTGATAGAAAGCGACGCCGCCGTCGGTCTTCTGCAATGAGAAACTGAAGACATAACCCGTAAAGTAGCGCAAACTGCCGTCTTCACGCACCAACTCCACACACATCAGCTTGCCTTGGACTTCTTTCAAGGCGAGCGTTGCGTTATCAGAGAGCAATTCCACGGTATAGTCGAAGTCCCGTGACATCGACTCTTGGGCATGCAGCTTGTTGGGGAGCAGCTGGGCATCCGGGCCGTCGTTATTCGGGAAGGACAGGCGAAGAACGCGGTTAATCTGGCGTCTGCCGAGAATTTGTTGCAATAGACTATTACTGTCGAGCATGCGGATTGTTGTGCCAAGGAAATATTGCAAAGAAAATATTACCATGATGACAAAGTTTGCCGTGCACGATTGGAATTTCTATATCCAGGAATCATTGATGCGACCTTTGCTTTTTGCGGCCCTATTAGCGGCCATCGGCACCTCCGCCCAGGCGGCGTTGCCGGAACCCATCGCGAAGTTGGCTGCCGAAAGAGGCATCCCGGAAGAAGCCATCGGTGCGGTGGTGCTGCGCGGCGACCAGGTGCTGGTGTCGCACGAAGCCACGCGCACCTTCACGCCGGCATCGGTCATGAAGCTGTTCACCACGATGGTGGGGCTGGACGTGCTCGGCCCCCAGTTCCGCGGCCGCACCGAGTTGCGCACGACCGGCACGGTGGTGGACGGCGTGCTGCACGGCGACCTGGTGCTGCGCGGTGGCGCCGATGGCGACTTCACTGCCGACGTCTTCACGCACATGCTGGAGAAACTGCGCACCAAAGGCATCCGCAAGATCGACGGCAACCTGCTGCTGGACCGCCAGCTATGGCAACCTGCGCGTGCCGATGCCGGCGCGCCGCCGTTCGATGAATCGCCCGAGGCTTATTACAACCTGATTCCGGATGCGCTGCTGCTGAACATGAATTTGCAGACGCTGGACATAACCTCCGATGCGAAGTCGATCAAGGCCAGCGCGCTGCCGGAGCTGGACAATGTGCGCGTGCGCTCGGAACTGACGCTGGTCGATCGCGATTGCGCCAAGTGGGAAGAAGGCTGGAAGATTCCAGAGTACGTGCGCAATGGTTCGCACCTGACGGTGGTTCTGAAGGGGACTTTCCCGCGCAATTGCAGCAAGACCAATGTGATCAACGTGCTGGACCGAACGGATTACGCTGAGCGCCTGTTCCGTGCCACGTGGGAGCGCCTTGGCGGCCATTTCAACGGCCAGGCCTTTGAAGTGTCCGCCGAGCAGTCGCGTGCTTTCAACAGCGGCGCTTCGACGCTGCTGGCCGAGCACGTGAGCCGCTCGCTGCCCGAGATGGTGCGCGATACTAACAAGCTTTCGGACAACGGGCTGGCACGTACCATTTTCCTGAGCCTGGGTAGCCTGCAAGCCGATCCTGCGCTGGGCAGCATCCCCTTGCCTGACACCGCGCCGATGGAAATCCCCGGCGGCGCGGAAGCAGCGCCAGCGCCGATGACCACCAACGCCCGCTCGGAGATGGTGATTCGCAACTGGCTGCGCGCCCACGGCATCGACGATAGCGGCATGGTGTTCGAAAACGGCGCCGGCCTGTCGCGCATCGAGCGCTTCAGCCCCGAGCAGATGGCCGGGCTCCTGAAAGCCGCGCAGAAATCGTTGTGGGCGCCGGAATTCCTGACCAGCCTGCCCATCGCGTCCATCGACGGCACGATGAAGCGCCGCCTGAAAGAAAGCCCTGCCGCAATGCGCGCCCGTGTCAAAACGGGTTCGCTGAAGAACGTGGTCGCTGTCGCCGGTTACGTCCCCGACGCCAACGGCCAGCAATGCATCGTAGTGGTCATGGTCAACCATGATCGCGCCGGCAATGGCAATGGCCGCGCATTGACGGACGGCGTGATCGACTGGGTCGCGCGTAGCACCGCAGCGGAGCCGGTGGTGGCGCCTCCAAACGCACATTGAGGAGTTGATGGTGAGTGAAGTGAAACATTATTGGTTCCCTGCCAAACGCTATGGCTGGGGTTGGGGCGTGCCCACCACCTGGCAGGGCTGGCTGGTGCTGGCCGCCTATCTGGTCGCGATGGTGGCAGGTGCGCTGATGCTGAATCCAGCGCGTTCGCCTTTGGGCTTCCTGGTCCTGACCACTGTCGCGACCGCAATCTTCATCCTGGTTTGCTATCTCACAGGTGAACCGCCGCACTGGCGTTGGGGAAGTGATGGCAAAGCAAAGTAAGGGAATTCCAACAGCGGCGCTGGCCGTCATCGTCGCCGTGGCGGCGTATTGGTATTGGTCGCCGTTGCTCGTCGTGCACCAGATGAAGGAGGCGGTGCGGCTGCATGATGTGGAGGCGTTCAATAGCCACGTCGATTTTCCGGCGCTGCGGGAGAACATGAAGGACGACATCGCCGGCAAGCCAAGTGACGATGCGCTCAACGGATTTGGGCGCCTGCTCGGCGGCGTTGTCGTCGACGCTCTGGTCCGGCCGGAGGCGGTGATGTTTGTGCTGGAGCATGGCGACTTTGCGAAGAAGCGCGGCGAGCGGGATGAGGGCCGCGACACACGCGAACGCGAGCGGGGCGAGGAGCCGGCGTCCGGCGAGGCGAAGCCGAAATGGGTGACCGAGCGCGATGGCGTCAACCGCTACATCGTCCGCAACGACAAGGTCGCGCTGGTCTTCGTCCGCAACGGCTTTGCGGACTGGAAGCTGTCCGAGCTGCGGCTATGAGCGCAGTACCTTGCGCGTCGCCCATACGATCGGAAGGCTGAACAGGAAGATGTGCGACAGGATGTCCATGCCCCATGAGACGGTATTGAACGTCACCGGGCGCGGAAACGCCGACAGCGGCAACACCACCAGCCGCATGGTGAAGAACACCAGCAAGCCGTAGCCGACCGCCGCCAGCAGCGGCTTGCTCGCCAGCGCCGGAATGCGGCGTGCGGTAAAGAAGAAGAGCGCCATCCACCCAAAGCTCAGGGCGAAATGACAGGCCAGGCCGAATGCCGCAGCGGCAGTGCCGCCGGTCAAGGCCGCTTTGCCCAAGGCGCCGCTGGCGACCACTTGCAGCAGCCGCTCCGGCGGCAGGCCGTTATAGCCGGCAAAGCTGATCGCGAACAGGATGTCCAGCAAGCCGCCCAGCGCGCCGCCGGTCAGGATTGCTCGTGTGGTGGACCAGGGCTGCTGCATGGCGAGTGTCTCCCTATAGGACCTTCGTGTAATCGCGGCGCACCACTACGCGGTCGCCGCAGTCGAAATGCCACCATTCGCTGTTGATGCCGGAAAAGCCTGCCTGGAACATGGCATCGCGCAGCAGCTGGCGGTTGGCAATTTGCGCGGCGCTCAATTCACCGCTGGCGAGGTGCCTCGCCTCAAGTGCGGGGTGGGACAATTCCGTCATGTCGTCGAAGCCGGTGCCCATGTCCAGTTCCTGGCCGGACGGATCGAGGAGGGTGATATCGACCGCCATGCCAAAGGAGTGGATCGAGCCGCGTTCAGGCGGCGCCAGGTACATTTGCAGGCTGGTGCCGGCCAACGCATCCCACAGTTCTTCCTGCACGCGGTGCGGGCGCAGTGCGTCCAGCAGCAGCACCTTGTGGCCCGGTGCACGCTGCGACAGGTAGCTCACCACGCGTTCGATGGCTGCAGCTGCATCGCGGTGCAGCCAGGCGCAATCGAGCGGCGAATACAGGTCCCGGCCGACGAAGTTGTCCGCCCCGGCATAGCGCAGGTCCACCGCGATATCGGCAATGGTGCGCAGGTGGCGGAAATCGGGGCTGCCGGGGACGTCTTCGCTGCGGATGGTGTTGCTCATTGCTTTCCTTGTTCGAGGCAGGTGCGCGCCATGCTGGCAATGGAGTCTGCCAGTTGGCGGGCGCCGTGCGACAGCGGAGCGTGGCTATTCGTCAGCAGGAAAAGCTGGATCGGAATGGCCGGCGCCCACTGGCGCTTCTGTACTTTGGCCGGGTCGGCCGATGCCGCCGTGAACGGGTCGACCACGGCCAGGCCGGCGCCCGCTTCCACCAGCGAGCGGGCGATCTGGTAAGTCTGTACCGTGGTGCGGAAATTGGGCTGGATGCCCTGCGCTTCGCAAGATGCCACGATCATCTCGCCCAGCGGGTCGTTGTCGGCATGGCCGATCAGCTCACCGGTCAGGCCTTCTGCCGTCAGCGGCAGGCCAGCATCCTCGCCGCGCCAGGTGCCGGCCGGAGCGATCACCGTCATCACGCCTTGCGCAATCGGTTCGGCAATGATGCCGGGGTGGCGCGGGTCCTGCAGCGACAGCGCCATGTCGGCTTCGCCCAGGCGCAGGGTGTTGACGATTTCAGAGGTGTGGTGGGTAGCCAGTTCGCAGCGCGTATCCGGGAATTCCTTGCGCCATTCGCTCATCGCTTGCGGCAGCACGCTGATGGCGATGGTCGGTGTCGACACCAGGCGCACGGTCTCCACGGCGCGGCCTTTCAGGCTGGCGGCCAGGCGGCGGATGCCTTGCAGGTCGCGGTGCAGCTTTTCGGTTTCGGCGAAGAGGCGGTGCGCTTCCGGTTTCGGGTACAGCTTGCCGCGCACGCGCTCGAATAGCGGCATGCCCAGTTGCAGTTCGGCGTGCTGCAGCACCTTGGTCACGGCGGGTTGCGAAATATGCAGCACCTGGGCGGCGCCGCTGATGGTGCCGACCTGCATGATGGCGTGGAAAACTTCAATATGGCGCAACCGCATTGTCCTGGTTCCTCTTCCCCGGCGCCGCATCCCCTGCGGCATGTTGGCAGGATAGGGGAAAGCCGGCGGCCGTGCAAACCGCCTTACTGTTTTGGCTTGGGCGCGGTCAGCACGTCGAGGATGGCGGCGGATTCGGCGTCAGGCACGCCGTCCCATTTGCTGTTGCGGTATTTGGCCTGGAAGGTCACCAGCACATTATGGGTTTCCGGGTCGAGCACGCCGGTCTGCGGCGTGGCGTAGCCGTGCTGGGCCAGCTTTTGCTGGAACCAGGCGATGTCGGGCAGCTGGGCTTCGTATTGCGGGCGCACCGCGGCCACCGCGTTGGCGTCCGGCCAGGCGATCAGGCCTTCGTCGGCCAGGCGCTTCCACGGGAACATCGGGCCGGGATCCTGCTTGCGCTGCGGCGCCACGTCGGCGTGGCCGAGGAAGTTTTCCGGGGCGATCTGGTGGCGCTCCTTGATCTGCTTGAGCAGGGCGACCAGCTGGTCGATCTGGCGGTCGCTGAAGCCGTACCAGTGCCGGCCGTCGGCCATATCCTTGAAGCCGGGGTTGACGATTTCGATGCCGATCGAGTTGTAGTTCAACGCTGTATAGGTCTTCCAGCTGCTCAGGCCGGCGTGCCAGGCGGCGCGGTTTTCATCGACCAGCGCGTAGACACGTGGCTCATTCTCGTCGGTGATCAGATAGTGAGCGCTTACCTCTTTTTCAGTCAGCAGCTTGATCGACAGCGGCAGGTCCGACACGGTGTAGTGAAGGACGACGAAACGCACGCGGCTGCTCTGCCCCTTGGACGTCAGCGAATGGTCAATGTTGGGCAATTGGGTTGCGCAACCGGTCAGCAGGGCGATCAGGGAAGCAAGCAGCAGTTTTTTCATGGTTTGGTGATGTTAGTTGCGGGGCCGGGCGGCCATCCTGGCAGCCGCATGATGCGGCCTTGCAGTGTGTTTTTGCAAATGGAATCCGGGCGGCAAGTCTGCGCGCATGGCTTCAAAAATCAGGGGATGCAGTTCGGCGGCGCGGCCGGACAGGGCTATCGGGCGCTCACCGAAGCGCGTCACCAGGGCCAGCGCCAGGCGGGCCAGTTCGCGGCCGGCTTGCAGCAGGATGTGGCGGGCGGCCGGGTCGGCGCCTGCGCTCATGGCGACGGCCAGCGCCAGCTTGCCGATGTCGCCGCGTTCCTGCGTGTACATGAAGTTGCGCGAGAAGGTCCAGTCGCTGCCGCCAACATGGTCGAACACGGCATGGGCCATCGGCGAGTCTTCCCAGGCACCGGGCTGCTCGTCTTCGCCGCGCCAGATGCGGCGCATGGCTTCGCGCGCGATCCAGAAGCCGCCGCCCGCATCGTCCAGCATGACGCCGCGGCCGCCGGCGCGGTGGAATTCGCCCTGCTCGTCGATGAAGGCGGCAATCGAGCCGGTGCCGGCATAGACCAGGTAACCCTGGCCGGGCTCGAATGCGTCGAGATAGGCGACTTCGATATCGTTGCAGAGGGTGATGGCGTCCAGGCGCACGGCAAGCAGGGTGGATAGCCAGTCCAGCAGCACATTGCCATCGCCGCCGAAACCGGTCAGCCCGGCACAGACGCGCACGGGCTTGCCGGCGTCCAGCACGTCCTTCGCCAATTGGCTGAACGTGCTGTGGACCAGCTCACGGCCGGCCGGCCTGGCCATCATCAGGGCGGAGAGTCCCGCCACAGTGCCTTCCGCCACGATCTCGCCTGCCGGCTCGGCAAGCGCCCATCGTGTTTCGGTACCGCCAGCATCGATTCCCAGCCCTAAGGTACGATCGGTGTCAGGTTTGCCCATGATCTGTCGAGTGTACGTTGAAACACTGTCATCTTTGCATGAAAGCGTGTTGGGCACTCATTCCAAAATGTTATAACGCAGCGGAAACTCTTGGGCTTTCATTACCTAAGCGGTCAACTGCCGACACGACGACGCTGCGCGCGGGCACACCGTTGTCGTCGGTCAACACCACCTCGCTGCGGCCCGCTGGCACCACATTGAAGCGCCATTCCTCCCCGTAGCGCACCCAGATCGCCAGGTGTGCGGCCCGCGTAGCGTTGCCCAGGCTTACGGCCAGGCCGCTGGCGTGGCGCTTGACGGCCACTGTCGGCGCGGGCGGCGCTTCGCTGCCCAGCCACGGGGAAGCCGGCACCAGGGCCGGCCCCTGGTAGCTGGTGGCTTTCAGGTGGTCGCTTACGCCTTTGCGGTTTTGCATCAGGGCGGCGATGCTGAAGTGGATGTGGCCATTGGCATTGGGCCGGCTGCGCATGACGTCGACCTGCTGCACGATTTCATCTGCGGTGAAGGACTTGCTGCTGTCGTCGATGCGGCTGGTGTACAGGCCCGGCCAGATATGGCGGCCGCGCTTGTTCTGCCCCAGCCAGTAGTCGAGCAGCACGGGGAAAGCTTGCGGCTGCTGGGCGATTGGCCAGTACAGCTGCGGGGCCAGGTAATCGAGCCAGCCGTTCTGCAGCCACAGTTCGGCATCAGCATACAGCTTGTCGTACTGGCTGAAGCCCTGGATGCCGGGCGGACGGCGATCCGGGCGGCCAATGCCAAAGGGGCTGATGCCAAAGCGCACCCACGATTTCTCCTTGTGGATGCCGGTGTAGATTGCCTCGATCAGCTGGTTGACGTTCTGGCGGCGCCAGTTGGCGCGGTCCAGGGTGCCACCGCCTTGCAGATAGCGCTGGTATGGGGCGCTGTCGGGGAAGTCCAGTTCAGGCTTGCTGCCGTTCGATGGCGCATCCAGCGCCGCCTCGCCGCCATTGGCGCCGGGCGCTTCGATCGGGTAGGGGTAGAAGTAGTCGTCGATGTGGACGCCGTCGATGTCGTAGCGGCGCACCACGTCCAGGATCACGTCCAGCGTTTGCTGGGCGGCCGCTTCTTCGCCCGGGTCCATCCACAGGAACTTGCCGTACTGGCGCACCACTTGCGGCTTGGTGTTGGCGATATGGTCGCGCGCGTTCGGCGTGCGGGCGGCGGAGTGGCGGGCACGGTAGGGGTTGAACCAGGCGTGCAATTCCAGCCCGCGCGCGTGGGCTTGCGCGATCCAGAAGGCCAGCGGGTCCCAGGCTGGCTCGGGCGCCTTACCTTGCTGGCCGGTCAGGAATTCGGACCAGGGTTCGAGCTTGGACGGGTAGATGGCGTCGGCGCTGGGGCGAACTTGCAGCACGATGGCGTTCAGGTGGAGCGATTTGGCGCGGTCCAGGATCGCGAGGGCCTCCGCCTGCTGGCGTGCCGGTGGCAGGTTGCTGCGGCTTGGCCAGTCGATATTCGCCACCGTCGACACCCAGGCGGCACGGAATTCGCGCGGCGCAGCGGGCGGCTGCTCGCCGGTGATGCGCTGCGGCGCAGGAGCAGGTGCCGCATTCGTGGCCGGAGCCGGCGCACTGCCGCTCCCGCCACCGGAGGCTGGCGCCGCAGCTTCGCCGGCGGCTGGCACGGTCGGCGTCGATGAACACGCCCCCATTAATGCGGCCACGCCGGCCGCGGCGGCGGCTATGGTCAGCCGCCTTCTCGCATTGAAAGCCAAAACCTAATCCTCACTTCAGCAGGAGCCGTATTCTACCTATTCCCGGCCAAACTCCGGATCTATCTTGATCAGTGCCGTCATGATGAAGGCCGGGATGGTTGCCGTGCAGACATAAATGAAAAAGTGCTGGTAGCCCAAGTACTCCTGGATCGCGCCGCTGGCCATCTGCGGAATCATCATGCCGAGCGCCATGAAGCCGGTGCAGATCGAATAGTGCGCGGTCTTATGCTCTCCCTGGCTCACCATGATCATGTACATCATGAAGGAGGTGAAGCCGAGGCCGTAGCCGAACTGCTCCACCGCCAAGCAAGCCGAGATCCAGGCGAAATTCTGCGGTTGTGCCTGCGACAGGTAGACGAAAATCAGGTCCGGGATGTGAATCGCGATCGCAAAGGGCCACAGGCAGCGCTTGAGGCCAAAACGCCCGATCAGCCAGCCGCCCACCAGTCCGCCGAGGATCAGCCCGATGATGCCGATGGTGCCGTAAGCAATTCCGACGTCGGCCGTGCTCAGGCCAAGGCCGCCTTTTTCCAGCGGGTCTTTCAGGAAGGGCACCACCATCTTCAGCAACTGCGATTCGCCAAGTCGGAACAGCAGCAGGAACAGCAGGATGACCACGATGCCGTCCTTGCGGAAGAAGGCGGCGAAGGTCGAAAAGAATTCCTGCATCGGCGCAGCCGAATGCGCAGCAGGCGCATCTTCCGCCGGCTTTGGCAGCGCGAAGAAGTGATAGATCGCCAGTGCCAGGAAGATCGCGGCCGTGACGCCAAAGGTGATGGCCCAGGCCATGTGCGGGTTGCCGTGGTACTTGATGATTTCGCCCGCCAGAAACAGCAGGCCGCCATTGCAGGCCACGTTCGCGGCGCGATAGAAAGTACTGCGCACGCCGACGAATTCCGCCTGCTGCTTCTGGCGCAGGCCGAGCATGTAGAAGCCGTCCGCCGCGATATCGTGAGTGGCGGAGCTGAACGCCATCAGCCACATGACGCCCAGGCTAAGCTGGAAGAAGTTCGATAACGGCAGCGTGAATGCGACTGCCGCCAGCGACACGCCCAGCACCATCTGCAGGATGGCGACCCATGAGCGCTTGGTGCCGAACATCTCGATCAGGGGGGACCACAGCGGCTTGATCACCCAGGGCAAGTATAGCCAGCCGGTGTAGAACGCCATCTCCGTGTTGGAGATGCCAAGGTCCTTGTACATGGCGGTGGACAGCGCCATCACCACAAAGTAGGGAATGCCCTGGTTGAAATACAGTGTCGGGACCCAGCCCCAGGGGCTGCGTTGCTGCGCTCGATCCATTACGTCCTTTCTGATCGGCCGGGACGAGCGCAGTGCGGGTCAAATGGTGAGTGCGCCGCGCACGCTGCCCCTGGCCTGGTCCAGCAAGTCTTGCGCCTGCTGCACCGTGGTTTTCTTTAACAGGGCGACCACCGCCACTTTGACGTGGAAGCCGCACTGTTCCAGCGCTGTGCGGGCTGCCGCTTCATCGGCGCCGGTGGCGTGCATGGTGAGCCGCACCGTGCGCGCAAACAGCTTCGCATTGGTCGGCTTCAAGTCTACCATCAAGTTTCCATACACCTTGTTCAGGCGCACCATGATCGCGCTGGAAATCGTGTTCAGCACGATTTTCTGCGAGGTACCTGCTTTCAGGCGCGTGCTGCCGGAAATGATCTCGTGGCCGGTGTCGAGGGTGATGCCGATTTCCGCCTCTTGCGTGACCGGCGAGGCGGGATTGTTGGCGATGCCGATAGTCAGCGCACCGAGCTTGCGCGCAGCGTCCACGGCACCCAGTACGTATGGCGTGGTGCCGGAGGCGGCCAGCGCCAGCACCACGTCTTCCGCGCCGGGGTTCAGCGCCAGCAGGTCGCGCGCTCCCTGTTCGCGGTCGTCTTCCGCGCCTTCCACCGCCTGGAACATGGCTTCCGCGCCGCCGGCAAGGATGGCGACCGCGCGTTCGTGCGGCCAGGAGAAGGTGGGATAAAGTTCGACGCTATCGAGCACACCAAGCCGGCCGGAGGTGCCGGCGCCGACGTAGAGCAGCCGCCCGCCCGCTTCGATGCGCGGCACGGCAGCTTCGACTGCTTTGGCAATAGCGGGGACGGCGGCACGTACGGCTTGCACCGCATTAAGCTGGTCATCGGCAAAGGCGGCGACCAGCTTCTCTATCGGATATTGGTCCAGCTCGCGGTGTTGGGAACTGGGCGTTTCGGTCTTCAGCATAAAACGAGTGTAATGCCAAATTGCCGGACCAGCCCATGACGAGGCGTGTGAGGGCCATGCCCCCAGGTTATGCAGCCCGGCGCATTTCCGCTACGAAGTCGTAATGATCGCTGCGGCAGTAGGAATGCGTGAGCTCGATCGCCTGGCCCGACTCAAGATAGGCGATACGGGTAATAAACAGTACGGCCTGGCCTTCCGGCACTTCAAGCTGGCGCGCCAGCTCGGCCGAGGCATTCATGGCGCGAATGTGCTGCAGCGCGCGCGCCGGCCCTTTGCCGACCGAATCCAGGTATTGGTAAAGCGAATCGCCGATCTGCTCCGGATTGGGAACGATGGTTTGCGGCAGTACCGAAACTTCATACGCCATCACCACGTCATCGGCCAGGCGCAAACGTTCAAGGCGTGCGACGCGGGTATTCGGCGACAGGCCAAGGCTCAATTGTTCGTCAGCGCTGGCGGCGACCAGCGCGCGCTTGAGCCAGCGCGAACCCGGCTTGTAGCCGCGCTGCGAGAGTTGTTCCGAGAAGCTGGTCAGGTTCGACAGCGGTTGTTCAATGCGCGGTGCGATGTAATTGCCCGAACCGCGGCGGCGCACCACCAGGCCCTGGTCCACCAACTGGTCGATGGCTTTGCGGGCAGTGACGCGCGAAACGTTCAGCAATTCCGAGAGGGTTCGCTCGGAAGGAAGCGCCTGGTCGACCTGGTAGCGTCCGTTTCGAACATCGTCGCTCAACTTGCGGGCAATCTGCATGTACAGCGGCGAATTGTCTTGTTGATCTGGTTTGAATTCAACGCTGGTGAGGCTCATTACATTTCTCCTATAACTGCTAGTGTAATAGCGAAAGTGAAATTACGCTGCTCTTTTCATTTTGCTTTTGCGCCCGATACACCGGGGTTATAGGCAGATAATCAGTTTTCATTAGCTAGCCGAAAGGACAGCACCGTATGCTGTCCGCTAAAGGAGAATGCATGCAAATGGGGATGCGCGCCTTGATCGGCGCAGTACTGTTGGGCTGTATCGGCCAGGCGGCGGCCAGCAAGCTCGATGCGGAACTGGTGGCCATCGTGAACGATGCGAAACGGCCGCTGTCCGGCCTGTCGGTGCTGGCGATCCGCGACGGCAAGGTGGCATATCAACAACAGTTCGGCATGCGGCGGCTTGTCACGACGGGCAGCGGCGTCACCGCGCCGGTCACGCCGCAGACCATGTTCCGCATTGCTTCGATCTCCAAAATGATGACCACCTTCGGCGTGATGAAGCTGGTCGAAGAAGGCAAGCTCAAGCTCGACAACGACCTTGGCGATTACCTTGGCTTTGCGCTGCGCAATCCGCATTACCCCACGCGCGCGATCACTCTGCGGCATTTGCTGAGCCACACTTCAACGCTGCGCGACGACGACGGTTACTTCTGGCCCACAGGCACGGCCTTGCGCGATGTGCTGGTCCCAGAGGGCAAGATGTGGGCGCGCGATGGCGAGCCCGGCCAGTACTTCACCTATTCCAACCTGAACTGGGCTGTGATCGGGACCGTCATGGAGCGCTTGACGGGCGAGCGCTTCGACCGTTTGATGAAGCGCTTGCTGCTGGCGCCCATGGGCCTGCGCGGCGGCTATAACCCTGCCGATTTCAGCCCGCAAGAGGTCGCAGACACAGCGACGCTGTACCGCCGCCGCACGCGCGATACCGAAGTCTGGGATAGCAAGGGTCCCTGGATTGCGCAGGTAGATGACTTCGGCGCGGCCGCGCCGCAGGAGCCGCCAGGCCTCGACAAATACGTAATTGGCAGCAATGCCACCCCGTTCAGCCCAACGGGCGGGCTGCGCATCTCGGCCAGCGATATGGGCAAGATCATGCTCATGCTGATCAATAATGGCCGCCACGAGGGCAAGCAGATCATCAAGCCGGCCTCGCTGGCACTGATGTTCGGCGAGCAGTGGCGCTTCAACGGCAGCAATGGCGATACGCTGAAAGGGCTCTACCATAGCTGGGGCCTGGGCACCCAGCGCTTTGCCGACGTGCGCGGCAATATGGGCGGCATGCCGAAGGATGGCCGCTTCCATGCGGTCGGCCACCTGGGTGAAGCTTATGGCCTGGTCTCCACCTTCGCCGTAGACTTGAAGAAGAAACAAGGCATCGTGTCCCTGATCGGGGGCTTTGGCAGCGATCCGGATGCCGACCCGGGCCTGCATTCGGCACATACGCGCGCCGAGGAAAAGATCCTTGATGCGATTTTCCAACGCGCCATCCTCGGCCGCGGCGACTGAACTACAATACGATTAATTTTCCACACGGCAACACAATACGGAGTTGGGATGGCGAGAGGACGGCAAGTGGTGGTAATCGGCGGAGGCGTAGTCGGCCTGGCGTCAGCGTGGTGGCTGCTGGAAGCAGGCTTCCGCGTGACCCTGCTCGAACGCTTTCCGACCGTTGCCAGCGCCGCCAGCTATCGCAACGGCGGCCAGTTGAGCTATCGCTACGTCTCCCCGCTGGCCGATGAGGGCGTGCCCAAAAAGGCCCTGCAATGGCTGTTCGAGCGCGACGGCCCGTTCCGCTTCCGCCCCGAAGCCGATTACCGCCAGTGGCGCTGGATGGCGCAATTCCTGAAAAACTGCAAGGCGGACGCCAATGCCCGCACGACCGCCAAGCTGTTGCAGCTGGGCGAGTTGAGCCGGCTGTCCCTGTCGTTGCTGGAACTGAAACTGCCGCTGTCGGAATTCAAATGGCGCAATGCCGGCAAGCTGGTCGTTTACCGCACCGACGAGGCGTTCAAGGCCGCGCTGGACAAGCCTGATACGGACGAAAATCGCGCCGTGCTGTGGGGCCGCGATACGGCCCGCATTGAGCCTGCCCTGGCGGAGATGGCGCCCAAGCTGGCCGGTGGCATTTTCAATCCCGGCGAGGCTGTGGCGGATTGCTATGCCTTCTGCCTGGCGCTGGAAAAGCGCATTTACGCCCACCCGCGCTTCGAGCGCTGCATGCACACGGCAGCGCGCACCATTTTTGTCGAGCATGGCAAGGTGACGGCGATCGAGACCGATGCCGGCTGGCTGTCGGCTGATCACTATGTGCTGGCTGCCGGCATCCAGAGCCGCGACCTGGCTGCCACGGCCAACCTTGACCTGCCCATGTACCCCCTGAAAGGCTACAGCCTGACGGCGCCGATCCGCAGCGAGCACGTAGCGCCCAATATCAGCGTGACCGACTTCGAGCGCAAGACGCTTTATGCGCGCATTGGCAAGGAATTGCGCATCGCCGCCATGGTCGACATGGTGGGCGAGAGCACGCGCATCGACCGGCGCCGCATTGCCAGCCTGTCGCGCCTGGCGCGCGAATCGATGCCGCATGCGGCCGATTACGACAAGGCGGAAGCCTGGGCCGGCCTGCGTCCCGCGACGCCGAACAGCGCTCCGATTATCGGGCCTACGCCTTATCCTAACCTCTGGCTGAACGTCGGCCACGGACCGCTTGGCTTCACCTTTGCCTGCGGCAGCGCAAGTTTGCTGGCCACCATGATGCGCGGCAAAGAGCCGCCGTTTGAGCTCGACTGCCTGGCTTACAAGGTCTAATCCAGGTATTTTGCCGGGACGGTGTCCGTCAGCCAAACTCCATTTTCCGACAGGTAGAAGAGGTGGCCGTCGCGTGCCATCGGGCCGGCATCGACGGTCAGGATGACCGGTTTGCCGTGGCGGCTGCCCACTTTTTCGGCAGTTGCCAGGTCCGTTGAGAGGTGGACATGCTGGCGCGAGGCGGAATGGAGGCCGGTTGCGCGGATCGACTCCAGGAAGCGCGTGGCGGTGCCGTGGTACAGGCGCTCAGGCGGCGTTTGCGGCTCCAGGCCGAGGGCGATGTCGACCGAGTGGCCCTGGTTGGCCCGGATTTTCGTGCCATCCGCGCTGATCGCGAATCGCTTCTTGTCGCTGTTTCCGACGATGGATTCAATCTGCGGGCGGCTCAGGTTCGTCCCGCGGGCGTTGGCGAGGGCAATCAATTCGTCGATTGACGCCCATCCATTCTGGTCCAGTACGAGCCCGATTTCTTCTGGTTTATGGCGCAAGACCAGGCTCAGGAACTTGCTTTGACTTACTTCATTCATGCCTATATGTTATCACCGGGATTGTCGGCTTTCTTTACTCGGCTACAGATGAGCAGGGTGAGGCCCAGGCCGAGCAATGCTAACGTGCCCGGTTCGGGCACTACAGCCACCACCGGCGACTGGACCGGCGTCTCGATCAGGGGAGGCTTGCCGGTGTGCCCTGGTTGAGCCGGGTGCAATAGCGGGCCAGGCGCGCTGGCGGGCGGTTCTGGTGCTGGCAAGGGCGGCGGCAACTTGAAAGGCTGAGGCTTGCGATTGAAATAGGACGCCGGTGGCCGGCTGTAGTTCATATAGCTGAAATCGATGCTGTTGACGGTATACGGCGACTGGGCCGATATGTTGGGGTCCGCCAGCGCCTGGCCCCCCGTCAGGACAGGGCAGGCCAGCAGGCAAATCTTGAACATGGCATCAGCTTTCATTTTGCGCTCCGTATCGGGTTGGCGAAAACTCCAGGCTTGACGATGCATCAACCGTACCTGCGTCTAAGTGCCTGATTATCCAGTTCCCTTCCGCTTCGATTGGGCCCGGCGTAAAGTTTTGCGACGCGCGGAAAGTCACGCCAGCCGCCGTTATGGCGGATAATGGCGGGATGTCCAAATCCAAGACCCCTGTCGGCTGCCCATGCGGCGGTCCTTCTTTTGAGACGTGCTGCGGCCCCTTTATCGAAGGAAAAGCCCTGCCGGAGACGGCTGAACAGCTGATGCGCTCCCGTTATTCCGCCTATACGCTGCAGAACGAGCCGTATTTGTTGTCGACTTGGCACGAAAGTACCCGTCCGACCGAGCCAATTATTAACCAGGACGAAAAGCTCCAATGGCTGGGACTTGAGGTAAAATCTGCTTTACGTTTACGTCAACGTAAAGCAGAAGCCCAGCCGAACGAGGATTTTGTCGAGTTTGTCGCCCGCCTGCGCGTGAATGGCCGCGGCCAGCGTCTGCACGAGCTGAGCCGCTTCCTGCGCGAACCGGGCGAAGGTGGCTTGCGCTGGTTTTACGTCGACGGCGAATTTCCAGAATAAGAGAAGAGGACGACAATGCCGCATATCGAAAGCAAACTCAATCCGCGCAGCGAGGACTTCAAAGCCAACGCCGACGCCATGCAAGCCCTGGTCGATGACCTGCGCGCCAAGGTCGCGAAAGCGGCGCAAGGCGGCGGCGAGGCGGCTTGCGCCAAGCATGTAGCGCGCGGCAAGCTGCTGCCACGCGACCGCGTACAGATGCTGCTCGATCCCGGCACCCCTTTCCTCGAGTTCTCGCAGCTGGCTGCTTTCGATATGTACGAGAACGCCGCTCCCGCAGCGGGCGTGATCACCGGCATCGGCCGCGTCAACGGCCAGGAATGCGTGATCGTGTGTAACGACGCCACCGTGAAGGGCGGCACCTATTACCCGATGACGGTGAAGAAGCACCTGCGTGCGCAGGAGATCGCCGAGCAGAACAACCTGCCGTGCATCTACCTGGTCGACTCGGGCGGCGCCAACCTGCCGAACCAGGATGACGTGTTCCCGGACCGCGACCATTTCGGCCGCATCTTCTTCAACCAGGCCAATATGTCGGCCAAGGGCATCCCGCAGATCGCGGTGGTGATGGGTTCCTGCACCGCCGGCGGCGCTTATGTGCCGGCCATGTCGGACGAATCGATCATCGTGAAGGAACAAGGTACCATCTTCCTCGGCGGCCCGCCGCTGGTGAAGGCGGCGACCGGCGAAGTGGTTTCCGCTGAAGACCTGGGCGGCGGCGATGTGCACACCCGTCTGTCCGGCGTGGCCGACCACCTGGCGCAGGACGATATGCACGCGCTGTCGATGGCGCGCACCATCGTCTCCAACCTGAACCGCCAGAAGCCGCAGCAGGGCGTGCTGCGCGAGGCGGTGGAACCGAAGTACGCGCCGGAAGAACTGTATGGCGTGATCCCGGTCGATACGCGCAAGCCTTTCGATATCCGCGAAGTGATCGCACGTATCGTTGACGGCTCCGAGTTCGATGAATTCAAGGCGCGCTACGGCACGACGCTGGTGTGCGGCTTTGCCCATATCTACGGCATGAAGGTTGGCATCATCGCCAACAACGGCATCCTGTTCTCCGAGTCGGCGCTGAAAGGCACGCACTTCATTGAACTGTGCTGCCAGCGCAAGATCCCGCTGGTCTTCCTGCAGAACATTACCGGCTTCATGGTCGGCCGCAAGTACGAGAACGAAGGCATCGCCCGCAACGGCGCCAAGATGGTGACCGCTGTCGCTACCGCTTCGGTGCCGAAGTTCACTGTCATCATCGGCGGCTCCTTCGGCGCCGGCAACTACGGCATGTGCGGCCGCGCCTACTCGCCGCGCATGTTGTGGATGTGGCCTAACGCGCGCATCTCCGTGATGGGCGGCGAGCAGGCGGCTGGCGTGCTGGCCACCGTCAAGCGCGACGGCATCGAAGCCAAGGGCGGCAAGTGGAGCGCCGAAGAGGAAGCGGCCTTCAAGCAGCCGATCAAGGAACAGTACGAAGTGCAGGGCCACCCTTACTACGCCTCCGCGCGCCTGTGGGACGACGGCGTGATCGATCCGGCCGACACCCGCATGGTGCTGGGCCTGGGCCTGTCCGCCGCGCTCAACGCGCCGATCCCGGATACCAAGTTCGGCGTGTTCCGCATGTAAGGAGATGGCGAGATGACCTACGAAACCCTGACCGTCGCCATCAACGGCAACATCGCCACCGTCACCCTGAACCGTCCGGACGTGCGCAATGCCTTCAACGAGCATTCGATCAACGACCTGACGCGCGCCTTCTCGGAGCTGGGCCGCAACGAAAACGTGCGCGCCATCGTGCTGGCCGGGAACGGCCCGGCCTTCTGCGCCGGCGGTGACCTGAACTGGATGAAAAAGATGGCCCATTACAACCACGAGGAGAATGAGGCCGACGCCATGCAGCTGGCGCAAATGCTGCGCACGATCTACCTGTGCCCGAAACCGACCATCGCGCGCGTGCATGGCGATTGCTATGCGGGCGGCATGGGGCTCGTTTCCGCATGCGACATCATCGTCGCCGTGCCGGAAGCGAATTTCTGCCTGAGCGAAGTGAAACTGGACCTGATCCCCGCGACCATTTCGCCCTATGTGATCAAGGCGATGGGGGAGCAGGCTTCGCGCCGCTATTTCCTCACCGCCGAACGTTTCAGCGCCACCGAAGCACACCGCATCGGCATGGTGCACGAACTGGTCGCCGCCGACGCACTGGACGCCAGGATGGCGGAAGTGCTGAAGGCGCTGGTGACCAACAGCCCGAACGCAGTCAAGGAAGCGAAAGTGCTGGTGCGCGACATCGCCGGCAAACCGGTGAACGATGCACTGCTGGCCGATACGGCCGAACGCATCGCGCACATCCGCGCTTCCGAGCAGGGCCGCGAAGGCGTGACCTCCTTCCTGGAGAAGCGCAAGCCGGGCTGGCTGAATTGAACGGAGCAGTTTTTGGAAGTGAACCAACAAAGCGATTGGGTAGCACGTAGCCTGAAGTCTGTCTGGCACCCGTGCACCCAGATGCAGCACCATGAAACGGTACCGCTGATTCCCGTCAGCCATGGCCGCGGCGTGTGGCTGTATGACCACCAAGGCAACCGCTACCTGGATGCGATCAGCTCCTGGTGGGTGAACCTGTTCGGCCATGCCAACCCGCGCATCAACGCGGCGCTGCGCGAACAGCTCGACATGCTGGAGCATGCGATGCTGGCCGGCTTCACCCACGAGCCGGTGATCCAGCTCAGCGAACGGCTGGCGGTGCTGACCAAGCACAATCTGGGTCACGCGTTCTACGCGTCCGACGGCGCGTCGGCCGTCGAAATCGCGTTGAAAATGAGCTTCCACGCCTGGCGCAATATGGGCCAGGGCGACAAGCAGGAATTCGTCTGCCTGAAGGGCAGCTACCACGGCGAGACCATCGGCGCGCTGGCCGTGACCGACGTGGCGCTGTTCAAGGATGCCTACGGCCCGCTGCTGCGTGCCACGCAAACCGTGATGTCGCCCGATGCGCGTCAGGCTGCCGAGGGCGAGACTGCTGCCGACGTGGCGCGCCGCGCTGCGGCCGACGTTGAGCGCATGTTCACCGAACGTGCCGGCAAGATCGCCGCCATCATCATCGAGCCGCTGGTGCAATGCGCCACCGGCATGGCGATGCATGACCCGCTCTACCTGAAACTGGTGCGCGAGCTGTGCGACAAGCACGGCGTGCACCTGATCCTGGACGAAATCGCGGTCGGCTGCGGCCGCACCGGCTCCTTCTTCGCTTGCGAACAAGCCGGCATCTGGCCGGACTTCCTGTGCCTGTCGAAGGGCATCAGCGGCGGCTACCTGCCGCTGTCCATCGTGCTGTCGCGCGACGAGATCTACCAGGCCTTCTACAATGCCGACGTCACGCGCGGCTTCCTGCACTCGCACTCGTACACCGGCAATCCACTGGCCTGCCGTGCAGCGCTGGCCACGCTGGACATCTTCGCCGAAGACCACGTGCTGGAAGCGAACAAGGCACGCTCGCGCAAGCTGACCGAAGCCCTGGCACCGCTGGCCAACCACGAGCACACCGAGAACTTCCGCAACCGCGGCATGATCTGGGCGTTTGACGCTGTGGGCGCCACGCCGGGCTTCTCGCGCCGCTTCTTCACCGAGGGCACGAAGCAGGAACTGTTGCTGCGCCCGATCGGCAACACCGTGTACCTGATGCCGCCATACATCCTCAGCGACGAGGAAATCGAAGGCCTGGCTGCGCGCACCCTGTCGGTGTTCGAGAAAACGCGGGTGGACTGATCATGGAACTGCTCGCGAAACTCGACCAGCACCTGCAAGGCCTGCATGAGCAGAGCCTCTTCCGCAAGCGCCGTTCGGTGGAAACGCCTTGCGCAGCGCGCATGATGGTGGACGGCCGCGAACTGCTGGCCTTCTGCAGCAACGACTATCTCGGCCTGGCTGCGCACCCGCGCCTGGCCGAGGCGATGCACCAAGGCGTTGAGATGTACGGCACCGGCAGCGGCGCCGCCCACCTGGTCAGCGGCCATAGCCGCGCCCATACCTTGCTGGAGCAGCGCCTGGCGGAGTTCCTGTCGCCACACCTGGTGGACGCGCAGGCGCTGTACTTCTGCACTGGCTACATGGCCAACCTGGCCGTGGTGACCGGCCTTGCCGTGGGCGACAAGAACACGGAAATCTTCAGTGAATCGCTGAACCACGCTTCCCTCATCGACGGCGGCCGCTTGTCGCGTACTACGCTGAGCGTCTACCCGCACGCCGACCTGGCGGCGCTGGCCGGCATGCTCAGCGCCAGCACCGCCAGCAACAAGATCGTGGTTACCGACGCCGTGTTCAGCATGGACGGCGACCTGGCGCCGCTGCCCGAACTGCTGGTACTGTGCGAACAGCACAAGGCCTGGCTGGTGGTGGATGATGCGCACGGCTTTGGCACGCTGGGCGAAAGCGGCCGTGGGGCCTTGGAATATTACGGCCTGCGTTCGCCTTACCTGGTGTACGTTGGCACGCTCGGCAAGGCAGCCGGCGTGGGCGGCGCTTTCGTCGCCGCGCACCGCACCGTGGTCGAGACGCTGATCCAGCGCGCTCGGCCTTATATCTTCACTACCGCTGCACCGCCGGCACTGGCCCATGCGTTGCAGGCCAGCCTGGACATTATCTCCGGCGATGAAGGCCGCGAGCGCCGCGCCCACCTGGGCGCACTGGTGGCACAATTGCGCGATGGCCTGCGCCTGAAGCGCTGGCAACTGATGCCGTCGCAGACGGCGATCCAGCCGATCGTGATCGGCGAGAACGAAGAGACCATGCGCATGTCGGCCGCGCTCTACGAGCAAGGCTTCTGGGTCGGCGGCATCCGTCCGCCAACCGTGCCTGCGGGTACTGCGCGTTTGCGCGTGACGCTGTCGGCGGGCCACACCCATGACGACGTAGCGCGCCTGGTCGACGCAATCAACAAACTTGAAAGGACTTGATATGGCGCTTGAAGACCCTGTCATCGCTCCTGAACCCCAAGCCGCAGCGGCCGCCGATGGCCTGCCGCCGCGCTTCGCCTGCTTCGTGGCAGGCACCGACACCGAAATCGGCAAGACCCTGACGTCTTCCGCCATGCTGTACTCCCTGGTGCGCAATGGAGCGCGCGCCTGCGGCATGAAACCCGTCGCCGCCGGTGCGGTGATGAAGAACGGCCAGTTGCACAACGACGACGCCGACCAGTTGATCGAAGCAAGCAATGTGCACTTGCCGCAGTCGCTGACTACCCCATTCATGCTGAAAGAGCCGGCTGCACCGCATATCGCCGCCGCGCTGGAAGGCGTGGAGATCGACCCGGTGCCGATCCTGGCAGCCTATGTGGAAGTCGCTGCCGCCACCGACGCCATCGTGGTCGAAGGCGTGGGCGGTTTCCGCGTGCCGTTGACCGACACTTTCGACACCGCCGACCTGGCCGAACAGCTTGCGCTGCCGGTGGTGCTGGTGGTGGGCCTGCGCCTGGGCTGCATCAACCACGCGCTGCTGACGGTGGAAGCGATCGAGTCGCGCGGCCTGAAACTGGCCGGCTGGGTTGCCAACACCCTGGAATTTGAAATGAACTTCGCGGACGAGAATATCGCCGCACTGGCAGCGCGCATTCCGGCGCCGCTGCTCGGCCGCATTCCGCGACTGGCGAAACCGACCGCCGCCGCCGCTGCCGAATACCTGAACTTCACGTCCCTGCCGAACTGGCCGGGCCGCCGCACCAAGTAAGAGAGGAAGAACATGTCCCTGCAAGAACCTAAAGCCGTCCAACTGCACCGTCCAACCGCCGCCATCAAGCTGCCGGAAGCCGCTACCTGGCCGCTGGAAGACGTAATGGCGCTGTATGAGCTGCCATTCAACGAGTTGATGTTCCGCGCACAGGAAGCCCACCGCGCGCACTGGCCGGACGGCGACGTCGAACTGGCGACCCTGCTCTCGATCAAGACCGGCGGCTGCGAAGAGGACTGCGGCTACTGCCCGCAAGCCGCGCGCTACGACACCGGCGTCGAAGCCAAGAAGATCCTGGACCTGGACACCGTGCTGGACGCCGCCAAGCAGGCGAAAGACAACGGCGCCACCCGTTTCTGCATGGGCGCCGCCTGGCGCAGCCCGAAAGAGCGCGACATGGAAAAAGTCGAAACCATGGTGCGTGAAGTGAAGGCCATGGGCCTGGAAACCTGCGCCACCCTGGGCATGCTGGAAGCCGAACAGGCGCAGCGCCTGAAGGATGCAGGCCTGGACTACTACAACCACAACC
>Ga0307408_100000436_pt1 | contig 37146 bp, 35 predicted proteins | sample 322Cmetagenome_FD_202116 | JGI IMG/M metagenome (GOLD analysis project Ga0307408, IMG submission 202116) | Maize rhizosphere microbial communities from greenhouse at UC Davis, California, United States - 322HYB-C-3 | ecosystem: Host-associated > Plants > Roots > Rhizosphere > Soil | place... | reverse complement strand
CCGGCATTGATTAACGGGTGGCCAACATGGACGTGAAAGGCACGCCACCCAAGCAAGGAACGCTGCGCGTTCCGCGCTCTGCCTCCTTGGCCTTGCGGCCGAGGTTTCACGCGCAAATCTGATGAAGCCAACAGTACCGTTTGCCGCAGTACCGCTTGCAATGCTTGCCACGCTCACCATGAGCACGTGGGCGCAGCAGGCAGGTTACCCCCCCGGCTTCGGTCCCGCCCCCGCGCTGCCGCAACCGGAAAAATCCCTGATCCCCACCGTCAACGTGGCGCCCGTCGAACGCTTCAAGGACAACGAGACGCCGGTGGCCGCGGCCGGCTTCACGGTGCGCGCCTATGCGCGCAACCTGGACCATCCGCGCTGGGCGTACGTGCTGCCGAATGGCGATGTGCTGGTGGTGGAAACCAATGCGCCGCCCAAGCCGGAAGACAACAAAGGCATCAAGGGCGCGATCATGAAGTCGCAAATGAAAAAGGCCGGCGCCGTGACGCCCTCGGCCAACCGCATCACGTTGCTGCGCGATATCGATGCCAATGGCGTGGCGAAAACCCGCAGCGTCTTCCTGCAAGGCTTGCATTCCCCGTTCGGCGTGGCGCTGGTCGGCAATGATTTATACGTGGCCAATACCGACGCGGTGCTGAAGTTCCCCTACCAGGCCGGGCAAACTTCGATCACGGCGCCCGGCGTCAAAGTCATGGATTTGCCGGGCGGGACACTGAACCATCACTGGACCAAGAACATCATTGCCAGCCCGGACGGCAAGACGCTGTATGCCACCGTGGGCTCGAACAGCAACGTGGCGGAGCACGGCATGGAGCGCGAAGCAGGACGGGCCGCCATCTGGCAGCTGGACCTGGCCACCGGCAAAGCCACCTTGTTCGCCACCGGCTTGCGCAATCCGAACGGCATGGCGTGGCAACCGCAATCGAAGGCGCTGTGGACCGTCGTCAACGAACGCGATGAACTGGGCAATGACCTGGTGCCCGATTACCTGACGTCAGTCAAACCGGGGGGCTTTTACGGCTGGCCCTACAGTTATTTCGGCCAGCATGTCGATGCGCGCGTAAAGGAACAGAAACCGGAGCTGGTGGCCAAAGCCATCGTGCCGGACTACGCGCTGGGCGGCCATACCGCCTCGCTGGGACTGGCTTTTTATGAGGGGAATTTGTTCCCCGCAACGTACCGTGGCGGCGCTTTCATCGGCCAGCACGGTTCATGGAACCGCAAGCCGCACAGTGGCTACAAGGTGGTGTTCGTGCCGTTTACCAACGGCCAGCCCTCCGGGCCGCCGCAAGACTTCCTGAGCGGTTTCCTCAGCGCCGAAGGCAAGGCCCGTGGCCGGCCCGTCGGCGTCGCAGTGGACAAGGCGGGCGCACTGCTGGTGGTGGACGATGTCGCGAATATCGTCTGGCGCGTCACGCCGAAGGGAAACTGAACCATCGGCAACCGGGCTAACTGACCATTCACTTTCGCCGGTCCAGCCCAGCCGGCTTTCCAGGAGATTGCTATGAGCTATTTGGACAGGGATAAATTCGGTATTTACCGCGACCGTGACGACAACGACGGCCCGGGGCCGCGCCTGATGGGCGCCGACACCCTGATGGGCGAAGACGTCTATAACCGCCAGGATGAAGACCTGGGCGACATCAAGGAAATCATGCTCGACATGCAGAGCGGCCGCATCGCCTATGCGGTGCTGTCGTTCGGCGGCCTGCTGGGCATGGGCGACAAGCTGTTTGCCGTGCCATGGCAGGCGCTGGAACTCGACACGGCCAATAAACGCTTCATCCTCGACGTCAGCAAGGACCGGCTGGAAAACGCACCGGGCTTCGACAAGGACCGCTGGCCGGACATGGCCAGCAGCGAATTCACGACGCAAGTGCACACCTTCTATGGCACGCATCCGGAAGCCGGCTACCGCACCGCGACCGGCAGCGTGATGGGACAGGGCACCAGCACCATGCAAAGCAGCCCGCAAACGTCGGCCACCTACAGCACAGGCCAGGGCAACATCAGCCGCGGCACGGGGTCTTCCAGCCAGAGCGCATACCCTGATGATGCGAAAGACTTGCACTTGCGCGACAAGGATACCGGCAAGTATTAATGCCGGCGCAATGAAAAATGCGGGCCGTTTTGGCCCGCATTTTTTTATGCCCGTTTCATCATGACGAACTGGCTTTTCGCGTGCAGTTGCGGGCGCAGCGCTTCCAGCTCCTGTTGCGCCTTTTCCAGGTTGGCCAGCTTCACATGGCCAAAGCCGCGCACTTTCTCCGCCGCTTGCGCCAGCTTCAGCGCCACCGGCTTGTTGTCCGCCGTCAGCCCGTTTGCCAGTTCTTCCGCCAGCGCCATCACTTGGTCGCGCCAGGCGCGCTCGGTACGGCGCTCTTCCGTATAACCGAACACGTCCAGCCTGGTTCCGCGCAAGCCTTTCAGCTTGGCCAACATGCCCATGGCCGGCAGCATCCATGCGCCAAACGTGCGCTTGGCGGGAATGTCGGTGCCCGGCTTGCGCTTCGGCAGCAGCGGCGGCGCCATGTGGAATTGCAGCGTGAAGTCGCCATCGAACTGGGCGGCGATCTGCTCGCGGAACGCCGGGTCGGCATGCAGGCGCGCCACTTCATACTCGTCCTTGTACGCCATCGCCTTGTACAGGCTGCGCGCCACGGCTTTCGACAGCGCCAGCTTGGACCCCTCGCCTTCCAACGCGAGTTCCTTTTGCTCGACCAGGCGCACCAGCGCCACATAGCGCTCGGCATACTGGCGGTCCTGGTAATCCGTCAGCAATTGCACGCGCAGGGCGATCATGTCTTCCAGCGACTTCGGCTGTGCAAACTGGATGACTTGCCGCGGCTGCGCCAAACGGTCCACGGCACCCATATCGGCCGCCGCCAGGCGGCCCAGCATGAAGGCGCGCTTGTTGAGGTCAATCGCGACGCCATTCAATTCAATCGCGCGCATCATCGCCGGCAAGCCGACCGGCACCAGGCCGCGCTGCCAGGCATAACCCAGCATCACGATATTGGCCGTGATTTGTTCGCCCAGCGCGCGCAGCGCCAGGTCGGCCGGATTGATGCCGAACACGTTGCCGTCACCGGCGCCGTGGCGCAGCTTGGCCAGCAAGCCATCCTTGTTGATGTCGGCGTCCGGGTTGCGCGTGAATTCCGCGGTCGGCGTTTCGCGTTCATTGGCCACCACTTGCGTGTGGCCATGGCGCATCACCGACAAGGCGTCCGGCATGGCCGCCACCACCAGGTCGCAGGCCAGCAAGGCGTCGGCCTGCTGCAAGTCGATCCGGACCTGGTTCAGCAGCGCGGGCGAGGCCGCCACGCGCACGTGCGACATCACGGCGCCGCCCTTTTGCGCAAAGCCCATGAAGTCCAGCGCGGACGCGCCCTTGCCTTCCAGGTGCGCCGCCATCGTGATCAGCGCGCCCAGGGTCACCACGCCGGTGCCGCCGATCCCGGCCACCAGCATCTCGAATGGTTTCGCGAAACCATAGGCCGGCGGCAGCGGATGGGCCGCCAGCATGTCTTCCAGCTGCTGCAGCGTGATCTGCGCGGCAGCCGGCTTTTTCAGCGCGCCGCCCAGCACCGAGACGAACGACGGGCAGAACCCTTCCACGCACGAGTAATCCTTGTTGCACGACGATTGCTCGATCTGGCGCTTGCGGCCCAGGTCCGTTTCCAGCGGCAGGATCGACAGGCAGTTCGACTGCGTGCCGCAATCGCCGCAACCTTCGCACACGGCCGGGTTGATCATCATGCGGCGGGCCGGGTCCGGGAACACGGTTTTGCCTGGCTTGTTCTGCTTGCGGCGGCGGCGCTTTTCAGCGGCGCAGGTCTGGTCGTAGATCAGCACCGTCACGCCTTGCGTTTCGCGCAATTCGCGCTGCACCACGTCGAGTTCTTCACGCGGACGCACCGGCACGCCGGCCGGCAGCACCACGCCCGCATAGCGCGCCACATCGTCCGTCACCACCACGACCCGGGCAGCGCCTTCCGACACGACTTGCTGCGCAATCTGCGGCACCGACAAGCCGCCGTCGACCGGCTGGCCGCCCGTCATGGCCACCGCATCGTTGTACAGGATCTTGTAGGTGATGTTGGTGTTCGCGGCAATCGCCTGGCGCACCGCCAGGTAGCCCGAGTGGTAATAGGTGCCGTCGCCCAGGTTCTGGAACACGTGCGGCGCCTTGACGAAACGCGAAGCCGCCACCCATGTGACACCCTCGCCGCCCATCTGCGTCAGGTTGAAGGTATCGCGCTCCATCCACGTTGCCATGAAGTGGCAGCCGATACCGGCCAGCGCGCGCGAACCTTCCGGCAATTTGGTCGACGTGTTGTGCGGGCAGCCGGAACAGAAATACGGCGTGCGCTTGACGGCGTCCGCGCTGTTCGACAGCAAATCGGCCGCGCAGAACGAAGGCAGCTGGCGCTCCAGGCCCAGTTGCGGCAGCAACGGCGCCAGCCAGCGGATCAGCGCCGGGGCGATGCGCGATGGACGCAGTTCACCCAGGCTGGATAACAGCGCTTCGCCTTGCGCATCGGTCTTGCCGAGGATGACGGGACGGCTGGCGGCAGGCAGGTTGTACAGCAAGCCCTTGAGCTGGTCTTCGATCACCGGGCCTTTTTCTTCCACCACCAGGATTTGTTCCAGGCCTTCGGCAAACGAGAACAGCCGGGTGCGCTCGAGCGGATAGGTCATGCCCGGCTTGTACAGGCGGATGCCCAGCTGTTCCAGCAAGTCGAACGACACGCCCATGCGCTGCAAGGCTTCCAGCAAGTCCAGGTAGGCCTTGCCGGCGCTGATGATGCCCAGTTTGGCTTGCGGCGCTTTCACCACCAATTTATCGATGGAATTGACCTTGGCAAATGCCTGCACGGCGTTGAGCTTGGCCGCCAGGCGCTGTTCCAGCGCCAGCGACGGCAAGTCCGGCCAGCGGTAGTGCAAGCCGCCCGGCGGGTACAGGTAATCGGTCGGCACGTTGAAGTCGCGCGGCTCCGGCAATTCCACCACCGCGCCGCCTTCGACGGTTTCCGAAATCGCCTTGAAGCCGACCCAGTTGCCGGAAAAACGCGACAGCGCCCAGCCATACAGGCCGAATTCAAAGTATTCCTCGATGTTGGCGGGATTGACCACCGGCATGTGCCAGGCCATCAGCGCCTGCTCGCTCTGGTGCGGCATCGACGACGATACACAGCCGTGGTCGTCGCCCAGCACCACCAGCACGCCGCCATGCGGCGACGAACCGTACACGTTGCCATGCTTGAGGGCGTCGCCGGAACGGTCGACCCCGGGGCCTTTGCCGTACCACATGGCGAACACGCCTTCGACGGTGCGGGTGGGATCCGATTCCACCTGCTGCGAACCGAGCACGGCGGTGGCGCCCAGGTCTTCATTGATTGCCGGCAGAAATTCAATCGCGGCTTCCTTCAGCAGCGGGGCGATGCGCCACGCTTCCTGGTCCACCGCGCCCAGCGGCGAGCCGCGGTAGCCGGAAATGAAGCCGGCCGTATGCAAGCCATGGCGTTCATCCATGCGCTTTTGCATGATCATCATGCGCAGCAGCGCCTGCGTGCCGGTAATGAAAATGCGGCCGGTTTCGCGCCGCATATTGTCGTCGAGGCGGTAATCCGGATCGGCCAGCCCGCCCGGTCCCGGACCCTGTCTTACCTCGTTCACATCGTTCATCGACCCCATGTTTTATCTCCGCGTATTAGCTTGTATATGGCTTGTATAGGCAGGCTCATCGCCTGTAACATTGATGCAGAGATGGTAGGAGCCGGGGGGTGGAATAATTTTTCTGCTTTGCGTGAAAACCGGCGCAAAAAAGTACAAGATTCTTATTTTTAGGCTTTCATGGAAAATCCCACTTTTGATGCGGTATCGCTGAAAATTCTTAGCGAATTGCAACAAAACAGCCGCATTTCAACCAACGAGCTTGCTGAAAAAGTAGGCATGTCGGCCACCCCTTGCTGGCGCCGCCAGAAAGAGCTGGAAGAAAAAGGCGTGATCACGCGCTACGCCGCCATCGTCGACCGGCGCAAGGTGGAGTTGTCGCAATGTTGCATGTTGCACATCTCGCTGACACGGCATGACGCCGCGGTCGTGGCGGGCTTTGAAAACGCGATGCAACTGCGTCCCGAAGTCATGGAATGCTATGAAGTGACGGGCAATTCGGATTACATGGTCAAACTGGTGGTGAGAGACATGAACGCGTACCACGACTTCCTGCACAACGTGCTGCTGAAGCTGGCCGGCGTGTCGCAAGTGAACACCAGCGTGGCGCTGCGCGAAGTGAAGTACGAAACGGCGCTGCCGCTGGCCTGAGCGCGGTTGCCGTAAAACGCCTAAAATCAGTGCTTTCCTTCCCTCCCAAGGCAAAGCCACCATGCGAATCTTGCACACCATGCTGCGCGTCGGCGACCTGCAGCGCTCGATTGATTTCTATACCAAGGTGCTGGGCATGCAATTGCTGCGCACCAGCGACAACCCCGAATACCAATACACGCTGGCCTTCCTCGGCTACGGCAGCAATCCGGAGCACGCGGAACTGGAACTGACCTACAACTACGGCGTGGACCACTACGAGATGGGCACGGCCTACGGCCACATCGCCATCGCCGCCGACAACATCGTGGCGGCATGCGACGCCGTCAAGGCCAATGGCGGCAACGTGACACGCGAACCCGGCCCGGTCAAAGGCGGCACCACGGTGATTGCGTTCGTGACGGACCCGGACGGCTACAAGATCGAGCTGATTGAACGCAGCTTTGATGGGGCCGGTGGCGGGTTGCGCTAAACAAGCAATGTAGCAATGTAGGGCGGCTTGGCTTTATCAAGCCGCCATGTTCGCACAAAGGTACTGCCCGCGCTGGCGGCAACGCACGCATGGCGGCCTCGTAGAGTCCGCCCTACAATTGAAAAACGCCGGCATCAAGCCGGCGTTGTCGTCCCAGCCGAAGCCGGTCAGTTCTGCAGCAGCGCGTTGATCGGCGCCAGGTCCGCTTCCTTCAGCGAGCCGGCCGCCGATTTCAGGCGCAAGCCATTCATCAGCGTTTCATAACGGGCGCGGGACAGGTCGCGCTGGGTCGAGTACAGCTGGCGCTGCGCATTCAACACGTCGATGTTGATCCGCACGCCCACCTGGTAACCCAGCTTGTTCGATTCCAGCGCGGATTTGCTCGACACTTCCGCCGCTTCCAGCGCGCGCACTTGCGCCAGGCCGCTGTTCACGCCCAGGTAAGCCTGGCGCGCGCCCTGTGCCGCCGCGCGGCGGGTCGCTTCCAGGTCGTTGCGGGCCTTGTCTTCCAGCGCGATCGATTCACGCACCTTGCTGGTGATGGCAAAGCCGCTGAAGATCGGCACGCTCCAGGTCACGCCCACCTGGTTGGCCTTGTTGATACCGAAACCCGTGGTGCTGTCACGGCCTTTGCTGGCCGTCAGGTCCAGGGTCGGCAAGTGGCCGGCGCGCTGGCGGTTGATTTCACGCTTGGCGATTTCCACGTTCAGCTGGGCGCCCACCACGCCATAGTTTTGCTGTTCGGCCGACGACACCCACGGCTCCATGGTGGCCGGTTCCGGCGCGCTGATCTTCACACCGGTGCGCAGCGATGCCAGCGAACCGGCTGGCTTGCCGATGATCTGCTGCAGCGCGGCACGTTTGACTTCCAGGTCGCTTTGGGCGGCAAATTCCTGCGCCACCACCAGGTCGTATGCCGCTTGCGCTTCATGCGTGTCGGTGATGGTTTGCGTGCCCACTTCGAAGTTGCGCTTGGCCGACGCCAGCTGTTCGGTGGTCGCCGTCTTTTGCGCCTGGATCGACGTCAGCGCATCCTGCGACGTCAGCACGTCGAAATACGCCTGCGATACGCGCACGATCAGATCCTGCTGCGCCTGCGCGAACTGGGCTTCGGACACCGCCTCGGACAGTTTGCTCTGCTGGTACGACTCCCAGCGGTCCCAGCGGAACAACGGCTGCGTCAGCTGGATCGCATACTTGTTGTTCGAGCTGTCCAGCGCACGGTCCGGGTTCAGCGGGTTCTTGGTATCGAAGTCGCCCGTGGTCTTGCTGCTGCTGCCACCCAGGCCGATGACCGGCAATAACTGGGAACGCCCTTGCGTACTCCGCTCCTGACCTGCCGCCAGGGCGGCGCGCGCGCTGGCATACGTGGCGTCGTTGGCGAGCGCCTGCTGGTATACCTGGAGGAGGTCGGCCGCCTGTGCGTTCATCGTCAACATTGCGCTGCCGATCAGCATGGCGAGTAGGGGTTTCTGCATTGCGTTCTCCGTGGGAGTCATCGTTGTTGGAAAAGACAGCTTAGTATTTTGGCATGGCGCCGTCGACTTGCACAGCCCATGCGTGAATACCGCCGGTCAGGTTAATGACCTTGCCAAAGCCGTTGTGCTCCAGGAATGCCGCCACTTGCATGCTGCGCGCGCCGTGATGGCAGATGCATACGATGGTGGCCTCTTCATCGAGATCGTCGATGCGGGCCGGGATCGTATTCATCGGCATCAGGGCCGAGCCTGCGATATGGCAGGTTTCGTATTCCCAGTTTTCGCGCACGTCCAGCAAAAACGGGCTGGGACGCGCGTCATCAGCCAGCCAGTCGGCCAGTTCAGGTGCGGTAATGTGCTGCATGACAGGCGCCCCCTCAGAACGTGAAGTGCGAAGGCGTGACAGCCGATTGCAGCGGCTTCACATTGGTTTCAAAGACTTTGACGGTGTCATAGCCGGCTTCACCGGTGCGGGTGATCACATGGCCCGACATCACCGGCGCTTCGCCGATGATCGCGAAAATGCGACCGCCGACTTTCACTTGCTTGAGCAGCGCTTCCGGCAACACCGGCACCGAGGCGGAAATCACGATCACGTCGAACGGCGCCCCTTGGGCCCAGCCCTGCGCGCCATTGCCCTGCTCGACCGTCACGTTGGTGACGCCGCTGGCGGCGAGGTTGGCCTCGGCCAGGGCTTTGAGTTCCGGCGAGATTTCAACGGTGGTCACGTGACGGCCGCGGTGCGCCAGCAGGGCAGCCATATAGCCGCTGCCGGTGCCGATTTCCAGCACGTTTTCGTGCTTTTTCAGTTGCACTTCCTGCAGGATGCGGGCTTCCAGTTTCGGAGTGAACATGAATTCGCCGCCGCCCAATGGGATTTCGGTATCCACGAAAGCCAGGTTCTTGTGCGCAGCCGGGACGAATTTCTCACGCTTGACGACTTGCAGCGCATCCAGCACGTCCGTATCGAGGACGTCCCAGGGACGGATTTGCTGTTCGATCATGTTGAAGCGGGCTTGTTCGATATTCATCTTTAGACTCGTGATGGATTAGTTGTTAATTCATGGTGCCTGATACCACAGGTGTCAGGTACTGCTGATAGGAATAATCCGTCATTTTATCGTTGAACTGCGATGGACGGCATATTAACTAGATCGGCGGCGGCGGGCAGGAAATTGCGACAGTCTGCAGTTTGGCGGGGTTGAATGCACAAATTTGATCCAAATCTGCTCATTTATTGTGCAACGTCAGGGGGGCGCCAATGGCATGCAGTAGGGCGCGCCCTCCGGCGCGGCGGGCGGACGCAAGCCGCGCAAGGTATTGTCGATGAAGGCGCCCAGGTACACGTATGGGTCGATATGGGCGCCGGCGCACAGCTGGGGCGACTGCGCCCACAGCATCAGCATGAGCACCGGCGCCGTCAGCACCGGCATCATGACGTCCGGGTCGAGCGGACGGAATTCGCCGCGCGCTACGCCGCGCGCCAGGATATTGGAAATCAGCGCATTGCCCCGGGCGATGACTTCTTCATTATAAAACTGCAGCAATTCCGGGAAATTGGCCGCTTCTGCGATCATCAGCTTGGTGATGCCGGAAGCCCGCGTGGCGCCGACCTTGTCCCACCAGCGCATCAGCAGGGTGCGCAGCAAATCCGCGCTGTGGCCTTCGCCGGCGGCAAAGTCGGTTTCCGCTTCGCCGATCGGCTGCACGATGGATTCGCGCACCACGGCCTTGAACAATTCTTCCTTGTTGGCGAAATACAGGTACAGCGTCCCCTTGGACACCCCGGCGCTACGCGCCACGTCTTCCAGCCGCGTGGCCGCATAGCCGCGGCTGACGAACAGGTCCAGCGCGGCGGCCAGCAATTCCTGGGGCCGGGCATCCTTGCGCCGCTCCCAGCGCGGCTTGGATTCTGTTGGATCGTGCATGATGGCGGACGGCGCGATGACTTGATAGTTACTTACTCTAAGGTCATTAATGGTAGACCTCGGGTATGGCCGCGTCAAGGCGGCCGGTGGCACGCGGGAATATGAACTTGGGCGGGCGTTGTTAGCATGATAATCGCGCTGGCGATACGCGGTCTTGTCGCCACTACCGCTTGGCCGCTGCTCATCCTGGAGGTTGTTTCTTCCATGGATGTATCGATATCTGTGCAGAACAGCCATGTTAAGATCGGCATACGATGAAATTGCCCCGCATCCGGCGCATCCTGGCTGCGCTTATGACTATATTCAGCCTGCTGTTCACGCAGTTCGCTGTGGCGGCGTATGCGTGCCCGGACTTGGCAATGACAGCGATGGTGGTCAAGGCCGCCCAGGATGCCATGCCGGGATGCGCCGACATGGATATGGCCCAGCCGGGCCTATGCCAGGCGCATTGCGACAGCGGGCACCAGACACTGGACACGCCGACCAATCCGCCGGTGGCGGCCTTTGTGCCGGGCTGCCTGGTGGCGGTTCTGCCCGCGCTTGACGTGCAGGCACGTCTGGCGCCAGTCCAGGCAAACCCGGTCCTTCTGACGCGCACTACCGCGCCGCCCTTGGCGATACGCCACTGCTGTTTCCGCATTTAATCATTCCAGCCCGCTGCACCTGTCGCGGCGCCCCTTGGGCGCGGTAAGCCATTTCGCATTCTGGAGTTTTGCATGTCCATCCCTCACTTTACGCCGGCGCCGCCGTGCGCCAAGGCTTTGTCGTGCCGCCCGGCTCCGGCCGCGCTTCTTGCCATTATCTTGCTGGCAGCCCCCGTATGCTTTGCTGATCCCGCACTGACCTTGCCCGAGGCGCAGCGCCTGGCGTTACAGCGGTCACGGCAACTGGCGGTGCACGATCACACCGCCGACGCCGCGCGCCAGATGGCGGTGGCGGCCGCCCAACTGCCCGATCCTGTGCTGAAAGCCGGCATCGATAACCTCCCACTCAGCGGCGCCGACCGCTTCAACCTGGGCAGTGACTTCATGACGATGCGCCGCATCGGCATTTCGCAGGAGCTGACCAGCACCGACAAACGGCGCCGCCGCGCTGAACTGTTCGCACAGGAACAGGGCAAAGCACTGGCAGAGAAGAACGCGGCGACGGCGCGCATTGAGCGCGAAACAGCCCTGGCCTGGCTGGAATCGTATTTCACCCGGCAGATAGCACGCCTGATCGCAGAGCAGGCGGTACAAGCCGCCAATGACATCGAGGCCGCGGCAAGCACGTATCGCGGCGGGCGCGGCAGTCTCGCCGACATCGCCGCCGCGCGCGGCGCCCTGGCGTTGGTACAGGACCGTGTCGCCGAAGCGCTGCGCCACAGCCGTAACGCGGCGCTCATGCTGGCCCGCTGGAGCGGCCAGGATACAGCTGTCCCGCTGGCCGGCCTCCCGGCCATGGATGTCGTCAGTGTCGATCTGGCCGCGTTAAAGCAGGGCCTGGACACCGTGCTCGCACACCATCCCGCGATCACCGTACTGACCCGGCAGGAACGTCTTGCCCAGGCGGAAGCGAACCTGGCGGCCGCGGCAACGAAAGCCGACTGGAGCCTGGAAGTCGCACTCCAGCAGCGCGGCGCAAGTTATTCGAACATGGTGTCGGTGGGCATTTCCGTTCCGCTGCAATGGGACCGGCCCAACCGCCAGCATCGGGAAGTGGCCATGAAGCTGGCTTTGGCGGAAGCCGCCAAAGCTGAGCGCGAGGAAGCCGAGCGTGAGCACCTGGCGCAAATCCGCGCCATGGCCGACGAATGGGACACTAACCGCGCGCGGCTGGTGCGGCTGGACAAAGACTTGCTGCCGCAGGCCCGCCAGCGCACCGAGGCGACCCTCGCGGCATATCGCGGCGGCAAGGCGACGTTGATGGAACTGCTGACGGCGCGGCGCGGCGAAACCGACGCCGCGTTACGGGTACTGCAACTCCAGGCGGAAACTGCCCGCCTCTGGGCACAACTGAACTACCTGATTCCATCGGTCCAGTCCGCCGAGGTGGCGAAATGAAAACACAGCAACGCATCGCATTTTTCGTTCTGGCCAGCACCGTCGTTGCCGGTGGTGGCTATGGCCTGTATCGCGCCGGGCTCGAACAAGGCATGCATTTGGCGTCGCCAGCGGCAACCGCCGCAGGCCAGAGCGCGAAAAAGCCGCTGTACTGGCACGACCCCATGTTCCCGGGCCAGAAATTCGACAAGCCGGGCAAATCGCCCTTCATGGATATGCAACTGGTGCCGGTCTACGCGGAAGCAGGCAGTGCTGACGCTGGCGTTCAGGTCAGTGCGCGCGTCCAGCAAAACCTGGGCGTGCGCCTGGCCGAGGTAACGAAAGCAGCGCTGGCCTCAAGCGTGGTGGCGGTGGGCAGCGTCGCCTATAACGAACGCGACGTGGTCGTGGTGCAGGCCCGCGCCGCAGGTTTTATTGAGCGCCAGTATGTCCGGGCGCCGCTTGACCCGGTACGCAAGGGCCAGCCGCTGCTTGACCTGTATGTGCCGGACTGGATCGCTGTCCAGGAAGAATTCCTGACGGCCAGGCGCCTGCAGGGCGGCGCAGGCGTGGCCGGCCTGGCGGACGCGGCCCGCCAACGCATGCGACTGGCCGGTATGGCGGAAGAACAGATCCGGCAAGTGGAATCGACGGGCAACATTCACGCCCGGATCATGGTCACGGCGCCGGCCGACGGGGTGGTGACCGAACTGGCGGCGCGCGAAGGCATGACGGTATTGCCGGGAGCACCCTTGTTCCGTATCAGCGGCCTGTCGACGGTGTGGGTGCTGGCGGAGATCCCGGAGGGCGCGGCCGCGCGCCTGCGGCCCGGTTTAGCTGTCGAGGCCAGTACCCCGGCGCTGCCCGGCGCCGTCTTCCAAGGCAAGGTCAGTGCCGTGCTGCCGCAAGTCGATACCACGACCCGCACCCTGAAGGCCCGCATCGAGCTGTCCAATCCCGGCGGGCAACTGATGCCCGGCATGTTCGCAACGGTGAAATTCGCGCCGGCATCCGGCGCCGATGTATTGCAAGTGCCGTCCGAAGCAGTGATCCGGACCGGCACGCGCACGGTCGTCATGCTGGCCCAGGCAGGGGGCCAGTTCGCGCCGGTGGACGTCGAGACCGGCGCCGAGGCGAACGGCACGATTGAAATCCGCAAAGGATTGCAGGCCGGACAGAAAGTCGTGGTCTCAGGACAGTTCCTGATCGATTCTGAAGCCAGCCTGAAAGGAACCGTTTATCGCATGCAAGATGACGTGAAAACCGGGCCGCAGGGGCAGTCCCAGGTTCAAGTGGCACCGGTCCATCATGCCGAGGGCAAGATTGAAAAGATTAAGGAAGGCAAGGTCACGATTTCCCATGGTCCGGTGCCCTCGCTCGACTGGGGGCCAATGACCATGGACTTCACGCAGCCGGCGGCAGGCATGCCACCGAATGCCTCGGTTGGCGATACCATCGACTTTGATTTCGTGCAGGGTGGAGACGGCCAGTTCCAGCTGACCAAGGTGACGCCTGCCGGGAAAACGCCCGGGGTGCGCAAATGATCGCCCGCCTGATCCGCTGGTCTATCGTCAACCGCTTTTTGGTGTTGCTGGCAACAGTCATGTTGACGGCCTGGGGTGTCTGGTCGCTGCTGCGCACGCCGCTCGATGCGATTCCCGACCTGTCCGATGTCCAAGTGATTATCCGCACCAGTTACCCGGGCCAGGCGCCGCAAATCGTTGAAAACCAGGTGACGTACCCGCTAACCACCACCATGCTGTCGGTGCCAGGGGCCAGGACGGTGCGCGGCTATTCATTCTTTGGCGATTCCTTCGTCTACGTCCTGTTTGAAGACGGCACCGACCCGTACTGGGCCCGCTCGCGCGTGCTGGAGTATTTAAACCAGGTGCAGGCGCGATTACCGGCGCAGGCCAAGCCGGCGCTGGGCCCGGACGCCACCGGTATCGGCTGGATATACGAGTATGCGCTGGTGGACCGCAGTGGCAAGCACGATCTGTCGCAGCTGCGCGCCTTGCAGGACTGGTTCCTCAAATACGAGCTGAAGGCGGTGGCCAATGTTTCCGAAGTGGCCAGCGTGGGCGGCATGGTGCGGCAATACCAGATCGTGCTCGATCCAACCCGGCTACGCGCCTTCGGTATCACGCACGGCAAGGTGATCGAGGCCGTGCAGCGCGCCAACCAGGAAAGCGGTGGCTCGGTGCTGGAACTGGGCGAGGCGGAATACATGGTGCGCTCGTCCGGCTACCTGAAGTCGCTGGACGACTTCCGCCAGATTCCGCTCGCAGCCAACGCGGCCGGCGTACCGGTGACACTGGGCGACGTGGCTCACATGCAGATCGGGCCTGAAATGCGGCGCGGCATCGCCGAATTGAACGGCGAAGGCGAAGTCGCCGGTGGCGTGATCGTAATGCGTTCAGGGAAAAATGCGCTGGAAACCATTGCCGCCGTGAAGGCCAAGCTCGAGCAGCTCAAACCCGGCCTGCCCAAGGGGGTGGAAGTGGTGCCGGTGTACGACCGCTCCCACCTGATTGCGCGCGCGGTGGACAACCTGCAGCACAAATTGATCGAGGAATTCATTGTGGTGGCCCTGGTGTGCGCCATCTTTTTAGTCCACCTCCGCTCCGCGCTGGTGGCGATCATTTCGCTGCCGCTGGGCATACTGGCAGCGTACATCGTCATGGGCTACCAGGGTGTGAACGCCAACATCATGTCGCTGGGCGGCATTGCCATTGCCATCGGCGCCATGGTCGACGCGGCGGTGGTCATGATCGAAAACGCGCACAAGCATATCGAGGCCTGGAACCACGCTTATCCTGAGCGCAAGCTGACCGGAGACGAACATTGGCAAGTGATTGGCGATGCGGCCGCCGAAGTCGGGCCGGCGCTGTTCTTTTCCCTGCTGATCATCGTGCTGTCTTTCATTCCGGTCTTTACGCTGGAAGCGCAGGAAGGCCGGCTGTTCGCGCCGCTGGCCTTTACCAAAACCTATGCGATGGCCGCGGCCGCCGGCTTGGCAGTCACCTTGATTCCCGTGCTGATGGGCTACCTGATACGCGGCCGCATTCCGGACGAGCACCGCAATCCCCTGAACCGCGGGCTGATCGCACTCTACCGTCCACTGCTGGAAATAGTGCTGCGCCGCCCGAAAGCCACGCTGGCCGCCGCAGCCGTGCTGGTGCTGGCGACCATCTTGCCGATGACGCAACTGGGTGGTGAATTCATGCCGCCGCTCGATGAGGGCGACTTGCTGTACATGCCATCGGCCCTGCCCGGGATCGGCGCCGGCAAGGCGGGCCAGTTATTGCAGCAAACCGACCGCCTGATTAAAACCGTGCCGGAAGTCATGACCGTGTTCGGCAAGGCGGGACGTGCGGAATCGGCCACCGACCCGGCGCCGCTGGAAATGTTCGAAACGACCATCCAGTTCAAGCCGCGCGAGCAGTGGCGGGCCGGCATGACGCCGGATAAGCTGGTGCAGGAGCTGGACCGCATTGTCAAGGTGCCGGGCCTGTCGAACATCTGGGTACCGCCGATCCGCAACCGCATCGATATGCTGGCCACCGGCATCAAAAGCCCGGTTGGGGTCAAGGTGGCGGGCACCAGCCCGGAAGAAATCGACCGCATCACCGGCGAGATCGAGCGGGCCGTCAAGAACGTGGACGGAGTGTCGTCGGCATTGGCTGAGCGGCTGATCGGCGGGCGTTACATCGACGTGCGGATCGACCGCGCTGCCGCCGCCCGCTATGGTCTGAATGTGGCGGACCTGCAAAGCGTGGTTTCCAGCGCCATTGGCGGCGACAACATCGGTGAAACGGTTGAAGGATTGCAGCGCTTTCCGATCAACGTGCGCTATCCCCGCGAAATTCGCGACTCAGTGGAGAACCTGCGCAATTTGCCGGTGCTGACCGAGCGTGGGGCGCAAATCCGCCTGGGTGACGTGACAGCGATCCGCATCCAGGATGGCCCGCCGATGCTGAAAAGCGAGAATGCGCGCCTGTCCGGCTGGGTGTACGTCGACATCCATGGCCGGGACCTTGGTTCCGCAGTGCGCGCCATGCAGCAGGTGGTGGCGAAGGAAGTCAGGCTCCCGGGAGGCTATTCGGTATCGTGGTCCGGGCAATTCGAATACCTGGAACGTGCCACTGCCAGGTTGAAAATCATGGTACCGGCGACGCTGCTGATCATTTTTGTGCTGCTGTACATGACCTTCAAGCGTTTCGACGAAGCCCTGCTCATTATGGCCACCTTGCCGTTCGCACTGGCGGGCGGCGTTTGGCTGTTATGGCTGCTGGGCCATCACCTGTCGGTGGCCAGCGGCGTGGGATTTATTGCGCTGGCGGGGGTGTCGGCTGAATTTGGGGTGATCATGCTGTTGTACCTAAAACATGCATGGCAGGTGCGGCTCGATGCCGGGCGGGCTGAAGAAGCTGATCTGCTGGAGGCGATCCGCGAAGGCGCGGTGCTGCGCGTGCGGCCCAAGGCGATGACGGTGGCCGTCATCATTGCCGGCCTGGTCCCGGTGATGATCGGCGCCGGGACCGGCTCGGAAGTCATGCAGCGCATTGCCGCGCCCATGGTGGGCGGCATGATCACAGCGCCGTTGTTGTCGATGCTGGTGATGCCGGCCGTGTATTTATTGCTGCGCCGAAGGAGAAGTTTCCAGCAAGATTGAAACGCCCCGCAAAACCGCCGCTGCCGCGGCTCCTTGGCTGGGCTACGGCATCGGCATTCTCGCTTAGCGGCGCCGCACAGGGCGATATTTCGTCAGTCCGATTAGTGCCAGGACACAAAAGACGGCGCCGGCCCGGAATGTCGTCGCGGCGCCAAACTGGTCCCACAGCAGTCCCGCCAGCACGCTTGCGACCAGCATGGCTACACCACTCATCAGGTTGAATACGCCATAGGCGGTGCCGCGCAGATCGGGGGGCGCCGTGTCCGCCACCATTGTCGCCAGCAACCCTTGCGTGATCCCCATATGTACCCCCCATAACGCTACGCCAGCCAGCATGACCATCCAGTGGTCGTTGGCTGCCAAGACCAGATCGGCGGCAATTAGGACGACCAGGCCAAGTGCCAGCAATTTGGCATGGCTAACACGGTCCGACAGCTTTCCAAATGGATAGGCCGATGCTGCGTAGATCAGATTCATGGCAACCATCACCAACGGCACCAGCGCGACCGCGACACCGCCCTGTTGTGCACGGAGAACCAGGAAGGCCTCGCTGAAGCGGGCCAATGTAAAAACAGCGCCGATTCCAACCACCCACCAGTAGGCCGAGTCAAGGCGTGCCAGGTTCTCTCGACGAATCGGATTGGTCCCCTTGCCGTTCGTATGCCGCTGTGGTTCCCGAACGCCGAACAGAAGCAGAGCAACGGCAAGCATGCCGGGAATCACCGCGACCCAAAACACCTTTCTGAAATCATTGGCCCATAGAAGCATCAAGCCGACCGCGAGCAAAGGGCCAAGGAACGCGCCAACCGTATCGAGGGACTGCCGCAAGCCAAAGGCGGCCCCACGCAAGTTTGGCGGCGCGAGGTCCGCGACGAGGGCGTCGCGCGGTGCGCCGCGAATGCCTTTGCCTATCCTGTCCAGCAACCTGGCAGCCAGCACAACGCCGGTGATTTGGGCCATTGCGAACAGTGGCTTGGTGAGCGCCCCCAAGGCGTAGCCAAACAATGCCAGGCCCTTGCGTTTGCCGAGGTAGTCGCTCAACGTTCCTGAGAATACCTTGACGATCAACGCGGTGGATTCGGCCAGTCCCTCAATCAGGCCAACGGTGACAACGCTCATGCCAAGCGTGCCCACCATAAACATGGGCAATAGAGAGTGGATCATTTCCGAGGAGATGTCCATGAGCATGCTGACAAAGCCGAGCATCCAGATTCCCAGCGGGATTTGCGTCAGGGTGCGGCCATTTGCTTTCATCAAAGAGTTCCCCGCATTGTTTAATGTCAGATATTCGTGCGGGAGCGGCCGATGGCCAGCCTGGCTGGACGCGGGGAACGAATTGCGCCGCGTGATGAGCCGCCATGGCTTGCACCGAGGGCCGTGCCCGAATCCGTCACCGGCGCGTATCCGTTCACATATACGTTCAAGTTCATATTCGCGCGTGCTACGGCCCGTCCATGCAGCAAGCCGGCGCTTACAGCTGGCCGATTTGCCGATTGATCGCCTTGAGCGCCCGCTCGTTGCGCTCGCTGTAGCGGTCGGTCAGGTAGTCCGTGCGTCCGCGCAGCAGCAAGGTCATCTTGAACAGTTCCTCCATCACGTCCACCACGCGGTCGTAATAAGCCGACGGCCGCATGCGCCCCGCATCGTCAAACTCCTTGTACGCCATCGGTACCGACGACTGGTTCGGGATGGTGAACATGCGCATCCAGCGTCCCAGCAGGCGCATGGTATTGACCACGTTGAACGATTGCGAACCGCCGCACACCTGCATCACCGCCAGCGTACGCCCCTGGCTTGGACGGATCGCGCCCTGCTCCAGCGGAATCCAGTCGATCTGGTTCTTCATCACGGCCGTGATGGCGCCGTGCCGTTCCGGGCTGCACCAGACCTGGCCCTCGGACCAGATGCACAGCTCGCGCAACTCGACCACCTTGGGATGGTCTTCCGCCACGCTGCCCACCATCGGCAATTCCATCGGGTCGAAGATTTTCACGTCGGCCCCGAAGTGTTCCAGGATGCGTGCCGCTTCATAGGTCAGGAAGCGGCTGAACGAGCGCTCGCGCAGCGAGCCGTACAGCAGCAGGATGCGGGGCGGATGCGCCATGTCGCCGTGCTGGGCCAGCTTGGCCATGTCCGGCAGGTCCAGCTGCGCTGCTTTAATATTCGGCAAATCTGCGATCACCATCACACCCCCGCTTTCCTGATGGTGTCGGCGAAGTCGCCGGGCGGCACCGTACCGCCCACCGTCGCGTTGGCCGGCGGCGCCGGGTACAGCCAGCAAAACAGCACGGAAGCGGCCGCCGCGCCTGCCAGTTGCGCAAGTATGAAGCCGGGCGCGTCATGCGGACGGATGCCGGCAAAGGTGTCGGTCGCCGCGCGCGCCAGCGTGACGGCCGGATTGGCGAACGACGTCGACGACGTGAACCAGTACGCCGCCACGATGTAAGAGGCCACGGCAAACGGCGTGACGGCCGGGCGGCTGCGCGAGGTGCCGATGATGACGGCGATCAGGCCGAACGTCGCCACGCATTCGCTCCACCACTGGGCCGGACCGGTGCGCACGTGCTGCGAGGCGAAAAACAGCGGCTCGCCGAACATGCCGTGCGCCGCCGCGACGCCGGCAAAGGCACCGATCACTTGCGCCGCGATATACGGCAGCACTTCGCGGCCCGGCACATTACCCTGCCACGCTTCCGACAGGGTGACCACGGGGTTGAAATGGGCGCCCGAGATGGTGCCGAACATCAGGATCAGCGCGATCAGGCCCGCGCCGGTGGCGACCGCATTGGCCAGCAGGGCGATGGCGACATTGCCGCCCGCCAGCCGCTCGGCCATGATGCCCGAGCCCACCACCACGGCCAGCAACAGCGCCGTGCCCAGGCCTTCGGAAACGATGCGCCGTGCCAGCGTCATGCCAGGCCTCCGATCCGGTCCAGCTCCGCCTTCATGCGCGCCGGGTCGTTCTTCAGTTCGTCCAGCGGCAGTGCCAGGAACGCTTCGATCCGGGCCCGCAAAATGCGGTAGGCCGTCATGAAGGCCGCATCGATTTCCGCGTCGGTGCCGGTGGCGTGGGCGGGATCTTCCACGCCCCAGTGCGCGCGCAGCACCGGGCCCAGGTAGGCCGGGCAGGTTTCGCCAGCGGCATTGCCGCACACGCTGATGACGATGTCCGGCGTCACCGGCAGGTTTTCCCACGATTTGCTGTGATAGCCCTCGGTGGCGATGCCTTCGCGCCGCAGCAGCGCAAGCGAGCGCGGGTGCACATAGCCGGCCGGTTTGCTGCCGGCGCTGATGGCGCGCCAGCCGGCCGGCGCCAGGTGGTTAAAAGTGGCTTCGGCCAGGATGGAGCGGCACGAATTGCCGGTACACAGCATCAATACGTTCATGAGGTTTTCCTTGGTTTCGGTGGAGATCAGGCGCAGCCCTGGCCCGATGGCGCAGGACTGCAGGCGGCCGGCACGGCGCACGGGACGCCGCCGCAGCAGTTGTCGGTCAGAAAAGCGAGCACGCCGTTCATGGCGTCGAAACTGGCGCTGTAGATGATGAAACGGCCATCCTGCCGGGCCGTGATCAGGCCGGCGTGGCTCAACTCCTTCAGGTGGAACGACAGCGACGACGGCGCGACGTCGAGTTGTTCGGCGATCTTGCTGGCCGCCAACCCGCTGGGCCCGGTCTGCACCAGCAGGCGGAACGCGGCCAGGCGCGACTCCTGCGCCAGGGCGGCCAGCGCGGCAATGACTTGTTTGGTTTCCATGATGTGAGCGGTTGAATGGTGGCGAGCCGCAATCATACGACATTTCGAAGAATATCAAAATATCTTGACAGGACGATGACATCGGCCGTAATCTTCGTTCGTTGAGTGACGAATGACGAATATGACCAGCTGCTGCACCGTGGGAACCGGCGAGAACGCCATGGAAGTGAACGCCGAAGAAATTGCCATGCTGTGCAAGGCGCTGGCGCATCCGGCCCGCGTGCAGTTGCTGAAATACCTGGCCGCCTATGGCGCCTGCTACTTCGGCAACCTGGCCGACGTGCTGCCGCTGGCGCCGTCGACAATTTCGCAGCACGTCACGATACTGAAGCAGGCCGGCCTGATCCTGGGATCGTCGGACGAGCAGCGCGTGTGTTATTGCGTGAACCCGGAACGGATCGCCCAGCTCAAAGCCCTGGTGGCTGCTTTATAGGAAAAAAATTTACCCATTAATTCGTAATTCGACGAATAACAAACAGGAGAATGCCATGACTGCCGTACCCGCACTTGCCATCCGCACCGCCACTGCCGCCGACTGGAACGCCATTGCCGCCATGCTGACGGCAGCGGACTTGCCGCTGGACGGCGCGCGGGAACACCTGGAGCATTTCATCGTGGGCGAGCACGAGGGCCGCATCGTGGCGGCCGCCGGACTGGAACCCTACGGCGACACCGCACTGCTGCGCTCGGTAGTGGTGGACGGCGCCCTGCGGGGGCATGGCTATGGTGAGCAGCTTCAAAAGGAAATCGCACAGCGCGCCGCCGCGCAAGGCATCCACCGCCTGATCCTGCTGACCACCACGGCGGCGGCCTTCTTTGCCAAACGGGGTTTCCGCACCATTGCGCGCAGCGACGCGCCCGCCGCGCTGCAGGCGTCGCGCGAGTTCCAGGGGGTGTGTCCGGCATCGGCCACCGTGATGCGGAAAGACTTGCTGCCGGTGGCCGTGCTCGGCGCGGGACCGGTCGGCCTGGCGGCGGCGGCCCACCTGATCGAGCGCGGCATGACGCCGCTGATCCTCGAAGCGGGCCGCACCGTGGCCGCCAACCTGGCCGGCTACCGCCATGTGCGCCTGTTCTCGCCATGGCGCTACAACATCGACCAGGCCGCCCAAACGCTGCTGGAACGGGCCGGCTGGCAAGCTCCGCCGCAGGACGCCCTGCCGACCGCCGGCGAGCTGGTCCGGCAATACCTGCAACCGCTGGCCGACCAGCCCGTCATTGCCGCGTCGCTGAAGCTGGGCCATCGTGTCACCGCCATCTCCCGCCTGGCAACGGACAAGGTGAAAACCCGTGGCCGCGAACAGGCGCCGTTCGTGATCCGCGCCATGACGCCGGACGGTGAACGCGCCTTCCTGGCCAGCGCCGTGATCGACGCCACCGGCACCTGGAACCAGCCCAATCCACTGGGTGCGGACGGCCTGCCAGCGCTGGGAGAAAAAGCAGCGCACGAACAGATCGCCTATGGCATGCCCGACGTGCTGGGCGCCGCGCGCGCACGCTACGCCGGGCGCCATGTGCTGGTGGTGGGCGCCGGCCACTCCGCCGCCGGCACGTTGCTGGCACTGGCGCAACTGGCGAAGGAGGCGCCGGACACCCGCATCGCGTGGGCCATTCGCGGCACCGGCTTCGCACGCATTTTCGGTGGCGGCACCGCGGACGGTTTGCAGGCGCGAGGCGAACTGGGCGCCCGATTGAAGGCGTTGAAAGAATCCGGCCAACTTGAACTGCACACGGGCTTGCGCATCCAGGCGATCGAGCCGCATCAGGGCAAGCTGCGCATTGCCGGCCAGGCAGGCGTCCCCGGCATTGACGGCATCGACGAAATCATCGCCGCCACCGGCGCTCGTCCGGACCTGTCCCTGGCACGCGAACTGCGCGTGCGCAACGACCCATGGCTGGAAAGCACGGATGCCCTGGCGCCGCTGATCGACCCGAACGAACACAGTTGCGGCACGGTGCGCCCACATGGCCATGCGGAACTGGCGCATCCGGAACCGGGCTATTACGCGGTGGGCGCCAAGAGCTATGGCCGCGCGCCGAACTTCCTGATGACCACCGGCTACGAACAGGTGCGCTCGGTGGTGGCCGCGCTGGCGGGCGATCTGGCCGCGGCGGACGATGTGCAGTTGGTGTTGCCAGAGACCGGCGTATGCAATACCCGCCTGGTAACGGGCGAGGCGGCCGGCGCCGCGTGCGGTATCAAACCAGCCGCCGTGGCGTCGGGCTGCTGCGGTGGTCCGGCTCCGGCGGAAAGCAACGCCTGCTGCCAGCTGGACGCGGTCGCCAAGGCGCAAGGCCAAGCCGGCTGCGGCTGCGCCTGACCCGGCAACGAAAGCACGCCATGCAACTGATCATGACACGCTGGTTTTTCCCCACTGCGCTGCTGGCCAGCATCGTATCGTTTTTCGCGGTGCATGCCGCCGGCGGCAACCTGGAACTGGCGGTGGTGCTTCCCGGTGCCGTCACGCTGGTCCTGGCCATGGTGTTGGAACGCCTGGCGCCATTGCGTCCCGAGTGGAACCGCGCCGATGGCGATACGGGCACGGACTGGTTCAGCATGGCGGCGCTGCTGGCGGTGATCGACCCGGTGCTGAAATGGGCTGGTCCAATACTGGTGGTCGCCCTCCATGGCCACCTGGGCGTGGCGGGCAACCTGTTTCCCGTCGGCCTGCCGTTCGCGCTGCAGGTGGCCATCGCCACCCTGGCCGCGGAGTTCGGCTATTACTGGGCGCACCGCCTGCACCACAGCCGTCCCGCGCTGTGGTGGCTGCATGCGCTGCACCACGGCAGCGGGCGGCTGTACGCGGTGAACAATTTCCGCCTGCACCCGCTCAATCATGCCCTGAACTATGCCTTCGGCATGCTGCCGCTGCTGGCGATCGGCACGCCCGCCGACGTGTTGTACGGCTATCTCGCCTTGACTTACCCGGTGCTGATGCTGCAGCACGCGAACCTGCCGCTGCGCAGCGGCTGGCTGAACTACGTGTTCAGCACCAATGAAGTGCACCGCTGGCACCACTCGGCCGCCAACGGCGAAGGCGACAGCAATTTCGGCCGCTCGCTGGTGCTGTGGGACATGGTGTTCGGCACGTTCCGCTACCAGCCGCAGGGCGCCAACCTGCCGCGCGCCATCGGCCTGTATGCCGGCGATGGGTATCCTGCCCGCGCCTCGTACTGGCGCCAGGTGCTGTCCATGTTCCTGCCCGGCTGCTGCAAGGCCGCCGTTTAAGAAAGCGCCATGATGTCCAATGCACGCCGACTGATCGGCATCCTCGCGTTTACGCAAATCGCTTCCTGGGGCTCGCTGTATTACGCGTTCAGCATCGTCGCCCCGGCAATCGCGCACGACCTCGCACTCGGCAATGAACTGGTGTATGGCGCCTTCTCATGGAGCCTGCTGGTGGCCGGGGTGGCGTCGGCGCCGGTCGGCATGCTGCTCGACCGGCTGGGTGGACGGCCGGTGATGGCGGCCGGCTCCGTCGCCTGCGGTACCGGGCTGCTATGGCTGAGCGTTTGCGGCAGCGTGGCGTCCTACTATGGCGCCTGGACCCTGCTCGGGCTGGCAATGACGTTGACCTTGTACGAGGCGGCATTCGCCACCATCAACCGGCAACTGGCGGCGGGCGGACGCCAGGCCATCTCGACAGTGACGCTGTTCGGCGGCTTTGCCAGCACCCTCTTCTGGCCATTGACCTGGTATCTGAGCACCGCAACCGGCTGGCGCGGCGCCTACCTGTGGTTCGGCATCATTCAACTGGCGATCTGCCTGCCGCTGCACCTGCTGCTGGGGCGGGACACGCCAATGGCGACAGGCAGCGGTCACGGCGGCGTCCGCAGCCACACACTGGGGGAGGCGCTGCGCCACGGCGCATTCTGGAAACTGGCGATGGCCTTCGCCGCCAATACGTTCATCTTTTCGGCGCTGTCCGTTCACCTGCTGCCGCTGTTGAAGGAGTACGGACACACGGCAAAATTTGCCGTGCTGCTCCTGACCTTGATCGGCCCCATGCAAGTCGTCGGCCGCGTACTGGAACGCACGGTCGCCAGCCATGTTTCACCACGGACGATAGGAAAATTCACCTTCGCAGGACTGCCGGCGGCGCTGCTGGCCCTGGTGCTGTTCGGTGGGCACGGCTGGGCCGCTGCGCTGTTCTGTGTCCTGTACGGGCTGAGCAACGGCGTTCTCACCATCGTGCGCGGCACGATCCCGCAAGAGTTGTTTGGCCGTGAAAACTATGGCGCCATCTCCGGCGCCATGGCGGGCCCGTCGCTGCTGTCGAAAGCGGCCGGGCCGCTGGCGGCCGCGATGTTCATGCGGGCGATTCCCGCGCCCTCGGCGCTGGTCTTGCTGCTGCTTGGCTGCGCGCTGACGTCGCTGGCGTTTTACTTTGCCGCGATCAAGCCTGGCAAACCATCCGGCATGGCCGCCGCCGTATAACAACGACAGCAGAGTTCATCTTGCTAAACCACCATGACAGGCGTGCCCCCTCACGCGGCAACCAGCTGTCGCCGCACCGGCAACACCACCCGGAAAGTACTTCCCTCGCCCGGCGCCGTCGTCACTTCGATGCGCCCCTGGTGCCGCTGCACGATGCCATAGGATAGCGACAGCCCCAGCCCCGTGCCTTTGCCGATCGCCTTGGTGGTATAGAACGGGTCGAAAATACGGGGCAAGACGTCACCGGGTATGCCGCAGCCGCTGTCCTGCACTTCAAACCAGGCCTCCCCGCCGGCCGCACCGGAACGGATGACGATGCGGCCCCGCTCCTCGCCCACCGCATGTACCGCGTTGACCAGCAAGTTCATTATCACTTGGTTCAATTGCGACGGCATGCACTCAACATGGGGCAATTCGCCATATTCGCGCACCACGTCGGCCACCTTGCGCAGATCGCTGGCAATGATGTTGATGGTCGATTCTATGCCCCGGTGCAGGTCGGCCCACTCCCATTGCTGCGCGGTGCCGGCGCGCGAAAAATCTTTCAGCGATTGCACGATCTTGGCAACCCGTTCCAAACCATCTTTCGACTCTGCGATCAGCACGGGAATGTCCGCGCGCAGGAAGTCCAGCTGCGCTTGCTCGCGCAGGCGGCGAATTGATCTCAGCGCGGACTCCGGCAAGCCAGCCTCGGCCAACTCATAGGCACTTAGTATCGCGAGCACACTGTCCAGGTATTCCTCCAGCCGGCCGACATTCGATGATAAAAAGCTCAGCGGGTTGTTGATTTCATGCGCCACGCCGGCGGCCAGCTCGCCTATCGACGCCAGCTTTTCTTTCTGCACCATACGGCTTTCCAGCTGCATGCGCTCGTCGATTTCCGCCTGTAGCCGGCGGTTGGCCTGCGAGAGCTCGTCCGTGCGCAGACGCACCGCGGTTTCCAGGGTGTCATTGGCCTGCCGCAAGCGGGCGTTGTAGTGCTTGATGATGGCATGGCTGCGCAACAGGCGCACGGCGGCATATAGCAACAGCGCACTGAGCGCCAGCGACAAGGCCGCCAGGTATACGCGGTGCTGGCGCACGCGTTGCGATGCATGCCGCAAGTCGCCCGACAATACCGCCTGTATGCTGTTCAGCGTCCGGCCGGTCGGCACTGTCGTGATATCGGCCAGCAGGCGGCTGATGACCGCCCGCTCGCGCAGCACAATGCTGGCGTGGAGCCCGAAACTGTCCACCATGCGCCGCAACTCCCCGCCACGCAATCCTGGCGCCAGGCCGGACAAGCGGGATTGCCAGTCTTCCGGTTCTTCGGCGCCGCCGTATTCAATGTACGTGAGTATGTCCAACAATACTTCGCGCAACGACCTGGCCACGCCGGCGTGTTCAGGCCGCTTCGCCGCCGCCAGTTCAGCCTCGTTCGACACCGTGACCAGGTAGGCCAATGAATTGCGGAATACCGCATTGTGCGACTTGAATGATTCGACCAGTTCAGTCTTGGCATCGAGCGCGCGTAAATACGCCGTGACGCCCGCCGCCAGCGCGCTGTTAGCGGGATACTGGTGCAGTTGCCGCGGCAGGCGCTCCATGTCGGCCAACGGCGCCACCAGCGCATCATAGTCATGCAACAGGTTCAGGCGTGCTTTCAGCAAATCCTGCTCCCATTGCGCATCGAGCTGGCGTATCTGCTGCACCCGCGCGACATCCGCGAAATAAGCCGGTTCGTCATAATCGGACGCCCGCGACAGCTCATAGAGCAGCGCCGCCATCAGCGCCAGCGCCACGCCTGCATGCCAGCGCGGTGTCATGGCTGTCCCGCCGGTTCCGCATTCAACGTCGCCAGGAAAGCCGCGATCAGCTTGCGATCCTCAACGCTGCCGGCGCGCCCCAACTGGAAGCGGAACATGGCGTCGATGGCCTGGTCCAGCGTGGCCGCGGAACCGTCGTGCAGGTATGGCGCCGTGCGCGCCACGTTGCGCAGACCGGGCACTTTATACACGTGCATGTCCCGTGGATTGCCGGTGATGCCGAAGCGCCCCAGTTCCATGCCTTTTACCAATGGCGGCTCGGCAACCACGCCATACTTCTGGAACATATTTCCTCCCACGTTGACGCCCTGGTGGCACGATACACAGCCATACTGCTTGAAGCGCAGGTAGCCGGCCTTTTCTTCCACCGTAATGGCGTCCCTGTCGCCTTTCAGGTAGCGGTCAAAACGGGAATCCGGCGTCACCAGCGTGCGTTCATAACTGGCCAGCGCATTTTCGATACTGGCGCGGGTGACGCCGCCATATGCCGACTCGAAGGCACGCCGGTAGTCGCTGTCCGCCGCCACTTTGCGCACGACGTCCGGCCACCGGGAGCCCATTTCCACCGGGTTTTCAACCACCATGCCCACCTGCTGTTCCAGTGTGGTCGCCCTGCCATTCCAGAATTGCCGGAAGTTGAGCGCGGCGTTCAGCACAGTGGGTGTATTGAACGCGGTCAGGCGGCCGCTGGATCCCATCGACCGGACACCGCCATCCATCCCCCCTTTACTGACATCATGGCAACTGGCGCACGACACCGTGCCGTTGCCCGACAGGCGCCGGTCCGAAAACAGGCGGCGGCCCAGCGCCACCCTGGCGGGATCCTGTGGCGCCGCTGCCGGTATCGGCAGGATCGGTTCGCTAATCCATGCGCCGCTGGCCATGGCGGACACCACCAGCAAGCCCGGCGCGCCCCAGCGCCAGCATAATCGCTTCGCCTTGTTCATCCCATGTCCCGCCTTATATCAGTTCCCGCCGCGTCCCGGTCATGCCATGCCGCCGCCAGTCATCACGGAATGCGTTCCATGCAACGCGCCGCCGTGCCACGGATTCCGAAATAGATTGTATATATGTTGGGCAGCGCGGTGGTGGCTGCAAATGCACAAAAAAAAGCCCGTCCGCCTTGTGGGCAACGGGCCAAACATTCAAATGGGAGAGAGATGAACGGTAGCTCGCATCATGCCAGCCGAATGTGACGGCATCATGACGATGTCAACCCCGCAGCGACGACGACTCCGGCTTCTCGTCAAAGTAATAGCCGACGCCATACATGGCATGGATAAAGCCCCGGTCCGGCGCCAGCTGCTTCAATTTGCGCCGCAAATTTTTAATGTGGGTATCGATGGCGCGGTCGCCGATGTCGCGCATTTCCACACTCATCGCATTGATCAGCGCTTCGCGCGTAAACACCCGGCGCGGCGCGGCCGCCATGGTGCGGAACAGCCGTTCCTCGATGCGGGTCAGCGGCACCGGCTGGCCGTCAAACAGCACGCGCTCACTGGCGCTGCCGAGCACGAAGCCGGTTTGCGCCGGTTTGACTTTCAGCGACGGGTCGGCGCGCCGCAGCAACGCATGCACGCGGGCCACGATTTCACGCGGAGAAAACGGCTTGCAAACGTAATCGTCGGCGCCGGAATTGAGGCCATTCAAGCGGTCCTCTTCCGACGACAGCGCCGTCAGCATCAGGATCGGCACCGGGCTGCTATGGCGCGCCGTGCGGCACACGGCAATGCCATCCATGCCGGGCAGGGTCACATCGAGGATCACCACCGACGGTTCGTCATCGAGGATGCTGCGCAGCGCTTCGCGCCCGTCGGCGACACGCCGCACATGGAAGCCGTCCCGCACCAGGTAGTCCGACAGCACGCCGGCAATCTGGTCATCGTCTTCCGCGATCAGCACTGTGTAACTCATGGCGCCTGGTCCTCCGGGATGGTCGGCAATTCGATCCGCACCAGCACGCCGCCCAATGCGGAACCCGCGACACCGATCGCGCCATGGTGCGCATCGACGATCGCGCGGCAAATCTTCATGCCCAGGCCGCTGCCGTCGCTGCGGCGGCTGCGCGCCGCCTCGGCGCGGAACAGCGGCTCAAACACTTGCGCCAGTTCGTCGCGCGACAGGCCCGGGGCGCTGTCTTCGATCACGATGCGCACGCGCTGTTCCAGCGGCGTGACCCGCACCTCGATACGGCCCGGCGCGTCGGTGTAGGCGATGCTGTTGGACAGCAGGTTGATCAGCAACTGGTTGATCCGTGCGCTATCCCATATTGCCGTTGTTTGCGGCGCATCGCAATGGACTTCCAGTATCAAGCCTTTTTTGCGGGCCTCGCCGGCGAAATAAGGCGACAGGTCGGCCAGCAATTGCTGATAGTCGAGCGGTGCGAACTTGCAGCGCAGCGGGCGCAGGTAACTCATGGCCAGTTCGTGCAAATCGTCCACCAGCCGGGTCAGGCGCTCGCAGGTGCGGTGCAGCGATTCGACGTGTTCCATGTCGATCGGATGCACGCCATCGAGCATGGCTTCGATTTCCCCCACCAGTCCCGCCAGCGGGGTGCGCAATTCGTGGCTGATTTCCGCGATCCAGTGGCGCCGCGCCCCCTCCAGGCGGGCCAGCGATTCGGCCATGGCGTTGACGCTGACCGCCAGCGGCTGCATGGCGCCGTCTTCCGGCAGCGCCAGCCGCGCCGTGAATTCGCCGCCGGCCACGCGCTGCGTGACGGCACCCACTTCGGCGACGAATGCGGCGCGCCGCTCCATCGCCGCCATGGCATTGCTGCGGTTGACCATTTCCGCTTCCAGGAAGGCGTTGCGCTCGGCCAGCGCGCGCTCGTGGTCCTGCTCCAGCTTGCGCTGGCGGTCCTGCATGCGGCGCACGTGGTCATGCTGCGCCACCGCCAGCAGCAACAGTTCGGCAAAATAAATGCCCTGGAAATTCACAAAGCCGTCATACGCATAAAAGCCGAGGCGGATGCCGGCCAGCCCGACCGTCACCGGCACCGTGCTGCAGAACTGCGCGAAGAAGAACCAGCGCGCGTGGACCATGCCCATGCGCCACGCATGCCAGGCCGCCAGCGCCGTGACCGACGTCATCGCCATCAGTACCAGCGTCAGTTGCGTCACGGGCGTAAACACGCCGCACAGGCGCAGTGCGATGCCGATGCAGGCGGCCACGATGATGGCCACGAAGATGCGGTCATAGCGCGGCATGCGGGTGCGCGTTTGCAGGAACTGCCGCGCAAACAGGATCAGGAAGATGGTCTGCACCAGCATCAGCATGTGCAGCAGGTTGTTGAACAGGTCCGGATCGTCGAAATGCAGGAAGCGCGCGAAGTGGCCGTTGAAGCCGATCCAGGTGGCGATGGTGGCCAGCGCATACAAACCATAAGTGGAAAAGCGCCGGTCGCGCGCGACGGCGGCGCCCACCATCGAGGAAAACGCCAGCGCCAGCGGCACGCCGTACAGGATGCCCAGCTGGTTTTCACTGCGCGCCATGTTCGAGACAAACGACGCCAGCGTATCGAGCCGGAACACCATCTGCATTTCCGCTTTATTAATGTTGCCAAGGCGGACATACACTTCCGAGCTTTCCCCCGGCGCGGACGTGAACTTAAAGCTGGGCAAATGGGCCGGCAACTGGCGTTCGTCCACCCGGGTGCGATCGCCCGCCACTTCGTGCATGCGCACCTGCCCCGTCAACACCCACGCTTCCACGTAATCCGTAAACGGCAGGCGGTGCTGCAGCACCCACACCACCGGGCGCGGTTCGGGATTGGTCAATGTGAAGCGCACCCAGTAGGCGGAAGCGGTGAACCCTTTGGTGAAGTTGTCCGGCGTGAGTGGCGTATAGCGCTGCGCCGGCAAGGCGCGCACCTGGTCCAGGGTCATGTGGCCGGACGCGTCTTCCACATATTCGAGCTTTCCCTCTAACCGCAACGGAAAGTGCTCCGGCAATTCCATCACGGTGCGGGTGGCCAGCGCGCCGGACGACGCGCCGAGGGTGAGCAAGAGGAAAAACAGGCGGAACAGCCAGGCAATGGACGGGGGGCATGTCATCGTGCGCGCCCTCTAGTTTTCATTATTGAAACAGAAATTGTAACGCAGACATACAACACTCTCCACAATCTGGACTGAATGTTCACAATTTCTCCACAACTGTTTTGTATCCTCAGCAACCTGCCTGAACGTCACGCCCAGACCCCTGCGTGCGGCTGGCATATAACCACAACAAACGCTTTGGGATGACAACATGCTACAAGCTTCAACCACGCCAGCCCCACAATTGCTGGCCAAATTCGTACTGGGCGCTATCGCGGCAGTGATCCTGCCGATGCAGGGCGCCAGTGCAGGCGCCGGCAACTCGCTGGCGGCAGCCCGCCCCGGCTTCCAGGAACAGGTGGATTTGCGCCACACGGAAGGCTATACGGAATCGGCACGCCTGTGCACCTTGCGCGCATCAAACAGCGGTGAAATCACCGCCATGCTGGTGCGACCCGGCGACCGCGTCAAAGCGGGCCAGGTGCTGGCGCGCGTCGGCCACGCCGACGTCACGGCGCCGTACGACGGCATGGTGTCGGCGGTGCTGGCGCGCGCGGGCGAATCGGCCTCGTCGGGCCGCCACTTGCTGACGGTGTTCGATCCGTCCCGCATGCGCGTGGTGGCGTCGATTCCCCGCTCCAAACTGCGCGACGTGAACCTGGACGACCCGGTGGAAATCGAATTCCCGTCGAGCAACCAACGCCTGACGGCGCAAAAAATCATCGTGATTTCACAGGCCGAGCGCCCGATGCAGATGGCCAAGGTGTACCTGGAACTGGGCGCCAACTCGGGCTTGCAGCCGGGGCAGCTGGCGCGGGCGAATTTCGCCGGCGCGAAGCAGTAGCCTGTTCAGCCGAAGCCGCCGTCACGGCCCGGGCGACCCATCCGAGAACACGGCACGCACATCCTCGAGTGCGTCGTCGATCGAATAAGGTAGCGCCTTGGCCAGCAAATCCAGCAGGATCAGCGCATTGACGGCGCCGTCCTCGTTGCCCGGTTCACGCAGGCGCTGCGCGAAAGCGGAGTTTACTTCCTGTAACCGCTGGTAATGGGCCTTCAATTGGGTCAGTTGCCAATCCGGCGTCTCGCCCTGGCGCTGCCGGAAATACTGGGCCAGCAGGTACATCGACGCCACGCGGTAAATGGTCTCTTCCTCGCTCGAGAACGGCAGGTGGAAATACGCCATCGGCTTGAGAAAGGCCATATGCGGGCAGGCGCTGTGCGCCGAGAGCAGTCCCATCAGCGAGCCGACGGCGCGCTGCACCGTCGTGACCTTGCCGAGGTGGCGTTGCGGCGTCGTCACCTGCACCGTCACCTGCTCGTAGGATGGCAGCTGCGCGCACAGCATCACCAGTGGCACGAGCTGCACTGCCAGCGGACAGTGCTGGTAACTGGCCGCGGACAGCGGACAATTGGGGCACTGGTGATGCGGCAGGCGCGTCCAGCCAGGCAGGCGGTCCGGGTCGGGCGCCACGCCCGGCAAGCCCAGCGATTCGGTGCGTCCGTCGGCAAAGCGGAAATGGTAGATGACTTGCTGCATGCATCCCTCCTTCTTGGCAATGGCCGTTCCAGTATAGCGCGCTGGCATCTGGTATAGTGAAAGACCAACCCCGTTTTCCGTATGTCCGTGACCATCCTGTCTTGCCGCCCCGCCTGCGGTGCATGCTGCATCGCCCCTTCGATTACAAGTCCTATTCCTGGAATGCCTGACGGAAAACCTGCGGGTGTCAGGTGTGTTCAACTGGCGGATGACAACCGCTGCCGCATCTTTGGCAAGCCAGAGCGGCCGGCGTTTTGCGGTGGGCTGCAGCCATCGGAAGAGATGTGCGGGACCAGTCGGGAACAGGCTATCCATTGGCTGGATGAGCTGGAGCGCGCGACGGCACCTACCTGAATCATTTGAGGTCCTGCAGGGTGGACCTGTTCGTTGCCAATGTTAATTGGAAGCGCCCACACAACACGCTTAAACGCCCGCCCGGGCGACCGAAGTTTCATGTGCTAGACTTAATCAAATACGATACACCTTACGGTATCCACGGTCGCATGCTCCTCCGGCCCCTGTTTGTATGACTTACCGAGCAAACAATCATGTTAAAAAATCACCCACCATCCCCAACAGGGAACAGCAAGCAAACAAAACACGAGCGGGAAATGGCGATTCTGCGTGCCCACCATGAGCGCGTCTTGAAGGATAAGACCTTGCGTGAAGCAACGCTGGTTGGCGCAGGTGTATTCGTGCGCACGAGCGATGGCACCCTTGCCGTTGCAAAGCAATACGATAAAGTTATCGTTCCCAAACGCACCGCCTGAAAAATGTACGGACGTCCCGGCGTCATCTATGGCTTTCATGGCTGCGACCGACGTGTCGGGGAAGCCGTGCTAGCTTCCCACACGCATCATTTGAAGCCAAGCAAAAACGACTATGACTGGCTGGGACATGGCATTTACTTCTGGGAAGCCAGTCCAGAACGAGGATTGGAATTTGCGCGCGATGCCAAAGTCCGTAAGAAAATTTCTCAAGGAAGAATACGCTATCCCTATGTCGTGGGCGCGGTGATTGAACTGGGCAACTGCTTGAACTTGCTCGACCATGCTGGGTTAATGGAAATGCGCACGGCCCATCAAATGCTCAAATCGCTGGCAGACGCGGAAGGCAAGCAACTGCCTAGCAACAAATCCAAGGACAAGAGCGGCGCATACCGCATGCGCGCCTTGGATTGCGCAGTGCTGGAGTATCTGCATCAAATGCGCAAGGATGCGAGCTTGCCAGACTACGACACTGTGATTGGTGCTCTCTGGGAAGGCAACGACCTTTACGATGAAGCGGGCGTCACAGATAAGAATCATATGCAACTTTGTGTTCGCAATGAGGAGTGCATTCGCGGCTACTTCAGGATTCGAGAGTTGCAAGGTATCAACCTTGCGCAATGGGATAATCATCCCTTTCGCGCGCGAACGAATACATTGCCATAACAGCCGCGCCCCCGTGCTAGGCTATTGATTCGACCCAGATTATCGCAGCGGGATGATGTTCAAATATTGTCTCGATTGCGCCTGTAAGGACATCATCGGATTCGGCAGCCAATGGATAAGCAAAGCGAGTGACCGCTGAGCCTACATGCGCACTGAATTCCTGCTCGGTCATAGCGTCGGCACCGCACCAAACGGTCCCGCCAGTCTCGGCCGCTGTCATGAGCGCCTGCTGAAGCCCCTTGGCCGTAATGGCTAAGTAAATCCTATCCATCGCCTGCCTTTTCAACTGACTGGTTCTGGCCGAAATCGGCCTATTCTTGGACACACACAATTTCTGGTCCAATCGATGCCAGTCGCGCGACTTCTTCGGCATTTAGGGACGAGTGATTGAGAACCAGTGAGGTTAACCCTGGGATGCTCGCAATGCAGACCAAAGAATTTAGTTTAAGGGTCGACGCCTCCAGCGCAATTTGCTGCACACCAACGAGCCCTGTCAATGCATGCACCAGCTCTTCAGACACGGCAACATCCATCAGGGTGACAGCGAAACACTCGGCATCCCAGACATAGCCACCGCCGGCGCTTTCGACTGCAGCAAGTATCGTCTCATTTCGTTGAATTTCTTCTGACATCAATTCCCCTGGCGACGTCTCGGCGCCCCACGTCTTACTCCATCGTCCGATAGACGATAGGAATGACTTCTCCACAATAAAAATGCTCGCTGGCCTGCTGTTGCACTACGACCCCGGCTGGATAACTGATGCGCAACGTCGGCCCCGCCATCCAATCCAGCTCGACATCATCGAAAGCACAAAAAGCAACGAACACGCTGCCTCCGCCGCGCGATGCGCCGACCGCCCGCTCAACATAGACTTGCATAAAAGTGGCGCCAGGCATACTGAAAGCCACCGCCTTCCCCAAGCAATCCGGCGAGGCCACTTCATGCCGTGGCGGTGGCTCAACCTTCTTGAGCTTTCGGGGACGCCGGGCCTTCGGCTGCGGACCGAGCAGTTTTTTTCGAAGCTCCTCCAATACCTCGCGCCGCCGCTCGAGAAACTTTCCAGACCAGCGACCAAACCCCAAGCCTTCGTCAATAACCACAACGGCCCGCTGCTTTACATCGGCTTGCAGACAGCCATACTCAGACTGTGTCGCCGCCAGTGCCAGCCAAAAAACAGGACCGTCGTCGCTATCGTCAATCGACGTAGCCCATTGAGACAAAAGCGCTTTCGATGATTCTTCAGGAGAATGCCCCTGCCGAAGCAGATTTAGGAAATCATCTCGCACGTCGTTAGCTGTATCGTCGTGAAAAATTTTAGCGCCGTAAGTACCCATTTGTTCCGTTGTTCTGGTCTGCGAATTGCAATCGTAGCTTATATTTCAGCTATTGCCCTGTCGCTCGATGTATCCCTTTAGGCGCCGGACACTCCGAACGGCAAACCCGCCGGCGTACGCTGCATCCAGCTGGCCGAGGACAATCGCTGCCTGATTTTCGGCAAACCCGAAAGACCCGCCTTTTGCGGCGGGCTGCAACCGGCCGCCGACATGTGCGGCGACAGCCGGGAATATGCGGTGCACTGGCTGGGGGAACTGGAACGGGCGACACGTCCGCACTGATGGCGCCACGGTAGGAAGTACTGGCCCCCTATGCGGTGCATAGCCCGCCCAATCTCCGCATCATTTGCGGAGATTAACTTGGCCATGCGGCGAATGTGGCGCATAATCTCCGCATGAACTGCGGAGATTATCATTACATCTGGCAAGCCCCAGACTGGCCGAACTGGCGTTTTGACCTCGCGGCACTGGCCAAGCCGATGGCGGACGTCAGCCGTGCCCAGGGATTCTTGATCGGGCGGCTGACTGACGTCGGCATGGCACTGCGCGATCAAGCCAGCCTCGCCGCATTGACGGAAGACGTCATCAAGACCAGTGAAATCGAAGGCGAAACATTGAATGTCGCCTCGGTGCGTTCCAGTATCGCGCGGCGGCTGGGTGTCGATATCGGCGCGCTGGCGCCGGTGGACCGGCATGTCGAAGGCGTGGTGGATATGGTACTCGACGCCACGGCCAACTGCCATGCGACAGTGACCCGCGACCGTTTATTTGGCTGGCATGCCGCGCTCTTCCCGACCGGATATTCAGGGCTGTCCAAAATCAATATTGGCGCGTGGCGGGATGACGCCAGCGGGCCGATGCAGGTTGTTTCCGGCCCCATCAACCGCCAGCGCGTGCACTTTGAGGCGCCCCCTGCGAAGCACCTTGACGCCGAAATGCAGCGCCTCCTGGAGTGGGTCAACAGCGATCATCAGGAAGCGCTTGAGCCGCCATTAATCAAGGCCGGCCTTGGCCACCTGTGGTTCGTCACCCTGCATCCGTTTGACGATGGCAACGGCCGCATGGCCCGGGCAATTGGCGACTTATTACTGGCACGGGCGGACGGAAGTCCACAACGCTTTTACAGCCTGTCCGCGCAAATCCAGCGCGAGCGCAAAGCGTATTACGACATCCTCGAGCGGACGCAAAAACAATCGATGGATGTCACGCCATGGTTGGCCTGGTTCCTGGGAACCTTGCACCAGGCAATCGATCAGGCGCACCTGACACTGGACACCGTGCTGGCCAAAGCGCGCTTTTGGCAGCGCTGGGCCATGGCGCCGCTCAATGAGCGTCAAAGGAAATTGCTGAACAAACTGCTTGACGGGTTCGATGGAAAACTCACCAGCAGCAAATGGGCGGCGATTGCCAAGTGTTCACCAGATACCGCACTGCGGGACATCAATGAACTGCTGGTGCTGGGCGTATTGAAGAAAAACGGCGCGGGGGGCCGCAGCACAAGCTACGAACTGGATCACGATCCCCAACAAGCCTAATTCAGGCGCCAGCGTGCCGCCGCCACAACACATCAAATTCCCACGCACAGATTTCCGCGCCGTGGCGCTGCGGATCCGCGTTGATCTGGTCCAGTCCAGGCAGCGGCGCCGGGTCCAGTTCCGTGCTGCCAAACGCAAAATCGCCTTCCGCAAACCCCACGCCCCGGGTACGGAAAAACTCCAGCTTGCGCACTTCATACCGGTGCGCATCGAGTTCCGACACGATGCGCACCGGTTGCTGGTCATTGGTGTGCAGCCACAGCACGTCAAGGTAAGTCATGGGGACTCACTGCGGCATGACATAGTGGGCGCGATAGGCGATGTCGAGCACGCGCTCGGCCCACTGGGCCGCTTCG
>Ga0307408_100000435_pt1 | contig 37222 bp, 33 predicted proteins | sample 322Cmetagenome_FD_202116 | JGI IMG/M metagenome (GOLD analysis project Ga0307408, IMG submission 202116) | Maize rhizosphere microbial communities from greenhouse at UC Davis, California, United States - 322HYB-C-3 | ecosystem: Host-associated > Plants > Roots > Rhizosphere > Soil | place... | reverse complement strand
GGAACTGCAGGTACGACGTCTGCACCTGGATGATCTTGCCCACGGACGCGATCTGCTGCCCGCCCATCACGCCAATCGTCACGAAGTCACCCATCACGATGGTGAGCACAAAGATGGAGCCGATGATGATGCCGGTGCGCGAGAGGGGAATGATCACGTTCCACAGCGTCTGCCAGCCGCTGGCGCCGCTGTCGCTGGCCGCCTCGATGAGGCTGCGGTCGATGCGCATCATGCTGTTGAAGATGGGCACGATCATGAACATGGTGTACAGGTGCACAAACGCCAGCACCACCGAGAAGTCGGAGAACAACAGCCACTCGATGGGCGTCTCGATGAGGTTCATGCCCATCAGCGTCTGGTTGACCAGGCCGTTGCGGCCCAAGAGCGGCACCCACGAGATCATGCGAATCACGTTGGACGTCCAGAAAGGAATCGTACACAGCACGAACAGCAGCGTCTGCATGCCCGATGAGCGCACATGGAAGGCCAGGAAATAGGCCACGGTGAAGCCGATCACCAGCGTGATGAGCCACACCAGAAAACTGAACTTGAGCGTGGACCAGTACGTCTTGAGCGTGACGCACAGCCCGTCCGACACATCGCCGCAGCCTTCGAAGATGGACACGTAGTTCTTGAACGTGAACCCGGGCAGCAACTCGTAGTCGTTGAAATCCCAGAAGCTGACCATCACGATCAGCGCCAGCGGGATGATGAAGAACAGCGCAAACACCAGCGTGAACGGCGTGGCCTGCCACCAGGCGGCAATGCTGCGGCCGGGGACGGCAGCAGCGGGTAAGGACGGTGTGGTGGTACTCATGGTGTTTGCAAATCAGTTATCCATCGCATCGGGCGACAGTCGTCAAAACTGGCGCGGCCCGATACCAGTGCCCCCGTGCAAGGGCCGCCCCGCCGCACCGGGGGCGTCCCCCTCCCAGATTGCGAAGCAATATGAGAGAGGGGGAAGGCGCGCAGCGCCTCAGGGGGTGGCACCTCTTCTACGCCGCGACGAATTCATTCCACTTCTGGACCATGTAGTTGTTCTCATCCATGATCGCGTTCCAGCAGGCGATGCCGCCCATGCGCGATTCATAGCTGCCGCCGTCGCGCACCGCACCAGCCTTGGCCAGCACATCGCCGTTCGGGCTCTTGATGTCTTGCGTGGCGGGCTTGCCTTCCATCCAGTAGGCCCACTCGTAGGCTTCCATCTTGGCCTTGGCGGTCTCCAGCACGGCGCTGTAGTAGCCCTGGCGGTTCAGGTACGCACCGGCCCAGCCGTCCAGGAACCAGTTGATGAACTCGTAGGCGCCATCGAGCTTGCGGCCGCTCAGCGTGGCGGGCAAGCCAAAGCCCGCAGCCCAGGCGCGGTAGCCTTCCTTGAGCGGCTGGAAATTGCAGGCAATGCCCTTGGTGCGCACAGCCGTGACGGCCGGACTCCACATCGACTGGATCACCACTTCGCCCGAGGCCATCAGATTCACCGACTCGTTGAAGTCCTTCCACAGCGCGCGGAACTGGCCCTGCTTCTTGGCTTCGATCAGGGTCTTGATCGTGAGATCAATCTCCTTCTTGGTCATGTTGCCCTTGTCGGGGTACTTGTACAGGCCCAGGGCCTCGACCACCATGGCGGCGTCCATGATGCCGATGCTGGGGATGTTCAGGATGGCCGCTTTGCCCTTGAATTCGGCATTCAGCAGCTCGGCCCAGGAGTTGATGGGGCGCTTGATCAGGTCGGGGCGGATGCCCAGCGTGTCGGCGTTGTACACGGTGGGGATCAGGCTCATGAACTGCGTGGGGGCGGTGGCGAATTTCTTGGACTTTTCGCCTTCGAGGTAGATCACCTTCTTGGGGGCCGTGCCCTGGTCGCCCACGGCTTTGCCCGCCACCATGCCGGTGGTGAACAGCGTGGTGATCTTGTCGGCGTTCTTGATGCGCTTGGTGTCGATGCCCTTGAGGTTGCCCGTGGGCACGATCTTCTTGAGAGAGAAGTACTCGGTGTCGATCAAATCAAAGCTGTTGGGCGCGGTGACAGCGCGCTTGGTCACGTCGTCGGTGGTCACGGCCACGTACTGGATCTCGATGCCGGTGTCGGCCTTGAATTTCTCGGCAATGGCCTTGTCTTGGTTCACCGCCGTGCCCAGGTAGCGCAGCACGATCTTCTCTTGCGCATGCACGGCCGGGAACATGCCAGCGGCCAGGATGCCCGCCGTGCCCTTGAGCAGCGAGCGGCGAGCCACACCAGTGGCTTCACGGACAACGCCAGAGGCATCGGAGACGACAGCAGGGGAATCAGCACGGTAAGCATCGGACATGGGAACACTCCTTGGGTTGCGGAAGGGGACAGGTGAAAAAAGAAAAAGACTTGGCGGCACGGTCAGGCGGCTTGAGCCATTGCGGGAACGGGAACGGGCACGGACAGCGGGTGCGCCTGGACGGGCGTCCAGTGCAGTTGCACGCCCTGCCCCACCTGGTAGGGCTGCGCGGCAAAGGCGGCTTCAGACACCATCACCGAATACGCCGCCGTGGCGTTGGCCGACAGGGCCACACCCTGCTTTTGCAGGCCCAGCAGCACATAGGTGCCCTGGTACTCCACATCGGTCACCACGGCCTGCATGCGCTGGGCACCCCAGGGCAGATCGGCGCTGGCGGGGGCTATCTGCAGGTGGTCGGTACGCACGCCCACCTTGCCTTCAGGCGTGTCGATCACGTTGTGCCCGCCCATGAACCGCGCCACGAACTCGCTGGCGGGGCGGTTGTAGACCTCGTGCGGGCTGCCCACCTGCTCGATCACGCCATGGTTCATCACCACCATGGTGTCGGCCAGGGCCATGGCTTCTTCCTGGCTGTGAGTCACGTGGATAAAGGTCAGGCCCAATTCCTTCTGCCAGCGGCGCAGCTCGGCGCGCATCTGGATGCGCAGGAAAGGGTCGAGGGCGGAGAGCGGCTCGTCGAGCAGCAGCACACGCGGCTGCGTGATCAGTGCACGCGCCAGCGCCACGCGCTGCTGCTGCCCGCCTGAGAGTTCGGCCGGCTTGCGCTCGGCCAGGTGGCCCAGGGCTACCCGCTCCAGCAGATCGCGTGCCTTGGCCTGGCGCTCGGCCTTGGGCACACCTTTCATCTTCAGGCTGAAGGCGACGTTGTCCAGTGCCGAGAGGTGCGGAAACAGCGCGAAGCTCTGGAACATCATGGCCGTGCCGCGCGCGGCGGCGGGCAGGTCGGTGATGTTGCGGTTTTCCAGCAGGATGTCGCCGCTGGTCACCGACTCGTGCCCCGCAATCATGCGCAGCGTGGTGCTTTTGCCGCAGCCCGACGGTCCCAGCAGGCAGCAGTAGCTGCCGCTGGCAATGCGCAGGTTGATGGCATCGACGGCCGACTTACCCTGGGCGTAGCGCTTGGTCAGGGCGACAAGTTCAATGGCGGCCAGTGCCGGATCGGGAGTGAGGCTTTGCATGGGCTCGCCGTACGCAAGGCCCATGCCAACTTTGTACACAATGTTGTTTCAACTTTGCATACAAAATGCACCAGCACTGTGCGCCTGCGGCGTCCCTGAGTCTGCACAACGGCAAGGATGCACCACCATCGCTTTGAACGCATATCGTTGTGGTGCGAGGATGCGCCTCGCGATTTGGTGAATGACCCTACTTGTCTGCGCAGGGGCGTGGCTATACTGGCCCGACGTCAGGAAACATTTTTTTACACCCCCCGCGCGCGCCGCATGAACCTGGACCCACGCTCGATGATTGCCATGGCGGGCGTCATGTCCGCCATCATGGCCATCGTGCTGCTGTTCATGCGGCGCTACTACCCGCCCTCCATCCGGGGCGTGGGCGCGTGGGCCGCAGCGCCGCTGCTGTGGCTGGCATCCACCGTGCTGTTCGGCGCACGGGGGCTCATCCCAGACTGGCTCAGCCTCGTGCTCGCCAATCAGTTGCTGGTGCTGGGCACTGTCACCTACTACATGGGTACGCGCAGCTTCATGGGCCAGCCGGCGATCTGGCGCCCCTGGAACTGGCTGATGGCAGGCACCACCCTGGTGTTCATCGTGCTCACTTACTGGATCCCCCACTACGCGCTGCGGGTCGGGTTTTTCACGGTGGTCATGGAGGTGCTCTACCTCGCGCAGATGCGCTTCATGCTGCGCCATGGCGGGCGCAACTTTCCGGTGCGGCTGGTGGAGGTGGTGTTGGCGCTGCACATGGGAGTGCTGGCCGTCCGGCTGATTTCCATCCTGGCCGGCAAGGCCGGCTCAGACCTCATGGAGCCTTCGCTGTTCCAGACGCTGTACATCGGCGCCTATGTAATCACCGTGCTCATGCTGTCCATCGGCGCCGTCCTCATGGCTACCGACCGGTTGCGCACCGAGCTGGAACACCTGGCCACCCACGACTCGCTGACCAACACCCTGAACCGCCGCGCCCTGCTGCAACGCTGCGAAGACGAGCTGGAGCGGGCGCAGCGCTACGGCAACGGGCCGTCCATCATGATGGTGGACCTGGACAACTTCAAAGCCGTGAACGACACGCAGGGGCACCAGCACGGGGATGCGGTGCTGGTGCATTTTGCTGAGCGCACCCGCCAGGTGCTGCGCCGCGGGGATCGGCTGGGGCGCTATGGCGGCGAGGAATTCCTGGTGCTTCTGCCCGGCGCAGACACCGCCGCCGCCCTGGGCGTGGCCCAGCGCATCCACGCCACGCTGGCCGCTGGGCACCCGCTCGACTGCGAGGTCAGCATTGGGCTGACGAGCTGGACCGGATCGCACGAGACGCTGGATGCCATGCTCTCGCGCGCCGATGCGGCGCTCTACCGGGCCAAGAATGAAGGCCGCAACCGGACCGTGGTCGCCTGACGAACCCGCCGCCTGCCCCTTTAAGCCGTTTGGGTAGCTACCCCGGCCGATTCAAAACTTGCCATCTCCGCCAGCACCGCACAGGCCGACTGCAGCAGGGGCCAGGCCAATGCCGCGCCAGAGCCCTCCCCCAGCCGCAAGCCCAGGTCCAGCAGCGGCTCGGCCTGCATCTGCGCCAGCATGAGGGTGTGGCCGCGCTCGCCCGAGCGGTGCGCGAACACGCAGCGCTGCAGCACGTGCGGCTGCAGGCGGCTGGCCACCAACACAGCGGCGCTGGTGATGAAGCCATCCACCACGATCACGCGGCGCTCGGCCGCAGCCTGCAGCACGGAGCCGACCAGCGTGGCCACCTCGTAGCCGCCCAGCGCCGCCAGCGCTTCCAGCGGGCTGGTGGCACTGGCGTTCACGTCCAGCGCCAGCTGCAGCACGGCGCGCTTGCGCTCGATGCCTGCCGCGTCCAGGCCCGTGCCAGCGCCCGTCACCTCGGCCAGGGGCAGCCCGGCCAGGCGCGCCAGCAGCAGCGACGCCACCGAGGTGTTGCCAATGCCCATTTCGCCCAGCAGCAGTACATTGCCCGGCATTGCGCGCACCACTTCCATGCCGTTGAGCAGGGCTTGCGCGCATTGCTCGGGCGCCATGGCGGGGCCGGCCGAGGCGTCTTGCGTGCCGGGCGCCACGTTGCGCACCAGCAAGCGCGGCGCGCCAGGTGCCGTATCGCGGACAGCGATGCTGCGCGCCACGCCACAGTCCACCACCGTGAGCTGCAGGCCATGCTGGCGCGCCAGCACGCTCACGGCGGCACCACCGGCCAGGAAGTTCTCCACCATTTGCCACGTCACGTCGCTGGGGAAGGCCGACACCCCTTTGGCCGCCAGTCCATGGTCGCCCGCACACACCAGCATTTGCGCCTGTACGAGTGCCGGAGCGTCGGTGCCCAGCACCTGGCCAATGCGCAGCGCCAGTGCTTCGAGGCGACCCAGCGAACCGAGTGGTTTCGTCTTGTTGTCGAGCAAGTGTTGCAAGCGGGCGGTCAGGCGGGCATCGGTGATGTCGGCAATAGCAGGTGCGGTGAACTGGGCCAGGGATTGCATGGTGTATGAGATAACTCGCAAAAAAGAAGAACCGAAAAACAGGAGTGGCGGCGGGGTGCGTCCTCAGCCTCCCGGGAAAGCCGGCACGATCAGCGCGCTCAGCGTTCCCGGCGCGAAGCTGGCCTCCGCCATCCGGGCCAGCCCTTCAAACACGGCGTCGAGCGTGGGAACGGGCGCCGCGCCGGCACGGCCAAACAGGGCCTGCAGCACAGCAGGGTCTTCGAACAAGCCATGCAGGTACACGCCCAGCACATTGCCTGCCGGGTTTTGCCAGGCAATACCTGGGATCACTTCACGAGCCACATCGCCCTTGGCGGCCATGGCGGGGTGCTGGGCCGTCTGGCCGTGGTGAATTTCGTAGCCAGTGACCGGCGCACCCGCCAAGGCCTCCCACGCACCGTGCATCGCGCCAAACTGCGCCTGCGTGCGCTGCACGGTTTTGGCAACCTCGAAAGTGGTGACCAGGGGCAACAGGCCCAGGCCCGGCGCATTGCCGTCGATGCCTGCGGTGTCGATCAGCGCCTCGCCCAGCATCTGCAGGCCGCCGCACACGCCCAGCACCGAGCCGCCCTGCCCTGCGTGGCGGGCTATGGCCCCGTCCAGGCCCTGCGCGCGCAGCCAGAACAGGTCAGCGGCGGTGGATTTGGAGCCAGGCAGCACCACCCAGTCAGAGGGTTTCAACCCACCCAGCTCGGCCGGGCTGCGCGCCCACAACAGACGTACACCGGGCACATTCTTGAGGGGCTGGAATTCGTCGAGGTTGCTGATGCGCGGGTAGGCGATGACAGCCACCGTGGTGTGCACGGCACCCGCCGACAGCGTCCGGTCGTCAAACACTCCATCTTCTTCGGGCAGGCCGTGGTGCCACTGCATGGGGATGGTGGCCACGGTGGCTACGCCCGTCAGCTCCTGCAGCATCTGCGGCGCGGGGGCCAGCAGGCTGGCATGGCCGCGAAACTTGTTGAGCACAAAGCCCTTGATCAGCGCACGCTCGTCCTCGGGCAGCAGCGCCCAGGTGCCGTACAGGTGGGCAAACGCGCCGCCCCGGTCGATGTCCGTCACCAGCAGGCACCGTGCATCCGCATGGCGGGCCACGCGCATGTTGACGATGTCGCTGGCGTGCAGGTTGATCTCGGCGGGCGAGCCGGCGCCTTCGATGACCACCACATCGTTCTCGGCACGCAAGGCATCCAGCGCCGCCGCAATATGAGGCCACACCTTTTCGCTGCGGCCGCGCCAGGGCATGGCCGTGAGTTCTGCACTCACCTGCCCCATCAGCACGACCTGGCTGTGCGTGTCGGCCTCGGGCTTGAGCAGCAACGGGTTCATGCGCACTTCCGGTTCGGCGCGGGATGCCAGGGCCTGGAAGTACTGAGCGCTGCCGATCTCGCCCAGGCGGCCGCCCGGACCCGACACCACCCGCGCGTTGTTGCTCATGTTCTGCGCCTTGAAGGGCGCGACACGCAGGCCCAGGTTGCTGTAGTAGCGGCACAGCGCGGTGGTGAGCCAGCTTTTTCCCGCACCGCTGGTGGTGCCCAGCACCATCACACAACGGGCCAATTTGGGAGCAGAGTTTTCAGTCAAGGCAGTGGGCGGACCATGCGGTCCATGATGTGTTCGACCGCCGACGCGGCATCGGTGCAGCGGCCGGTGTGCACAGGGGAGGTCTGGATGATGGCGCTGCGCCGGGCGGTGAGCCAGTGAAAGCGCTGGCGAAACGGCAGGCGCGCGATGGGTCCGCACCCCTCATCGCCCGCGCAGATGGCCACGATGGCGGCCAGATGGCGACGCACAGTGTCGATGTCAGCATGCGGGTCCATGGCCAGCAGACGAGCTTCGTCCAGCGCAATGGCGGCCTGCAGAAAGCCGCTGCGCTGGCACGAGAGGATCACACCCGCGTTGATGAACTCCTCGCGCTCCACACGCGGCACTACACGCACGATGGCGTAGTCGTACACCTCAGGCGCGTGCATCGGCGGCCTCCTTCAATGCGCCCACCCAGGTCGCGCGCCCGGCCAGACGCGCGCAGAAATAGTGCACGTAGGCTTGGCGATGGCTCGCGGGCACTGACAGCGGTCCCGCGGCATGCTCGGCGCCCGCGAGCTGCAGGAACTCGTCAGGCACCTCGGCCAGGAGATCCGTGACCACCTCGGGCGTGAGGCGCGCGGCCAGTTCCGCATCCACCTGCTCCACGACCTTGGCCCGGGCCAGCAGCACGTGGTCGGCAATGGGTGCGAAGGGCTTGGCTGGCTGAGCGACGGCACCGTTCCACGCATGGTGAAAGGTCAGTGCTGCGCCATGGTCGATCAGCCAGGGCTTGCGGTGCCACATGAGCAGGTTGGTGTTGCGCGCCGTGCGGTCCACGTTGCCGACCAGCGCATCGAACCACACCAGGCGCGAGGCAAAGTCCTGAGACACCTCGTCCACGGCAGGATCGAAATTGACCGCGCCCGAGAGGTAATCCAGCCCGACGTTCAGGCCACCGCTGGCACGGACCAGATCCTGAATCTCGGGGTCGGGCTCGGTCTGCGCGAGGGCCGTGTCCAGCTGGGCCAGCACGATCTCGGGCACCGGCAGGCCCAGCGCCCGCGCGATGCCGCCTGCGATGATCTCGGCCAGCAGCGCGCGCACGCCCTGCCCGGCGCCGCGGAACTTCAGCACGTAGGTGCCCAGGTCGTCACCCTCGACGATGGCGGGCATAGAGCCACCTTCACGAAGCGGCGTGACGTAGCGTTGGACGGTGATGGTTCTCACAAGGTCTCCCCGATTCCAGTTGGAACACTGCCGGGGATGGTACGGCCCCGCAGCGCCTGCCAGGCAACCTGCAGCGCATCCTGCGCAGCAGGCGCGAGCACTCCCATCCGCACCGTGCCAGGCAGGCCGAACGAAGCCGCGTCCCGCAGCTTGATGCCACTGGCGCGCAGGGCCGCCAGATCGCCCGCCAACGTGGCGGTGGCGGGCTGCGCGCAGAAATAGTTGGCCAGGCTGCCCGGATGCACCGCCCAGCCCAGCTGCCGGCACAGGGCCAGCTGCCGTGCTTTCCACTCGCGCAAGGTAGCCAGGCTTTGCACCAGCCACTCCTGCACTGGCGCTTGCACCCATGCATGCAGCAAGGCCACGCCGTGGGCGCCCACAGGCCACGAAGGCGCCAGGGCGGTGAGCACCCGCACTTGCGCCTCGCACCCTGCAGGGGCAATTGCGTAGGCAGCACGCACGCCCGTCAGGCCCAGCGCCTTGTTGGGCGTCCACAGCTGCCAGCAAGCCGAGGGCACCTGGGGCGAGGGTTCGCCGCGCCATGCGGCGTTTGCGTCCATCCGCAGCGGGGCGTAGGCGCAGTCGAGCACGCGCCATGCGCTGGCCTCGCCGCTTTGATCGTCCGCGCATCCAGCAACGCCGTGCTTCCAAAGGTGCGCTGCGGTGTCTTCCACACCCAGCGGGCTGGACGGCTCGCAGGCCCATTGCAGGCCTGCCGCGCCCCCTGCACTGCCTCGCACCACCTCCAGTCCGCGCACCAGTGCAGCCTGGGCGTAGTCGCCATAGCTGTGCAGTGGCACCGCCACGTGCGCCACGCCCTGCGCTGCCGCCAGCGCGGTGATGCGGTGAATGAACTCGCTGGCACTGGCCGCCAGCACCACGCGGCCAGGGTCCACACGGTGGAATGCACCCAGGGCCGCGCGCAAGGCTGTGTAAGCCGGGTCGGGGTAGCGTGCGGCATCGGCCAACTGCACCGCACGCAACGCATTGGGGCACGGCCCGCAAGCATTGCTGTTGGTCGAAAAATCAAAGGCCGGTTTGCCCTCAGCGTCCGGACCACCGTGCAGCGGGATCGACAGGGAAAGCAAGTCCGAGGATGTCATGCCCGCAACCCGGTCCATACGCCCAGCATCAACAAGTGGAGCACCACCACGACAGGCACCGTGGCCAGCACGACCCGACTGCCCAGGCGCGCCGCGCGCTGCGTATCCAGCGGCCCGGCCCTGCGGCCCCGGCTGTTGAGCGTGTACACCCCGGGCTTGGCGAGGCGCACGCCCAGCGCGAGCGCCATGGCCGCCATCGGCCAACCACTGTTGGGGGATGGCGTCTTGCGGGCCTGCCGCGCCAGCTTGGAAAGCGGCAGTCCGTTCGCAACCACCGCCAGCAGCCCCGACGTGATGCGCGCGGGCACCCACGACAGCACGTCGTCCGCCCGCGCGGCCCATTTACCTGCCCATTGCCAGTAACGCCCGCCGCGCATGCCAGGGTAGCCCCACATGGCATCTGCCGTGTTGGCAAAGCGGTACAGCGCAGCGCCCGGCAGGCCCAGCAGCGCAAACCAGAACAGCGGCGCCACCACCGAATCATTGAGGTTTTCGGCCAGCGACTCGATGGCGGACTCGCGCACCTGCACGGCGGTGAGACTGCTCACATCACGGCTCACCAGCCGCGACAGCTGCGCGCGCCCCGCTTCCAGCGACTGGCCCAGCGCCACCTCCACCGCCAGCACCTCGTCGTGCAGCATGCGCCAGGCCAGCAACGGCTTGAGCAGCAGCGCCAGCAAGGCCGCCGCCAGAAACCCGTGCAGCATCAGCACCAGTTCCTGCGCCGCCCACGAAGCTATTAAAATGATAGCTGCCTGCGCACACCACGCAAGCGCTGCAAGCCAAAAAACCTTCAAATCCCTGGCCACCGGGGCCACGGGCGCCAACCGCTCGCCCCACCACTGCAAAGCTCGCCCCATCCAGACCACGGGGTGCCATCCAGCGGGGGGCTCGCCCAGCCACCAGTCCACCGCCAGCGCCAGCATTGGCACGCCGATCCACACCGCCAGCAGGGGCCAGCCTCCGGCGGGTGTGGTCAACAGAAAGCCATAGTCCGACACGAAAGCCCTAGTCTTCGATGCCGCGCTGCGCGGGGATGCCAGCCTTGAACGCGTGCTTGACCATCTGCATCTCGGTCACCGTATCTGCCAGCTCGATGATCTCGGGCGGGCAACGGCGGCCCGTGAGGCACACGTGCACGTCACGGGGACGCTCGCGCAGGGTCTGCAGCACACCATCCAGCGGCAGCCACCCGTAGATCAGCGGGTAGGTGATCTCGTCGAGCACCACCAGAAAATGCTCTCCCGACAGGATGGCGGCGCGCGCCTTCTCCCAGCCATCGCGCGCGAGCTGCGCCGAGTGCTCCAGGTCCTTGCTCTTCCAGCTGAAGCCGTCGCCCAGGCCCTCGATGGGCAGGCCGATCTGCTCGAACATGCGGTGTTCGCCAAAGCGCGCCGTGGGCACCTTCATGAACTGGAAGATCTTGACCGCCTTTCCCCTGCCGTGCGCGCGCAGTGCCAGGCCGAAGGCGGCCGTGCTCTTGCCCTTGCCGTCGCCGGTGTTGACGATGACGATGCCACGGCGCTCGCCCTCGGCTTTTTCGTAGCGCTTTTCGGTGGGAGGGGTTTCGATTTGCATGGTGTTCATTCTTTCAGAGAGACCGGGCGTCAAGCGCCGGCGGGTTGCAGCCGGGGCAAGGAGGAGGACGGGCGGCGCGCCTGCCACGCAGCGCCTGCGAGCACTACCAGCGCCATGACCAGCAGAGCCACAATGCGGGCCATGCGCTCCACGGGGCTGTGCTGGGGAACTGTCTCCGGCGCATCGCGTTGGGGCTGGCGTTCCAGCAGCACCCCCATCGTGGGCACGGCTGGCGCAGCGGGCACCGCTTGTGCCGGGGCCGGTGGTGCGGGCAAGTCGGCAGCCGGGGGCTCGGGCCGCGGCGGCGGAGCAACGGCGGGGTCCTGCGGAGTGGCGACGGCCAGACCGGTCGGCGCGGACTGAACCTCGGCAGCGCCCCGCACGGCCTGCTCCACCCAGCGGCGCACGCTGGGCAGCTCGGCCGCCAGCGGAGCCGTGCGCGTCAGCTCCTGGTATATCTGCGCCAGCTGCTTTTGCGTGTCGGCATCGGCCTGCCAATATCCCTGGCGCTGCGCCTGCACCAGACGCTCCAGCGATTGGGCATAGGCCTGCGGGTGCTCTTTGAGCCAATCGGGCAGGCCCAGCTGGTGCTTGTCGCGCACCAGCACGTCGTAGAAGCTTTGCCAATGGTCGCTGCGCACCGTGTCGGGCGCCACGGCCTGCCAGCCCCAGGCGAACTGCACGGCCTTGAGCACCTGAAGCGTGCCCGCATAGCCCTCGGCCTTCTGAGCCTGGAGCCAGCCAGGGTGCAGGTAGCGTGACTGCATCTCCAGCGCGATGGCGCGCTGCGCGGTCTCGGTGGTGGGCTCGCCCACATCCTGCAGCTGGGCCACATGCAGCTCCAGCCCCTGCGGGCGCCCGGCCACGCGGGCTGCGGCCGACAGGCCGCCCAGGTACTGGAACGGGTCGTCCGAGCTGACCATGGCATACAGGTGCGAGCTGCGCGACAGGATGGCCGCATCGGTGCGACGCAGGTGCGCCCCCAGTGCCTTCGCCGCCGTGCCGCCCGCCACGCCCGTCACCGGTTCGCCGTCCAGGTAGGGCTGGCTCATGCGCTCAAGGAACATCTGGCCCAGGCGCGCATCGTTGGTTTGCTGGCCGTCGCTCTGCACCGCGTCCGACAGGCCGGTGCCATAGTCGCCCACCGCGTTGCCGAACGCGCGCACGCGGGCCAGCTGCTCGGCCTGCGCGCGCGGCACGCCCTGCTTGCGCAGCTCCTGGCCGATCTGCGCGGTATTGCGAGCGATCACGTTGCCAGGCTCGGCCGTGGCGGCCTGGGCCACCGCGCGGTCCAGCAGTGCCATCAGCGCGGGGAACTGGTCGCGGTACGAGCCGGTGATGCTCATGAGCACATCGACGCGCGGGCGTTTGAGCTCGTCGGGGGGGATGGTCTCGACGCGCACCGGGCGACCGGAGTCGTCCCACACCGGGCGCACGCCCAGCGCCACGAGCGCCTGCGCTTCCATGATGCCCTGGTGGCGCAATGTTTCGCCCGCCCAGAGCGACAGCACCATGCGCTCTGGCGCCCGGCCGTTGTGGCGCGCCTGGTAGTCCTTGAACCAGTCGTTGAACAAGGTCTGCGCCACGGCGTAGGCCTGGCGCGTGGGCAGGCGGCTGGGGTCGAGCCCTGTGAGGTTGCGGCCCGTCGGCAGGCTGTCGGGGTTGCGGACGGGGTCTCCGCCGTAGGCTGCGGGCAGGTAGCGGCCCTCCAGCGCGGCCAGCAGACCGGGCATCTCGCCCTCGGTGGCCAGCAGGCGCTCCAGCTCCTGCGCGCGTTGCGCGAGTTTCAGCAGTGCGGGCGTATCGATGGGTTGGCGTGCCGCGCGGTTGGGCACATGGTCTTCGGCGCGCACCACTTCGGATGCCACCTGCGCCGGCACCGCAGGGCGCAAGTCCAGCACACTGGCAGCCTCGGCGTCCTTCAATGCCACTTCCAGCCAGCGCGCGGGGCGTGCGGCCAGCACGGCGTCGTGCTTGATGAGAAAAGCCTCGTCGATGTCTTCGCCCAGTGCCTCGATCAGCGGCTTGCGCAGCGCCTGCAGGATGGTCTCGCGACGCTGCTCTGGCGCGGGCACGCGGCCGAACACGGCCAGGCCCTTGGGCTGCGAGCTTTGCGCCAGCTGGTCCAGGTACGGGTGCAGGAGCTCCAGGAAACCGTTGAAATCGGCAGCGATGCGCTCGGCGCTCCAGCCCAGGTCGCGGTGCAGCTGGTGCTCCACAAACTGCGCCACCAGCTGCTTTTCGAGCGCGCGGCGCGTGGGACCTTCATCCACGGTTTCCCATTCGTGCATCACCTCGTGCATGTGGGCCATGCGCGCCTCGAAGCCTGCCGGGGCGAACACCGGCGTGCGGTGGCTCACCAGCACGGCGCGGCCCCGGCGCTTGGCCGTGAGCGCCTCGCCCAGGTTGTCCACGATGTAGGGGTAGACCACGGGCAGGTCACCGAGCGGCAGCAGCGCGTCGTCGTGCACATCGAGCGCACGCGCCTTGCCACCGGCCCATTCCTGCGTGCCGTGGGTGCCAAAGTGGATCAGCGCATCGGCCTCCATCTGCGCCCACAGGTACACCGCCAGGTAGTGGTGCGACAGCGGCGCCTTGCTCTTGTGCATGAACGGGTTCTGGCCCAGGCGCAGTGTTTCCTCACGCGGGGGCTGGGGCAATACCGAGAGCTTGCCCACCTGCAGGCGCGGGATGGCGAACACTTTTTCGCCCTGCCACTCGACCACGTAGCGGCTCTTTTCGGGTGGGCCCCAGTGCGCGTTCATGCGTTCGCGCACGGCCTTGGGCAAGATAGCCAGGTGCTGCTCATAGCGCGCCAGCGGCAGCGCGGCGGCTTGGCCGGTTTGCAGCAGCGAGCGCACATCGGCGCCGGGGTAGTACGCGGCGAGCAGCGGCTTGAGCCCATCGATCCAGCCCTGCTCGGGCACCTGCTGCGTGCGGTAGCCTGCCTGGGCCAGGCCGCCCGACACCTGCTCCAGGCTGCGCGGCACGTTGAGGAACGAGGCGCCAAAATTGGTGCCACCCGGCGGGTAGTTGTAGACCATGGCCACCAGGCGCTTGTCGGCAGCGGGCTTCGTCTGCAGCGCAATCAAGCGCCGCGCCTTGGCGGCCACGGCCTGGGCCTGGCGTTCGATGAGGCGGAAATCCTTGCCCTCGGCACCGTGCGCGGCCACCAGCACCGGGTCGATGGCACCAGCAGCTTCGGGCTGCGCCAGGTAGAACGGCACATCGGACAGCGAGAGGCCCGTGTCGCTGGCCTCCCACGCAGCGGCATCGCCCGCGCGGTAGGGCTGCGTGCCCAGCAGCGGCACGCCCCAGCGCGCCAGCAGCGGCTGCAGCGCGGCGGCCTGGGGCACCAGCTGGTGCAGCACCAGCGCGGAGGCATGCAGGCGGCCGGGGCCAGAACCACTGGCGGGGGGCAATTCCAGCACCTCGGCCAGCGTCTGCGCCGTGACCTGCTGGCCAAAGGCGGCATAGGCGAACAGGCCTTGCTGGCGGAAGGTGCGCAGCCAGGCGTCGAGCCATTCAGTGCTGCCGTCCACAAAATGGTGGCGGTGCACCAGCACGGCCACGGCGGGCAGGCTGCACAGCGCGGGCTGGCCTTGGCGCCAAGCCTCCAGCGCCACGGCATTGGGCAGCAGGCGGGGTGCGTCGGGGTGGTAGATGCCCCGGGGGGGCAAGATGTCGGGTGCCGACAGAGTGGGCATCGCAGCCCCTGCGACGGTGGCGCGCGCTAGGGCGATGGCGTTCTTCAGATTGCGCGGGCCGCCCGCCTGCAGATAGGCCACCATGCGGGCCGGAGCGTCCAGCGCAGACAGGTCCACGGCGGGCGTGCCCGCAGGCACCCAGACCACGCGGCCCGGAGCGCGTGCGGCACGGGCATCGAGCTGCGCGCCCACCATGCGGCGCAAGCGCGCCTCCACGCTGGCATGGGGTGCATCCACCCACACCATGGCGGCGCCCGCCAGAGCGCGCTCCAGCTTCTGGGCCTGGGCCGCGTCCAGTAACGCCGGGCCGGCCAGCGGGTAGTCGATGTGCACGAAGCCCAGGCCAGCGTCGGAGGCCAGGCGCAGCACCATGGCCGTGCGCGGGGCGGTGGTGATGTCGGACGTGAGCCAGAGCAGCACCGGCGCTGTTTTATCAGCGCCGCCCGCTGTCAAGGCTTTCTCAGCCTGGACGGCATGCACCAGCGGCGCAGCCAGCAGCAGGCACCACAGTGCCGCACGCAAGATCAGTGTCTTCATGGCTTGGCGGGTGCCGGCGTGGCGGCGCCACCCGCGCCACCGGCCGAAGCGCCGGCAGGAGCAGCGCCCGTTTCAGGGATGTAGACGATATTGCCGTCTTCCAGCTTGTAGGCCACGCCTGCGCGCACGCCCTGCCCTTGCGCTGCGCTGCCCGCGCCCTTGAAGCGCACTTCCTTGCCCTGCTCGCGCACCACCACTTCCATGTCAGGCTGGCCCGCGTTGCGGATGATGGTCACGCTCTCATGGGCGCTGGTCTGGGTTTGCACCGCCACGGCCGTGAGCAGTGCCACCACCAGCACCAGGAACACGTCCACCAGATTCACGGCGGACAGCATCGGATCGTCATCGTCCTCGGCGAGGACGCTCAGGTGCCTCAAGGTCATTGCGCCACCCCGCGCTCCTTGCGCACCACCAGCAGCTCGGCCAGCAGCCAGCGGCGGCGCACCGAGTACACCACCAGGCCCACCGACGCAGCCGCCAGCGCCAGCACCACGCCCGCAAAGGCGCCGCTGAACACCGCCAGCGCTTGCTGGCCGTTGCCCGCCGCCACGCTCTGCAGCGCGGGGCCCAGCGGGATCATCGTGGCGATCAGCCCCAGCATGGGCGACAGGCGGCTGAGCAGGCGCACGGGCTCCACCTGGCGCACGAGCTGCAGTTCCAGCTCTTCCATCGACAGGCCTGGCGCCGCGCGCAGCGAGCGGTACTGCGGCTGGCGCCAGCGCTGCCAGGCCTCCATCAGCGTGGCGCCGCCTGCCCACAGCGCGTAGACAAACGCCAGCCCTACCAGCACCAGCACCGGCCACAGCAGCGATTGCGCGACCTGCGAAAAACCCGATTCGATGTTCATGCTTCCAGTCCCTTGTTTCCTTGGTTGTTCTTGCGCTCCAGGGAGGGCAAAGCCATCCACAGGCCGTCCAGATGCCGCACCCGGATGCGGTGGTCAAACACTTCTTCCAGCGCAGCGTGAGTCGCGGGTGCGTCGCACGCGCCCTGGTGCAGCACGCGGCCAGCCGCCATCACCACCATGTCGTCGGCCTGCAGCGCGAGCGACACCTCGTGCAGCACGCTGACCACCGTGCCGCCCGCATCGACCAGCGCGCGCATGGTGTGCAGCCAGTCGGTCTGGTGCGGCGGGTCGAGGTTGGCCAGGGGTTCGTCCATCAGCAGCACCTGCGCCTGCACGGCGAGGGCGCGGGCCAGCAGCACGCGCTGGCGCTCGCCACCCGACAGTTGCGACAGCGGGCGGTGGCGCCAGTCCCAAGCCTGCGTGGTGCGCAGCGCCTGCTCCACGGCGGCATGGTCGGCAGCACTTGGCGGGGCCAGCCAGGGCTGGTGCGGCAGACGGCCCAGCATGGCCACGTCATAGCTGGTGAGGTCGTCGGCCGAGCCTTCGTTTTGCCCCAGCCAGGCGAGCTGGCGGGCGCGTTCGCGCGCCGGGATCTGCGCCAGTGGGCGGCCCAGCAATTGCACCTCGCCCTGCACGGCTGCGTGCGGCAGCAGGCCCGCCAGCACCTTGAGCAAGGTGGACTTGCCCGCACCGTTGGGGCCGACAATGCTGGTCCAGCGCCCGGCGGGCAATTGCAGGTCGATGCCCTGCAATATGAGGCGATTTCCGATGCTTGCGCCTATCTGGCGTGCGCTGATAGCTACTGAATTCATAGCGCACCACCCTGCGCCGTGCGCCGGTGCATGAGCCACAGCAGGTAGGTGCCGCCCAGCGCCGCCGTAAGCACCCCCACAGGCAACTCTTGCGGCGCCAGCAGCCAGCGCGCGAGGATGTCGGCCGCCATCAGCAGGACGGCCCCCATCAGGCTGGACAGCACGATGTGCCGCTCGTGCGTCACGCGCACGATGGAGCGCACCAAGTGCGGCGCGGCCAACCCCACAAAGGCGATAAGCCCGGTCTGCGCCACGGCTGTGCCCGTCGCTAGCGCCATCGCGGCCACCAGCCCCACGCGCATGGGCATGAGCGGCAGGCCCAGGCTGGCGGCCGTGGCCTCGCCCAGCGTGAGGCCGTCGAGCGCACGCGCCAGCATCCATGCCACCACCGAACACAGCACCCAGACCACCGCCATCAGCGCGCAGGCCATCCAGCCCACAAAGGCCGTACTGCCCAGCGTGAACGCCTGCATGGCCTGCAGGATGTCGGGCGAGGCCAGTTCCACCAGATCGCGCACAGCGCCCAGCACCACGCCCACAATCACGCCCGCCAGCAGCAGGCGCAGCGTGTGCTGCACGCCGCGCGCGAGGATCAGGGTGAGCACCACCGCCCCAGCCGCCCCCAGAAAGGCCATGCCCGTGATGCCGATGCGCGCCATCCATTGCGCGGCCACAGGCGACACGCCGAACAGCGCCATCGCCACCGCCCCGCCCAGTGCCGCGCCCGAGGCGCTTCCCAGAAGGTACGGGTCGGCCAGCGGGTTGCGGAACAGCCCCTGCGCCACCGCGCCCGACAAGCCGAGCAACGCACCCGCCAGCCAGGCGCCCAGCGTGCGCGGCAAGCGGATGTCCCACACGATCTGCCAGGCCACGGGGTCGCCGTGCATGCGCAGCACGCTGTCGAACCCGGTGCTGCCGACACTGGCGCCACACACGGCCAGCACGGCGCTGGCCAGCAACAGCCAAGCGGCGCACCAGGCGGCGCGGCGGCTCTGGTGGAGATGAATGAATGCTATGGTCACGTGCAGCTATCTCCGGCGCCAGCATCGCCGACGGTCGACGCAACCGGCGTGGCCCCGGCCAGTGCGCCCGTGGAACTGGCTTTGCCAGGCCACTGGGTGCGTCCCCCTCCCGAAGGAGAGGGGGAAGGCGCCGCAGGCGACTCAGGGGGAGCTTTCTCCGCCAGGCAGCGTGCCATGATGCGCGCGGCTTCGGCCATGCGCGGCCCAGGGCGCACGACCACATCGGAGTCGCCAGGACCAAACACGCACAGCCGGTTCTCGCGGATCGCGCGCATCGTGGCCCAGCCGGGGTACGGCACCATGGCCTGCATGCTGCGGTTGCCGATCATGATGATGTCGGGGTTGGCGCGCACGACGAACTCGGGGTTCAGGCGCGGAAACGGGCCCAGCGATGCGGGCACCACATTGCGCACCCCCAGCCGGGTGAGGGATTCACCGATGAAGGACGCTTCGCCCGCCCCGTACGGCCCCCGGCTCACTTCAAAGTACACCCGCGCATTCCGCGCCTTGGGCGGCAGGGATTGCGCTGCCGCCTCCACGCCGGCGTCGATCACGCGCCAGAGGCGGTCGGCCCCCTGCGCACGAGGCACGCCCAACAGGTCGCTCACGGTGCCCAGCACGCGGCGCACATCGGCATGCGTCTTGGGCTCCAGCTGCACCACCGTGAGGCCCAGCGCCTCCAGCCGGTCGCTGGCGCGGGAGCTAACGGACATGAGCACCACGTCGGGCTTGAGCGCCACGATGGCCTCGATGCTCGGATCCAGCCCGCCGCCCACCTTGGGCAGTCTGCCGACCACGGCTTCCGGCCAGTTGGAATAGCGGTCCACCCCCACGAGCCGGTGGCATTGCTCCAGCTCGCACACGCTTTCGGTCAACGAGGGCAGCAGGCTCACGATGCGCTGCGGCGGGCGTGGCAACGAGATCTCGCGGCCCTTGTCGTCCTTGATGTGCACGGGCTGCGCACGCGCCAAGCCGGCCATGAGCAGGCCCAGCGCAATCACGATCGCGATCACCCAAAGGATGCGGCGCACTGGGGTGGGTTTCATCAGCGAGGTTCTTTCAAGGTAAGCGGCAGCCCAGCCGCCATGAGCGTCACGCGGGGGCACACCTGGGCCACCTGCTGGTTCAGAGTGCCCAGCGCATCCACAAAGGCGCGCACTTCACGCCCCATCGGGATGACCCCCAGGCCAATTTCGTTGCCCACCAGAACAACGGGGCCGGGGGACTTCCGAACTGCTTCCAAAAACATAGCTGCTTGCGATTTCCAATCAAGCGCTAGGGCCTGTTTTTGTTCAAAACTCATGGCCTCCACGCCCACGGGCATGGTCCAGTGCGTGAGCCACAGGGTGAGGCAGTCCACCACCAGCAGGGTCCGCGGCGTGCTGTGCCGCACCACGGCAGCGGCCACGTCGCGCGGCTCCTCCACGGTCTGCAGGCCCGGCACACGTTCGGCGCGGTCGCGCTGGTGGCGCGCAATGCGTTCGCGCATCTCATCGTCCCAGGCTTGGCCCGTGGCGATGAGCACCGCGCGATGGTCGGCTGCTTGCGCCAGCCAGTCGCGCGCCAGTAGTTCGGCGCGGCGCGACTTGCCGCTTTTCTGGCCGCCCAGGATGAGTTCGGTGGTGATGGAATGCAAATCGGGCGTCATGCGTTTTTGCTACCCAGCAAGTGGGCTACGGCCTCTGGACTGGACGGGAACCACGCATGGAAGTAGCTGGCATGGATGCTGCCCTGCCGGTACAGCGCCTCGCCCGCATCCGGCGCAACCGCCTCGTTCGGGCGCGCCGTGCGGGCCACCACCGGCGCGCTGCTGTCGCTGGTCGAATAGTGAAAGGTGTGCCCGCGCAGCGTATGCCCTGCCACGGCCAGTTGCTGCGGCCCGAGCGCGGCCAGGCGCTTTTGCATCGTCACGCGGCCGGGCAGCAGCCCCCACAGCGGAGCCGTGCTGCCGTCGGCCAGGGTGATGGACTCGAACAGCGCCATCATGCCGCCGCACTCGGCCCACAAGGGTCGGCCTGCATCCACATGGGCGCGCAGGCTGGTCTGCATGCCGGTGTTGGCGGCGATCTGCGTGGTGTGCAGCTCGGGGTAGCCGCCGGGCAGCCAGACGGCGTCGCAACTGGGCAATGCGGCATCGTGCAGGGGCGAGAAGAACACCAGGCGCGCGCCCATCTGTTCCAGACATTGCAGGTTGGCGGCATACACAAAGCAGAACGCTGGATCCCGCCCCACGGCCACCGTGCGGCCTGCCAACAGCGGCGGTACGGAAGGTGCCGAGGAGAGCGCCGGGAAGTCCACGGCCCAGCACTGCAGGTCGTTCAGGGTCATCTGGCCGAGCGGCGTGGCCGCCAGTGCGTCGGCGGCAGCATCCAGCCGCTGCAGGCTGTCGCCCAGCTCGTGGGCGGCCACCAGGCCCAGGTGACGCTCCGGCAGCAGTGCGGCAGCGGCCTTGCCAGCAGCGGCAGCGCTACCCGACTGCACACGCATCAGCGCCCCCATCCAGTCGCCGGCATCCTGCAGGCCGTCCCGCAACATGTCGGCATGGCGTGCGCTGCCCACGCGGTTGGCCAGCACCCCTGCCCAGGGCAGGCCGGGGCGGTAGTGGCGCAGGCCAAAGGCCAGCGCGCCAAATGTGCCCGCCATGGCCGAGGCATCGACCACGGCCAGCACGGGCACGCCAAAGTGCCGGGCCAGGTCGGCCGCGCTGGGACTACCGTCAAACAGGCCCATCACGCCTTCGATGAGGATCAGGTCCGACTCGCGTGCAGCGTCATGCAGGCGCTGTGCGCAGTCGGTCTCGCCGTTCATCCACAGGTCGAGCTGGTGCACGGGCGCACCGCTGGCGAGCTGGTGCCAGTGCGGGTCCAGAAAGTCCGGCCCGCACTTGAAGACCCGCACGCGCCGCCCCTGGCGCGCATGCAGGCGCGCCAGGGCGGCGGTGACGGTGGTCTTGCCCTGGCCCGAAGCCGGGGCGGCGATCAGGATCGCCGGGCTACGGGCAGGCTGCACCATTTCGCTTCTCCTCTTCCCCTGTCTGCCAGCCTGGCGTGCTGTGGACTCACTGCGGCGCCCACTTCACGCCGACGTACACCGTGCGGCCTGCGGTGGCGTAGGTGCGGGCCAGTTGGTAGTCCTTGTCGGCCAGGTTGTCGACGCGGGCCAGCAGCGTGTAGTCGCGCGCAATGCGGGTGCTGGCATACAGGTTGACCAGCGCATAGCCGCCCAGCACATTGGTGTTGGCCACGGTGTCGAAGCGGCGGCCGGATGCCTGCACTTCGGCGCCCACGGTCCAGCCTGCCAGGCGCGTGTCGGCGCCGAAGGTGGCGTGCTGCTTGGCGCGGCGCGCGAGCTGCTTGCCGGTGTCCAGGTCACGTGGCCGCTGCAGGTCGATGGAGCCATGCAACTGCACATCGCCCATGCGGTGCGAGCCCGCAAAGGTCACACCCTTGTATTCAGCGCGGGCCGTGTTGGCGTAGCAGCCAAAGTCCGACAGGCAGGTGCCCGGGCCGGAGAACGAGATCAGGTTGCTCACGCGGTTGCGGAACAGCGTGGCCGAGAAGGTGCTGCCGCCTTGGGCATAGCGCAGCGCCACTTCGGCATTGCGACTGCTTTCGGGACGCAGAGTGGCCACGCCGTATTCGCTGAAACGGTGGTACAGCGTGGGCGCGCGGAAGGCCGTGCCCACCGAGGCCGTGGCGCGCCACTGCGGTGTGATGGCGTAGCCGTAGGCCACGCTGCCGGTGCCCTTGCCGCCAAACTCGCTGTCCGAGTCGTGGCGCAGGTTGAGCTGCACGGTGTGGCCCGCAGCGTTGTAGCCGTAGCCCAGGGCCAGCGCGTCTTGCGAACGCTTGGCATCGATGGGAGCGTTTTCGAGACGGTCTTCGCGGCGCTCCAGCGCGGCGGTGACCAGGTGCGCGCCCTGGCGCCATTCGTTGTGGAAGTAGTAGCCGCGCAGGCGCGTGTCGCTCAGGTAGGGCGAGGGGCGGGTTTCGTATTCATCGCGGGAGTCGGTGATCGACAGGCGCGTCTTGTAGGCGCTGCTCCACTGGGCGATCCAGTTGAAGCCCAGGGCATGCATGGTGTGCAGATTGCGGTCGTCCTTGCCCAGCCCGCTGTCATAGCCGCTGTTGGAATGATTGACCATCAGCGTGCCTTCCAGCCGGTGCGCCGCATCGACCTGCAGGCCAACGCGGGCATGCCCCGCCGTGTTGCGGTAGCCGTCGCGGTCGGGGTTCTGGGTGGGCAGCGTGCGGGCATTGAAGCCTTTGCTGTCGTCGCGCACCAGGCCCAGCGCGTAGTCCACGGTGCCAGTGGCACCGCTGATGCCGGCCTCCACCTTGGTGGTGTCATGGTTGCCGATTCCCACGCCCACATAGGGCGCCACGCCGTTCTCGCCGCGCTTGGTGAAAATCTGCACCACGCCGCCCATGGCATCCGAGCCGTACACGGCACCGGCCGGGCCGCGCAGCACTTCGATGCGGTCGATGAGACCCAGGGGAATGCTCTCCCACGGCGCGCCGCCGGTGGATTGCGAATCGATGCGCACCCCGTCGATGTACACCGCCGTGAAGCGGGACTCCGCGCCCCGCAGGAACACCCCGGTGGTGGTGCCCGGCCCGCCATTGCGCGAGAACTCCACGCCCGGCAGGCGTACCAGCAAATCCGCCAGGCCGGTGGCGCCACTGTTTTCAATGGTCTCGCGGTCCACGATCGAGACATCGGCCACCAGATCGGCCAGGGGCTGTGGCGTGCGCGTGGCGGCCACCACCGTTTCCGCGAGCGAGGGCGCGCGCAGGTTCTGCGCCAGCAGCTCGCCAGTGGCGGGGGCGCCCTGGGCCAGGGCGCCGCAAGCACTGCCAACAGCCAGGGTCACCAGCGCCATGCGATGGGCAGACACGCGCGGCGCTGCCGCGAGGCACGCATGAAGGGTACGAATTTTCATGGAAATCAAGGTCAACAAACAACCCGAGCCGGCCTCCCGCCAGCATGTGGGTGAAACGGCTGCGTGGTACCTGAGCGGGCGCACGCAGCCACCGTGTTGGCCGGTATCCGGGCTGGCGGAACACCCCCCAATGCCTTCCCAGGCGCTTGTTCAAGGCGCTCAGTGGCGTGTGGATGGAGAGAGAGTCGAAGAACTCGTCCGCTGACCGTTGCGGGGGCAGCGCAGGCTGGATGCGCCATGCTTGGCTGCACCTCCCTGCTTCCCGTTGAACTGCGGCATGCGAACCACACCGCGAGCACCAACGGCGGGATTTTACGGCTGTTTACACCCCGCAACCCTACAATCGCTGGCTGTATGGCCACACTGTCCACCACCGACCAGATCGCCGAACGCGTGGAGCGCCTGCTGCTGCGCCATGCGGAGTTGCAACGGACCAATGCGCTGCTGGCCGATCAAGTGGCCGCCCTGACGCAGGAACGTGATTCCCTCAAATCACGCCTGAGCGCAGCGCGTGCGCGCGTCGATGCCCTGCTCGAACGCCTGCCCGCCGCCGCCCCGGCCGCCACGAAAGACGCCGAATGAAGCAAATCGAGGTGCACATCCTGCAGCAAAGCTATTTGCTGTCCTGCCCCGAAGGCCATGAAAGCCGGCTGCTGGAAGCCGTGGAACGTGTGGACACCGCCATGACCCGCATTCGCGATGCGGGCAAGGTCCGTGCGCGCGAGCGCATCGCCGTTCTGGCTGCCTTGAACCTGGCGTTTGAAATCGCCGACCGCGAAGCCGCTGCGCTCGCGGCCCCGGCCCCCGCTGCGGCTGCTCCCGCAGCCCGGCAGGAATCCCTTTTGCCAGACGATGACCAACAACGGCTTCGCCAGCTGGTGCAGCGCCTGGATCAAGCGCTGGGCGACGACGGCCGCCTGCTCTGATCCTGGAGCACCTCGACCCGACCGGCGCCGCGACCGCGGGGCTACGGCCAAGCCGCTCCCACGGCTCTCTTGAATTGCCGTATTCACTTACGCGGCTTTACACGGCGGTGGCGCTGCAACGCCCGTCGCCAGCGCCTACAATGACTGGGTCTGCGAAGCTGCTGGGCTTTATATTTCCTTGAACCAATGCTCAATGAGCTCGGGCTTGGTACATCGTCCGGTGAGCGTGATCATCTCGCGTCAGATGAACCCAACGCCAGGCTGCCCTCGCCCACCTGAACCCCCGGTTCAGGATGACGGTTCAGTGGCATTCGCAGACACCTTCTTCTACCCCGCCCCCACCGTGTGCCGGGCGGCGGGCAACTTCCCCCGGCCATCGAATGGCAGCCGTGCATCGTGGCCCGGCGCTGCACCTCTTCTGACGCATGCTCGACCCGATTCTGATCATTGAACTTGGTGTACTCGGCCTGGCCACGGGCTTCCTGGCAGGCCTGCTGGGCATTGGCGGCGGCATGCTGCTGGTGCCGTTCATGACCTACATCCTGGGTGCCCGCCAAGTGGCCCCCGACTTGGCCGTGAAAATGGCGATCGCCACGTCGATGGCCACCATCATGTTCACATCGATCTCCAGCGTACGCGCGCACCATCAGCGGGGCGCGGTCCGGTGGGACATCGTGAAACGGCTTGCTCCGGGAATCGTGCTGGGTGGATTCATCGCCAGCCTGGGGGTGTTTGCGCTCCTGAAGGGCTCGTTCCTGGCCATCTTCTTCGCGCTGTTCGTGAGCTTCTCGGCCACCCAGATGTTCCTGGACAAGAAGCCCGCGCCGTCAAGGCAAATGCCTGGCGGCACTGGGCAGGTGGCCGCTGGGGGAGTGATCGGTTTCCTGTCGGGCCTGGTGGGCGCGGGCGGCGGCTTTGTGAGCGTGCCGTTCATGACCTGGTGCAATGTGCCGATCCACAACGCCGTGGCAACCAGCGCCGCGCTGGGTTTTCCGATCGCCTTGGCCAACGTGGTGGGCTATGTGATCGGCGGCCAGAACGTTGTCGGGCTACCCTCCGCCTCGCTGGGCTACGTGTGGCTGCCAGCATTGGCGGTGATTGCCACCTGCAGCGTGCTCACGGCTCCACTGGGCGCCAAGGCGGCCCACAGCCTGCCAGTCAAACAGCTCAAGCGGGTGTTCGCGTCCCTCCTGTTCGGGCTGGCCGCCTACATGCTGTGGAAGGGAATCGCCGCGTTCTGAACCCAGCCTCGCGAGCGGGGGCTGCATTGCACTCACGCAGCTGCATCACCCCCGGATGGGGTCGCGCCGGCCTTGTGCCTTGAGCGGCAGCGGCTTGGACAGGAACGCGCGGAATCCCTCGGCCGGAAGCCCCGGCGCGCAAAGGAAACCCTGGTAGTGGTCGCACTCCAGCTGCTGCAGTACCGCCTGCTGGGTTTCCGTTTCCACCCCTTCCGCCACGACTTCGATGCGCAGCGCACGGCCCATGCTCACAATGGCGCTCACGATGGCTCGGTCGCCATCATCGTCGGGCAGGCCGCGCACGAACGACTGATCGATCTTGAGCTTGTGGATCGGTAGCTTCTTGAGGTAGGCCAGGCTGGAATACCCCGTGCCGAAATCATCGATCGCCAGGCTGATTCCCAGCCCCGCGAGCACGCGCAGACGCTGCTCCATCTCTTGCGCATCCTGCAGCAGGATACTCTCGGTCAGTTCAAGCTCCAGCAGCGTGGGCGGCAACTGATGCACCGCGAGCAAACGGGTTATCCGGTCCACAAAATCGGGCTGGCGAAACTCCAGCGCTGAGACGTTGACGGAAATCACCAATGGCGTGCCGCCATGCATCCAGCCGGCAGCCTCGCGCACCGCCTGCTCCATCACCCAGGCTCCCAGCGTCACGATGTAGCCCGACTCTTCTGCCAACGGAATGAACTGCCCTGGCGACACCGCGCCCAGTTCAGGATCGGTCCAGCGTATCAAAGCCTCGGCCCCCGCAACGCGGCCCGTGACCATGTTGACCTGAGGCTGGTAATGCACCGCCATGCACCCCTTCCCGAGTGCTTGCCGCATGGCATGCTCCATCTGCATGCGGGACAAAAGGTTGGCGTTCATCTGCGGCTGATAGAAGCCGTAGCTGCCCCGCCCCCGTTCCTTGACCCGGTACATGGCGGTGTCTGCCTGCTTGATCAGATCATCCAGGGTCGCCCCGTCTTGCGGGTACAGCGCCATGCCGATACTGCACTGGATCGAAAAACCCATGTCGTCCAGCATGAAGGGCTTGAGCATGTCGTCCAGAATGCGGCGCGCCACGCTTTCAGCCACCGTGGCGTCCCCGCCATGCAGGTAAATCACGAACTCATCTCCACCCAGCCTGCACAGCATGTCCGTCTGGCGCAGGCAGGTCTGCAAGCGTTCGGCCACCAACTGCAGGACGCGATCGCCAAACGGATGGCCCAGTGAATCGTTGATGATCTTGAAGCGGTCGAGATCCAGGAACAGGACCGCGAAGCCGGTATCGCTCTGACGAGCGCCCTGGATGGCTGTCTCCACGCGCTGGGTCAGCAGAAGGCGATTCGGCAGACCGGTCAGCACGTCGCTGTAGGCGAGCTCCTCAATGCGCTTCTGGGCTGCATGCTGCAGCGTGAGGTCGCGCATGAATCCGATGCTCTGCACAAGCCGGCCTTCATCGTCCCGCAGTGCCACCCAGGACAGCTGCACGGCGCAGTAGGCGCCGCTGTCCCGGGGTAGCCACAGCTCGCCCTCCCAGAAACCGTCACCCGCCCAGCCCTTGAGCACCTGGTCCATGAAGCTCGCATCCGAGGTGCCGCCAAACAACGAGGCGGCAGCCCGCCCCTCAAAGGAATGTGCACATGGCCCCACCAGGCGCTCGCAACCGGGATTCATTCGCAGGATGCGATGTTGGCTGTCGGCAATGAAAATGGCGTCCAGGCTCGATTCGAAAACCCTGGCTGCCAAGCGCAGGCTCGCCTGTATCTCCGTCTGCCGGGTGATATCCCGATAGGAATACACCCGCCCGACGGGATATCCCCGGCTGAACTGCGGCACGGTCCGCAACTCCAGCACGGTGCCGTTGCGCAAAACCACGATGTCTGCGCTTTCCTGGGCCGGCTCCTGTGCGATGGCCGCGAGACGCTCTGAAAATGCGCGGGCGTCCTCCACCTGCGCGGCCATGTGCGCATACACCGCTGCGTCGTCGCGTTGCACCAACAGATCACGCGGCATGTTCCATAGCTGCGCCAGCCGCTGGTTGAAGGCCCGAACGTGGCCATCGAGATCGCACACCAGCATCCCGTCCGCGACCGAATCCAGGGTGGCCCGCAACTCGGACAGCAGCTTTTCCAGCTCGCGTTCCGTAGCCTCTTGGGCACTGCAGTCCAGCATGGTGACCATGAATGCGGTCTCGCTGGCTGTGGCGGCTGCCCCCTCCTGTCGCACCCGCGTCACCTTCCGGTCGACTGCGAGCAAGGCCCCATCCGCCCGCAGCAAGCGGGTGTGGGAATGAATGCCGTTGGCAATCACGTCGGCCGGTTCGGCCCAGAAAGCCTGGTCTTGTGGTGTCGCAGCCAGGCTGAGCACGGAGTTGCCCACCATCGCAGCCAGCGGAAACCCCGACAGCCGCTCGGCTGCGGCATTGGCGTGAAGGATGGTTAAGCTAGCCTCATCGACCAGCCAGACGGCTTCCTGCAAACCGTCCAACCAGCCATGGGGCTGTGCAACGGTCACAAGTCGCCCTCGTCGTGCCCGCCGCTGACCGCGCGCTCGAAGAAATAGCAGATGCGCTGGCGCGGGGAAAGATAGTCGAGGGCATCCCGAGGCAATTGGGAGGGCTTGAGGCTTCGCCGAATGCCCAGCTCTGGCACCGTTTCCAGATCCAGGATGGGTGCCTCTTCTTTCGGGACCCGGGAGTCGTGCACGATGACCTTGGGCCGCAACGGGCGCGAAGAGTTGACCGAGGCGACGATGGCATAGCGGTCATTCACCAGCTGGACGATGGATCCGGGGGGATACACCCCCATCATGCGAATGAAAGCGCCCAGCACCACGGAGTCAAACCGCGACTTGAGTTGCGCAAACAGGACAGACAAGGCCTCGTGGGGGGTGAGTGCATCCACGCCGTTGGCGGGATTGCACATGCGGTCGTAACGGTTGACCAGGGCAAGCACCTGACTTGCGCGGGACAGTTCGCCACCGCTCAGGCGCAGCGGAAAGCCACTGCCATCGCACATCTCATGGTGCTGGGCAATGGCCTTGAGCACAGGCTCTGCCAGGCCCATCCGCTTCGCCAGCGCTACCGACTCGCCTACGTGAGACTCGTATCGCGTTCGCTCCATCGGAATCATGGAGGCTGTGGGCTGGCGCAGGTTGGGAGGCAGCTTGAGCTTGCCCAGATCGTGGAGCAGCGCCGCAATCCCGACCTCGTGCAACTCGTCGCTCGTCATCCCCAAGGCGCGCCCCAGCAGCAACGAGATGACCAGCACGTTGACCGGATGCAAGCCGTTGCGCTCCCCTACCCCTTCGGACAGCAGGCGGATGACGGAATCGCCGTTTTCCAGGAGTTCTGACACACACCCAGCAACAAGCGCCTCCCCGCAGATCCGGGCCTCATCCGGTTGGTCAGACACCTGCCGTTCCAGGGTTTGGTATTTCTTGGTAGCAACGCTAAACCGCTGGTCGCACGCCGCCAGAGCAAGATTCTGAGCTTCCAGCAACTCACGCCTGCGAAGCGTCTCGGCATCGATGTTCGCCGCAGCCGCAGGTTCCGAGGGAGCAGGCTCCGTTTCGACCGTTGCCGCGGGGACATCCGCCGACGGCTCCTGGAGTTCGGGGTCGCTTTTCTTGGGAAAGTACCTTACTTCGGCCAACCCCAGGCCGCGCAACGTCTCGATCTGCTCCGCTGAAGCGATCCGGAAACTGCTGACCGGAAACGGATGGTGCATCCAGCCAATGTCCAGCTGGATGTACATGCCCACGCGCAGTTGGCTGATGTTGATAAGGAGGGATGAGTTCACGTCACGGCGCTTGAAACATGGCGACGCTCAAGCCACCAATGGTTACACGCATTATCGCGCGTTGCAATGCAAGTAATGCAACGGTGGTGCGGAGACACTGCTGTCTTCAGGGGCCCTTTGCAACAATCGCAGTGACGCGCGTCACTGTGATTCCGCGCCCGGACAGGCCGCCCGGCCTTGGCGAAAAGCAGCTTCTCTACCGAACGACGCTATAACGTTCTATCGGCACCACAAGGAGGGTTTGTAGATCAAATCCATCCAAAGCGCCCAGCCACCAATCGCACATAGCAGGGCTCCGGAGACACGAGTTCCCCAATCCGTTTTCGAGGCATTGAGCCGCGCTTTCAGGCGCCCCCAGATCCAAGGTCCGCCCACCAACCAGACCCCGCTTCCCAGACCAAACAACGCCATCGACACGGCCCCCTCGAAGGGTCCGCCGCTCAACGCCGCCACCAGCAAAGCGGAATACAGTAATCCGCAGGGCATGAGCGCCCAAAGGAACCCTGCGGCCAGGACCCCGGCCGGTGCGCGCACGAGAGGCTGCACCCGCCCCCATATCGAGCGGCCCGCCGATTCGACCCATTGCGGTTGCCGTGCCTGGACCATCATCATCAGCCCCCATGCCATTACGGCGACATGCGTCAGGGTCCAGGCGGGCCGCAGAGCAACGGTCTGTTGTGTCAACCAGGCGAGGCTGTCCATGGCAAATGCAGCCAATGCGCCCGCCGCCGAGTACCCAGCCAAGCGCCCCAGGTGAAATGCCAGCCCACGCCGGACTGCGCTACCACGGGGCATCCACCGGACCGCATGCACGCTGCCATCGGCGTGCGAGCCGCCGCCCTGCTCTTCCTTGCCCGGCTGGCCCACCAGCGCCCCGCACGGTGCTGAGCACATGGCCAGGCAGTGGGACCCTCCCACGAGTCCCATCAGCAAGGCAGTCGAGGCAACCGCGGCAAGCATGGGATCAGATGATGCGCGAAAAACGGGCGCGATTGCGATCCGCCTGCAGATAGCGGTCAAAGACCATCGCAATGCCTCGCACGAAGAACCACCCCATCGCCGTCACCACCACGCCGTCTTCGGAGATCGTGACCAACCCCTGCTCGGCCATGTCTTCCAGCTGCTCCAGCTCCGCGGCGAAATACTTCCGGAAATCGATCAGCCATGCCTGTTCCATCGGCTCAAAAAGCAGCTCGCCCTGGCACATCAGCGCCATGATGACGGCGCGCCGCACGAGATCGTCGCGCGTCAGGGCCAAGCCACGCACCACGGGCAGGCGCCCCTGGTTGAGCAGGTCGTAGTAATCATCCAGCGTTTTGGCGTTCTGGCTATAGGTGGCCCCGACCCTGCCAATAGCGGACACACCCAGCCCAATCAGATCGCAGTCCGGCTGGGTGCTGTATCCCTGAAAGTTGCGATGCAGGCGGCCTTGGCGCTTGGCCACGGCCAACGCGTCCTCGGGCAACGCAAAATGGTCCATGCCCACATAGACGTAGCCTGCCTCCAGAAAGGCATCCAGAGAGCGCGAGAGCATCGACACCTTGCCGGCGGCCGACGGCAGCTCGGCAGAGATGATGCGCCGCTGGGGCTTGAAGCGCTCAGGCAAGTGAGCATAGGCATAGAGGGCGATACGGTCAGGCCGCAACTGCACCACCTGCGCCAGCGTACGGTCGAACGATTCGGGCGTCTGACGCGGCAAGCCGTAGATCAGGTCGACATTGATGGACTCGAAGCCCAGCGCGCGGGCGGACTCCACTAGCGAGAACACCTGCTCTGCGGGCTGCACGCGGTGGACGGCTTTCTGAACCTCCGGGTCAAAGTCCTGCACACCGAAGCTCAACCGATTGAATCCGAGCTCCGCCAGCACGGCCAGGCGATCGGCATTGACGGTTCGTGGGTCCACTTCAATGGAATACTCACCGCCGGGCGCGAGGGAGAAGCTGCGCTGCAGCATGGCCATGAGTTCACGCAACCCGTCGTCTGAAAGAAAGGTTGGCGTGCCACCGCCCAAGTGCAACTGGCTTACCACCTGTCCCGTGCCGCAGTGCGCAGTATGGAGGTCGATTTCCCGGCTCAGGTAGCGTAGATAAACCTCTGCCCGATCATGGTGTTTGGTAATGATCTTGTTGCACGCGCAGTAGTAGCATAACGATTCACAGAACGGGATGTGAACGTACAAGGACAGCGGCAGGGCCTTTGTCATCGAGCCCAACCTACGCTGCTCCAGCGCCAGTGCATAGTCGTCCTGCCCAAAGGCTTCGACAAAGCGATCAGCTGTCGGATAAGACGTGTAGCGGGGTCCTGGCACGTCAAAGCGGCGCAGAAGTTCAGAAGAGACAGCAGTCATGGGCAAATTCCTTGCGTACCCTTTGACTGTGCCGTAAGCTGCATCGTAAGTCCTTGACGTGAGTCAATTAATGCCATGGACCGAACGGCGACAATTTGATGCATGTCAGCCGGCTTCCCGCTCACCGGTTCGTCTCATCGCACCGGGGGCGATATGCTCAAAAACTTACCTGCACACGTGTCTATGAACCCGCTCACCATCAAAGTCGCCTGCTCCAACTGCAACCTGCGCGAGCTGTGCATGCCTGTTGGATTGAGCGATGAACAACTCCAGCGTATCGACGATGTCGTTGCCGTTCGCCGCAAGGTCAAGCGTGGGGCGACGTTGTTCCGCAATGGCGAATCCTTCACCTCCCTCTATGCGATTCGCACAGGTTTTTTCAAGACCTGCGTGGCCACCGAAGACGGGCGTGACCAGGTGACGGGCTTTCAGATGGCAGGCGAGATCATCGGGCTGGATGGCATCGTGAACGACCACCATACCTGCGACGCCGTGGCGCTGGAAGATGCCGAAGTCTGTGTCATGCCTTTTGACCGCATTGAGGAACTCTCGCGCGAGGTCACCGCACTTCAGCACCACGTGCACAAGATCATGAGCCGGGAGATCGTCCGGGAACATGGCGTCATGCTGCTGCTGGGCAGCATGCGGGCAGAGGAACGTTTGGCGGCCTTCCTGCTCAACCTAGTGCAGCGCCTGCATGCGCGGGGCTTCTCGCAATCGGAGCTGGTGCTGCGCATGACCCGCGAGGAAATCGGCAGCTACCTGGGACTCAAGCTCGAGACGGTGAGCCGCACTTTCTCCAAGTTTGTCGAAGAGGGCATTGTCGAGGTCAAGCAGCGCCACGTCCGGATCTTGGACACGGATGCCCTCAAGCGCATCGTGAACAGCCAGCAAGCCTGCCACTGACTCATGGGGCCGCGAACGCGCCGGCCCAGCACAAGGGGTGCCCTCCTCGCTTGCCGAAATCGCTGCTCAGCTGGCACTGCAACAGTGCTTCAATGCCTCGGCTGCAAGCCATATGGCGGCTCGGGTAGCCCCCAAGTTGAGGGGCAGTCCGCTGACCGGCCTCATGCGCAAGGCGTTGACTTGCGGCAGTCGTCAGGCCGCTCACCATCAGGCACAGGGCACCGGTTCAGCTCGAACGGGGACATTGCCAGCAGCGTCGTCAACGCACTGGAAGCCATGGTAATCAGCCAGAAAGCAAAGAACGCGAGCGTGTAGACGCCCTCGCGAGACAAGGCCAGCGGTTGCCCGAACCAGTGAAGGTCTTGCGGGTCCACCATGGCAAAGACCAGCATCTCAATGACACCGGCCATCAAAAATGCCGGCCAAGCGATCCACATCAGGCGTTGCGTCCACATGGGTTGGTCTCCTGGTTGTGCGGGCGAAGTGCAGCCAGGCTCGCCCAGCTTTGAACCTGTTCAGCGAGGTTGATCCTCGACCGGCGTAGCGGCGTGATTGCGGCCTTTCATTGCCGGGGCCAGGCTCTTTTCCGGCGCAGTCAACGTCTTGTTGATTTCGATACCCTGACGGTAATAGTCCTCGGCGACCACGGGATCGGGGCGCGAAAGCGCCAGCCACAGCGTGACGAAGCCTGCGACGATGACGATGGCGGGGCCGGCAATGATCAGCCAGACATGGCCAAATTTCCACCATGGTGCAGCGGCCACAGGAACATTGCCGACGGCGGGATTGGATGGCATGGGCTTACTCCTTAAAACGAATGTGGTTTCCGCCAACTCATCAGAGGCCTGCTGCGAGTATGCACGCGGGCGCTAGCGCGGAACCAGAAAAACGGACTTCTCGGTCACATGGGCTGCATGGCCCACCGACTGGATGTCGAACTGAACAGGATGGGAGCCAGCGGGCACGGCTCCGTATGGAACCTGCAAGCGCACCGCCACCCAACGCGACTCGGCTGCCCCAATGTCCACTTCGGATTCGGAGGCCACCTCCAACCCCTCCAGACCGCGCGCACTGATGCGATAGCGTTGGGGGCCTTCTGTTGCATTCATGATCTGCAGGCGGTAGATATTTTCCAGCTTGCCGCCCGCCACGATGCGCGAAAGTGCAGCGCGATCGCGCACCACATCCACCTTCAACGGCGTGCGCGTGACCAGGCTGGCGAGCATGGCGACACAAAGCGTCAGCAAAACCGCGCTGTAGATCAGTACGCGCGGGCGCAAGACGCGGCGCAACATCTGCGCCTGGCTCCAGTGCTGCGCCACGCCGTTCTGTGTGGAGAAGCGGATGAGCCCCTTCGGGTACTGCATCTTGCCCATCACCGTGTCGCAGGCATCCACGCACAGGCCGCAGCCGATGCACTCGTATTGGAGACCTTTGCGGATGTCGATACCAACGGGACAGACCTGCACACACAACGTGCAGTCAATGCAGTCGCCCAGCCCTTTGGCTTTGTAGTCAACGGTCTTGTTGCGGGGGCCGCGCGGCTCGCCGCGTTCAACGTCGTAGCTGACGATCAGCGTGTCCTTGTCAAACATCGCGCTCTGGAAGCGCGCGTAAGGGCACATGTATTTGCAGACCTGCTCGCGCATGTAGCCTGCATTGCCGTAGGTGGCGAAGCCGTAGAACAACACCCAGAAGATTTGCCAACTGCCCTGCAATGCCAGCAGTTCTGTGCCAAGTTCGCGGATGGGTACGAAGTAGCCCACAAAAGTGAAGCCGGTCCACAGCGCCACGGCAATCCACACCACCTGCTTGAAAAACTTCTTGCGGATCTTCTCTGCCGTCCAGGCGCCGTTGTCCAGCCGCATGCGAGCACTGCGATCACCTTCGATCTTGTGCTCGATCCACATGAAAATTTCGGTGTAGACCGTCTGCGGACACGCGAAGCCGCACCACAGGCGCCCGGCTACCGCCGTGAAAAGAAACAGCGAAAGCGCAGAGATGATGAGCAGGCCCGTGAGGTAGATGAAGTCCTGCGGGTACAGCACCAAGCCGAAGATGTAGAACCGCCGCGCGCCCAGATCGAACAGCACCATCTGGCGCTGCCCCCACTCGAACCAGGGCAGCCCATAGAACACAAGCTGAGTGAGGAACACCATGCCCCAGCGCCAGCGCGCGAACAGTCCGCTGATGGAGCGCGGATAAACCTTCTTCTGCGCTTCGTACAGGGAAACGATCTCGCCTTCAGACGAGGCGTCGGAAGCTACCGGCGCAATCGGGATGACCTTGCGAGCACGCTCGCTGGGCTGATTCATGGTGGTATCGATCCGTTGGGTACTCGCGCTGCTCTGCGTACTACTTTGTCGCGGGGCATCGCTAACAAAACCCCTCTGGCACAACGCCAGACCGCTTCAAGGTTGTGTTAGCCGCCTCAAGCCCCAAAGCGATGCCATGGCATCACTTGGGGTAGTGGCTGGCCTGCTACTTGCCGTTTGACAAGCCCCAAACGTAAGCCGACAGCACGCCGATCTGTGCTTCCGTCAGCTTGTCCGCCTGGGCAGGCATCTGGTTGACCTTGCCATTGTTGATCATGGCGGTGATGGCCGCTTCGCCCCAGCCATGCAGCCAGATGTCGTCGGTCAGGTTGGGGGCGCCCAGCGCCTGGTTGCCCTTGCCGTCCATGCCGTGGCATGCGGCGCAGGCGCCAAACTTGGCCTTGCCCAGCGATGCACGCAGCGAATCGTGCGGGCTACCCGACAGGCTCAGAACATAGTGGGACAGGTTGCGCACATCTTCTGCAGAGCCGACAGCCGCAGCCATGGGAGGCATGTTGCCGACACGGCCGTTGACGATCGTTTCACGGATCTTCTCCGGCGTGCCGCCATGCAGCCAGTCTCCGTCGGCGAGGTTCGGGAAGCCCTTGCTGCCGCGGGCGTCCGAGCCATGGCATTGCGCACAGTTGTTCATGAACAAGCGTTCGCCGATGGCTTGCGCCTGCGGATCCTTGGAAATGTCCTCTGGCTTCATCGAGCCGAACCGCGCATACAGGGGCTCCAGTGCGGTCTTGGCCTTGGCCATCTCGGCTTCGTACTCGCCCTTTTGCGTCCAGTTGAGCTTGCCGGTGAAGCTGCCCAGGCCAGGGTACGCGGCCAGATAGGCCAAGCCAAAGACGATCGTGATGACAAACAGCCACACCCACCACCGTGGCAAGGGGTTGTTCATCTCCACGAGGTCCTCGTCCCAGACGTGGCCTGTGGTGTTGTCGGATGTCGCGGCCACCTTCTTGCGGCCGGCCATCCAGAGAAGGATGGCGCAGGCGATGATGCCGACCAGGGTCAGCGCGGTCACATAGACCGACCAGAAATTGCTGGTGAAGTCACTCATGGTGTGTTCTCGTTCTGGTGAGGGTCAATCTTGTTCGAAGGGCAGCCGGGCAGCCTCGTCGAATCGGTCCTTGTTGCGGCCGCGATAGGCCCAGACCCAGATACCGATAAAGCAGGCCATCGATGCGAGCGTGGCGATGATGCGCATGGTGGTGATGTCCATGGCGAATCTCCTTTACTTGAGCGCACGGCCCATGACTTGCAGGTAGGCGATCAGGGCTTCCATTTCGGTCTTGCCCTGGACGTCCGCTGCAGCGGCCGTAATCTGCGCATCGGTGTAAGGCACGCCGACGGTGCGCAGCGACTTCATGCGAGGCGCGACGCTGGCCGGATCGATGGCCGTCTTTTCGAGCCAGGGGTAGGCTGGCATGTTGGACTCGGGCACCACATCGCGCGGATTGTTCAGGTGGATGCGATGCCATTCGTCGCTGTACTTGCCGCCCACGCGGTGCAGATCGGGGCCGGTACGCTTGCTGCCCCACTGGAAGGGGTGGTCATAGACAAACTCGCCAGCCACCGAGTAGTGGCCGTAGCGCAGCGTTTCGGCCCGGAAGGGGCGGATCATCTGCGAGTGGCAGTTGTAGCAACCCTCGCGGATGTAGACGTCGCGGCCAACCAACTGCATGGCGTTATAGGGCTCGACCCCCTTCACCGCTTCGGTGGTGGACTTCTGGAAGAACAGCGGCACGATCTCGACCAGGCCGCCAATGGCGATCACCAGCAGGATCAGCACGATCATCAGAAAGTTGTTGGTTTCCACCTTTTCGTGAGAGAAGCCGGTAGAAGCAGATGTGTTGTTGTTGGACATGAATAAAGCTCCTTCGGACTCAGGCGTGGGCCGCATTCACGGCAGGAATGGCCACCTTCACCGAACGACCCGAGATCGCGGTCATCCACACGTTCCAGGCCATGATCACCATGCCGCCCAGGTACAGCAGACCACCTGCGACACGGATCACGTAGAACGGATAGGTTGCCTTCACGCTTTCCACGAAGGTGTACGTGAGCGTGCCGTCCGGGTTGATGGCGCGCCACATCAGGCCTTGCATCACACCGGCAATCCACATGGCGGCGATGTACAGCACGATGCCGATGGTGGCCATCCAGAAGTGCAGCTCAATGGCCTTGATGGAGTGCATCTTTTCGCGGCCGAACAGGCGGGGCACCAGGTAGTAGAGCGAGCCCATCGAGATCAAACCCACCCAGCCCAGGGCGCCGGAGTGCACGTGGCCCACGGTCCAGTCGGTGTAGTGCGACAGCGCGTTGACGGTCTTGATGGACATCATCGGACCTTCGAACGTGGACATGCCGTAGAACGACAGGGACACGATCAGGAAGCGCAGGATGGGGTCGTCACGCAGCTTGTGCCATGCGCCCGACAGGGTCATGATCCCG
>Ga0307408_100000434_pt1 | contig 37224 bp, 26 predicted proteins | sample 322Cmetagenome_FD_202116 | JGI IMG/M metagenome (GOLD analysis project Ga0307408, IMG submission 202116) | Maize rhizosphere microbial communities from greenhouse at UC Davis, California, United States - 322HYB-C-3 | ecosystem: Host-associated > Plants > Roots > Rhizosphere > Soil | place... | reverse complement strand
AGTCAGTATAAATATTGTTTCTGATTAACTCCCTAAATTCACCAACTTCTGTAGAGCCATCCGTATTTAAATCAAACCCATCCTGAAGGTTTTTTGCAGCAGTAATCTGCCCGCTAATCGCCCCCCAATTGACCCCTGCTTCAAAGCCTTCACTCAAACGCACTTCAATAATTTTTGCTTCCAAAATTACCTGGCGTTTAACACTGAGTTCCGAGCGCTCCAGAAAATCACGCACGGCGCTAAGCTCGTGCGGCATAGCGGTAACAACCACCATGCCCGCTTGCGGTGTAACCATAACTTGTCGGCTTTCAGTTTCACCACCAATAATAGAGGTCACCGTTTTTTCCAGCGATGCCCAAAAATCCGTGCGGTTCATCGTTTGCACACGGGAACCCGGTGTAAGGCCAGACGAGTTGCGATTACTGCGCTGCTGTTGAGCACTTTCAATCATGTCCAACAAGTTAGCGGTATCGTTTGAACCTCCAGAATTACCGCCAGAGTTATTGGAATTGTTGTTGCCGGAGGTTTGCGCGCGGCCAATCATCACACTGGTATCGGAAACACCTACCCGCTGCACATCCAAATAATTTATTTGAAATACTTCGGTGCGCAGTGCATTGGCATAAATAGTGTAAATGCCACGATCTTTGCGGTATTCGTAACCATAAATATCCCGAGTCACGCGCAGCACATCATCCACCGTGACATTTTTTAGATCCAGGGTTACGCTGCCAGTGACTTCGGGGTGCACCACCACATTCACCCCGGTGCCATTTACCAGCCCCAGGAAAAAATCCCTCGCCGCAACATTACTCACCGATACATCAAAACGGTCGTAGCTACCTTTTGCACTCGGCGCATTAAGCGACTGATTATCCAATAAAGCTTTGTTAACTTCGGCAGGTACATTATTGGGCTGATTAGTGCGCGCCGCTTGCTGAGAAACTGTTTGGTCGAGTACGTCCTCACCCAGCAGGCGTTTATCCGCATTTTTATTGGTACTACAAGCCGACAAAATTATCGCCAGGGATAAGAGCGAGCACTGGAATAAGCGCTTGGGCGTTTTAGGGTGGGTGAACATGTCACGGCCTCAAATATTTTTAAATCGATTAATGTCTTATCACAACACTGGGTGAGAGTCGTAATGCCCAGGTTTTTGTGTGCTGTTGCAACACCACGGTTTGCGGCGAAATACGTTTTACTATTACCCCATCTGAACCAGGAACAACTTGTCCTTCACGCAGGGTTGCGCCATTAATAACGGCATGTTTACGTTGGGCGCTGATCAACACCGAACTCAAGGTGTAGTTCGTAGTGGCGGCAATACCAGGCGCGACGGCATACCCCAAGGGTGTGGTTGGATCCCGCACCATGTCGCTGGTATTTGCTGCATCGACAACCGGTGTTTGCGCAAAAGATGCAGGCGCGAGAAAAAAAACAGCGTTGAAAATACTTAATAGTAAGAGAAAAGATTTATACACCGAACAAACCCTCCTCTGAACTCAGGGTAAATACCTGAATGTCAATTTCAGCATTAGGGTAGTTTTTTACGGTGTAGTCCAACGACTCCCAATAAAACTTCCATTGCAAGGCTTCAATATCGCGCAAGAGTTTTAGCAACTCTGCATAGCTGCCGGATACACGAATAAATACGCTGTGCTTATAAACACCCGTACCACTTGGTGCTGGTGTCGCACCTGTAGCGGTAGTATTTGCGGGTGCAGTAACAATGGGGGTCGCCAATTGCAATTCACGCGCAGGTAAAGTGCGCACCGCAAGAAGTTGAATAGTTGCCGTACGCGCCAGTACGTCTTGCAACACTTTTGGTAGCAGTTCGGCGCCGATCAAACCTTGCGATAACCCCGAAAGCTGTGCTTCCACTTGCGCGATATTCCCCTGTAAATTTTCGATAGCTTTGCGTTTGGTAATGGCAGGATCAGTCGCCATGGCTAAGGTGAGAGTGGCAATTTTAGTTTCCAGCTCTTGTTGTTCTTTACTGATTTTTGCGTGCTCGGCATCCAACGCTTTGGTTGTTTTATCGATCTGCGATTGCAACAGTAATTGCCACAATAAAAAAACAACGGCAAGTAAGGTGAGAAAAATTAATACCCGCTCGCGAATCACACGGCCATCAATTTGTTCCATGATTTTTTGCAGTGCAGCTGGCATTAGTTTTGCCCTCTCGCAGCGGAAGCCGCTGCTTTTTCATTTACTTCCAGCAACATTTGTACGGCCGTTTTTTCCGCAACAGCGCTATTGCGCGGATCGTCTTTAGCCAGAGAGAAATCAAACACACCTCCGGGAGCGGGTTTGATCTGTAATACACCAAAGGCAGATTCCGCAAAAACGGCCTGGGTACGCAAACGCTGAATATAGAGAGGAACCTGATCTGCTGCGTGGGTTTGCCCGGCAAACTCTACATAGCTACCACCTTGCTGCAGTGAAAACGCCTGCAAACTGATAGTGTCCAGTGATTGATTACCCAAGGCATATAAGTGACCGGAGTAACCGGTGTTATTGCCCAATTTTTTATTGGCGATAATGCCTAAAATTTGTTCGCGCCGCTGCAGTTCCTCTTGTAGCCGGAGAATTTCGGCATCCAACTCTGCCAGATTTTGCGACGGACGCTGCTGTTCCAATTGCAGTAACTGCTGTTTACGCTGCTCAAGTTGTTGGCGATTATTTTCCAAGGCCCGCGCGCGTTCACTATTTGTATTAACCGTGAACAGGCTGAAAAGTACCAATAAAACCACAAACATAACCAAGCCCCACAACATATGTATGCTGCGCATGGGTTCGCGATTGGGTTGGAACTCGGGTAGGTATAAATTGATTTGTTGCATATCAGCCCTGCCCTACTTGATCCTGGCGCAAGGCTGCGCCAATCGCCGGTAAACACAGCGCGAGATTATGTTCAGCAATGTTATCCGCGATTTGTAAACCATTGGCCAAGTCCAACAAGTGAATTGAAACCGCCATGGCATTTTGAATCGCCGGGGTGAGTTTGTCGGCAGTGACATTTTCACCACAAAGATAAATATGGCTGGGCGGCACTTGGCGCATCTGCCGCTCAAAATAATCCAATGAGCGTTGCAACTCTAATACAAGAGCCTCTGCCGGTAAGTCATCTAACAAACCAGCGTTGTAGGAGAGTGAAAACTGGCGCGACAGATACAAATTACCATCGCGGAAAATATGCAAACTACCACCGCCCTGCTGCAGTTTTACCAAAGCAATACCGCGTTTGGTGTCGCAACAAGTCTCAGCAATATTGCGCAATACCAGCTCGGGAATATCTATTTTTTTTAAACTCAAACCCGCCGCATTGGAGTTGGCCACTTGCTGTTCAATAACCTTACGTTGAGCCACTACGGCGTAGGCCATACGGCTGGTGCCACGAGCGCTATCCTCGGGCAGAAAAAAACCATCCACTATCGCCTCGGCGATGGGGAACTGCACCAAATCTTTTACCCGCCAGCGCAACGCCTCGGCCAATTCATCTGCCGGCACTTTGGGGGCTTCCCCCAAAATTAATTGATAACTGCCCGCACTCATCACCACATTGACCGGCACAGTTTGCACACCGAGCTTCAACAACCGCGCACGCAGCAGCTCCGCCAATTCCAGACCGGGTTCGGCAGGGATAAATTCACAATTAATTAACAAGGGTTGCTGGGAGGGATGACGTTGAATCTGTGCAAAAGCGACACCATCGGTGCAAAATTCAACACCAATCGTTTGGTTAACGCGGTTGGAGCCAGGCAGCAGCCTGTTTATTTTTTCAACAATCGACTTCAAATCGGAGTTCTCGATGCCAGATTTTTATCACGCTAGCCTATCTAAAACGCTAGCCAACTGATGCTAAAAAATCCTTTTGAAACCACACTGTTCAAAGTGCTATTCAACACACTATTCAACCGGGTACAGATGCAAAAACGAAAAATCGAGGTGGCAGCTAATAACTCTTGTTTATAATTAGCGCCAGAAACATAACGTTTAACAAAGAACATAGACTATAAAGGTAAAAAACGCCAAATGCTGCACATAGTTCTATTTGAGCCAGAGATACCCCCCAATACCGGCAACATCATTCGCTTGGCGGCCAATACGGGCTGCCAACTGCACCTGATTGAACCTTTAGGGTTCAAGTTGGACGAAAAAAGCGTGGTGCGCGCCGGTATGGATTACGCAGAAACTCAGGATGTGCGGCTTCACAAAAGCTGGGAGGATTTTCTCGCACAGGAAAACCCTGCACGGATTTTTGCCCTAAGCACCAAAGGCACGCGCTGCCATAGCGACGCGCAATTTCAATCGGGCGATTATTTATTGTTCGGCCCAGAAACCCGTGGCTTACCCGCCGCTATTCGCGAATCACTGCCGGCGGATCAGGTCCTGCGCATCCCCATGGCAGCTAATAGTAGAAGCATGAACTTATCCAACGCAGTGGCCGTAATGGTTTATGAAGCCTGGCGCCAGTTGGGGTATGCTGGCGCGCTGTAAAATTCGTTGTTTTTCTGAAGCATAAAGAGCCAAACAAAGAGAGCGAAATAAAAAAAGCGAGCCAGAAAAGGCAAGCCATAGTGAGGAATTAATGAGCAAGATCCAGATTTTTATTGGCAGTGTGTATGGCGGCGCCGAAGAAGTGGCTGAACTGGTGGCCGAGGAACTGCGTTCACTCGGCCACGAGGTCACACTCAATACCTATGCGCGCGCCGAGGATTTAGCGCGCGACGCAAACGAAATTATCCTGCTGTGCCACTCCAATACCGGCTCCGGGGAACTGCCCGACAATATCCAACCACTGTATTTGCATCTGACCCGCGATTACCCGCGTATTAGCGGTCGCCGTTTTGGTGTTATCAACCTGGGGGATAGCAGTTACACCACCTTTAATGAAGCCGGTGTAATGCTCGCGGCCGCGTTTGAAGATTTAGGCGCGCAGCCTATTGGTGAACCGCTGGTACTGGATGCCAGCAGTGGCGATGACGCAGCGACCGAAGCCCGCACCTGGGTAAAACACTGGGCGACCCTGATTTAACAACTTTCAGTTTTTGATTAAAACCCTCTTTATTAAAGACCGTGTTATGAGCGATACCAACACCATCGGCCTGTTTTATGGCAGCTCCACCTGCTACACCGAAATGGCGGGCGAAAAAATCCGCAAAGCGCTTCACCAGATGCAGGGCGAAGAATGCGTGGATTTTTTTAATATCGCCGACACCCCCATTGTTCAAACCCAGTTTTACGATTACCTGATTTTTGGTATTCCCACCTGGGACTACGGCGAACTACAGGAGCACTGGGAAGAAATTTGGGACGAGTTGGACGAGCTGGATTTCAGCGGTAAAAAAATCGCCATTTATGGCTTGGGCGATCAAGTCGGCTACCCCGAATGGTTTTTGGACGCCATGGGTTATTTGCATAGCAAGCTGGTGCATCGTGGTGCAACGCCCTGCGGCTATTGGCCGCGCGCCGGTTATGAATTTGAAGGTTCCAAAGCGCTTACACCCAACGGCGACTATTTTGTCGGTTTAGCATTGGATGAAGAAAACGAATTTAACTTGAGCGAACAGCGCATCCAACAGTGGTGTGAACAAGTGTTGCGCGAGTTCGACCTGTGACCGACACCATTCATCACGCCCAACTGGAATGGGATGAAGAAGGCCAACCGCTGTCGAGCACGTTTGGCGATGTGTATTTCTCCCGCGCTAATGGCCTGGAAGAAACCCGCCATGTTTTTCTGCACCACAACCAACTGACTGAGCGTTGGCAACAATTAACAGCAGGCGATCATTTCACCATCGCTGAAACCGGTTTTGGTTCCGGATTAAATTTTTTAGCCGCTTGGGAGTTGTGGTTGCAAACTGCGCCCACCACGGCGCAATTGCATTTTGTGACGGTGGAAAAATTCCCCCTAGCCAAACCCGATTTGCAGCGCGCGCTAAGTTTGTGGCCAGAACTGACGGAATTATCCACGCAACTACTCGCGGCCTATCCGGTATTTGTTGGCACAGGTATACATCGCCTGCGTTTTATGGACGGTCGTATCACCCTCTCACTGATCATTAACGATGCCGCCGTGGGTTTTCAGCAGTTACTCGCCACCAGCCACCCGCTGTTTGCCAATCGCTGCGCAAAAATAGATGCCTGGTTTCTGGATGGTTTTGCGCCTTCCAAAAATCCGCAAATGTGGAGCGATGGATTATTTACCGCCATAGGGCAATTGAGTAAACCAGGCACCACCGCCGCCACGTTTAGTGCGGCGGGCATTGTGAAACAAGGGCTAAAACTCGCCGGATTTTCCATTCAAAAAGTGCCCGGTTTTGGGCGCAAACGCGAAATGGTTAAGGCGATACAACACGAGCCGTTTGTACTGCCGGTATCTGACTTGGCCTTGGCACGTAGTTATTCGCCATTCCCTGTGCCCTGGACTATCGTCGAGACTCTCACCGAAAGCATCTCCAAAACTATCCCCGAGGCTATCACCGAAGAACAAACACCTTTGCCAAAAACCGCGCTGATTATTGGCGGCGGTTTGGCAGGTTGCACCAGCGCGCGCGCCTTGGCAGAGCGCGGCTGGCAGGTGACGCTTATCGAACGCCACGCACAACTCGCACAGGAGGCGTCGGGCAATCCGCAAGGTGTGCTGTACGCCAAGCTTTCGCACAAGCAAGAAACGCAGGCAGAATTTAACTTGAGTGCGCTGCAATTTGCGCTGGGGTTTTATCAACCGCGCTGGGCACAAATCGGCGCGCAGTGTGGAGTCTTGCAATTAGCGCACAGTGACGCTGAGCAACAATTGCAGCAGCAACTGCGCGAGCGATTTGCGCAAGCAAGTCCATTGGCTGAGTTTGTTGGCGCCGAACAAGCCAGTGCGATTGCGGGTGTGCCACTGCAACATGCAGGCTTATATTTTCCGCAGGCTGGTTGGATTAACCCACGCCGCTTGTGTGAGAGTTTGGTGGATCACCCGGCGATTCGCATCCTTAATCAGTCTGAGGCGATGGATCTCGCACGCTGTGAACATGATTGGCAAGTACGCGATGCACAGGGTGAACTTATCGCTCAGGCGCCAGTTGCCGTTATCGCTAACGCGCGCGATGCAAAACAATTTTCCTACACCAGCGCCCTGCAGCTTAAAGCCATTCGCGGGCAAGTAACTTATTTGCCGCAGGGCAAAAAAAGCCAAGCGTTAAAAACCGTGATTTGTAGCGAGGGTTATATCGCCCCGGCAGAACAAGGCATGCACTGCACCGGCGCGACGTTTAATTTGAATGACGATGAACGCGTGCCGCGTGCGGTGGATCATCAAACCAATCTGGATAATTTGCGTGTGCCTTTGACAGATGTGTGTGATGACTGGCAGGACCTGACGCTGAACGAATTGCAAGGCCGCGTCGCCTTTCGCTGTACAGTGCCGGACTATTTACCGCTAGTCGGCCCGGTTGCCGATGACCAAGCAATGAGAGAGCGGTTTGCACCGCTACGCAAAAATGCCCGCGCACCGGTGCATTTGCCGGGTTGTTATCACCAAGGTTTATTTATCAATATCGGCCACGGTTCACGCGGTTTGGCTTACACACCACTGTGCGCCGAATTACTCGCCGCACAGATCAATAATGAAGTGCTGCCCCTACCACGGGAGTTAGCTAACGCGCTCAACCCCGCGCGGTTTTTGATTCGTGACTTGATTAAAAATCGCTGAAGAACTACCAAAGAAAGAACTGAGGGGGAACGAGCGCCAACCGAATCCCTGTCTATACTCTCTAACATTACATTCAGAGAGGTAAAACCATGCTGACCAACCGCCCCTATATTTTGGCTGATGAAGTGGATTTTCTGCATAACTATTATGAGCGTTTGGTGGTGCAGGAAGTGCACGACCAGAGTGAGCGGGTGCAACAGGGTGACCGGGATTTTCTGGCCGATGTCGCCTGCGTAGCGCTCAACCGTTTACCGCCACGTTACATTCGTCACGATGTGGACATGACCTTTTTTATGTCGCCGCAGGACATGGTGGAAATTGCCAATAAAGTATCGCAGGCCGTGACCGACGCTTTGCATTATGTGGAAAGCCGCGAGCGCGGCGAAGAGATTAAACTGCCTTCGGTAGAGGTTTCGTTGATATCTACCCGTGGTGATAAACCCCAAAAAGCTGCTGCCACTAAAACCGATAAACCGACTAAACCCGCTAAAGTACCAACCAAACCTAAAACACCAAAGAAAAAGACCTGATCGCAATCGCCAATATGATTACGTAGGTTGGAAAAGCGCAGCGCCTTCCGACACAAATATGAAAGTAGATTTTTGTGTGTGTAGGAAGGCCCTGCGCTTTTCCAACCTACAGGCGGCCTCGCCAGTATTAGGTCTTATTTTTGACCTTTATCATTTTTTGAGTATTCCAGTTTTGCAGTGCCTTCCGGTATTTCTGAAATAACCTGCGAGCCGCTACCGCAGGCAATGACTGTGCGCATCGCCTCTTCCACACTCACGTGAGGCAAGAAATCTACACATTCAGCAGAGAGGTGATACACAAACCCCGATGTGGGGATAGGCGCGGTAGGTGCGTAAACCGTGAGGTCGCCATTGGCATGTTTGGCAGTCACAATCGCAGTAACCGACACCCCCGCCGCACGCCCCATAATATAGGCGCGGCATACCTCACCTTTGAGCAGCGAGGTATTCCCCTCCCCGCCCAGCAACTGTGACACCACTTCACGAATGGTTTTGTAACCCGGCGCCAGACGTGTCAACCACTCATCAATCAAGTCATGCACCCAACCACCCACGTTGGTTTTGATAAACAACCCAATCAAAAAACAACCACTCAATAGCAATAAAACGCCCAAACCATCGGCCACATAATTGGTAAAAGCCGTCTGCTCTACAAGCCAATGACTCAAGGGTTTGATGATCTCGCGCACAATTCCCAGCAGCCACTCCACCAGCCAAATAAAAATGGCGATAGGCAGAATGACCATAAAACCGCCAATAAGGGTGATGCTGACAAACGAACGCAAACGCTTCATGATTGAAACCTTTTTAAACAAACTTTTTGACTAACTAATAAACCGAGCGGGACACCCGAGTGAAATCATTTTTCTGCGCGCTATTGTGCACCAGCCTGCTGACCATAGCGACTACCCTTCTTGCCACAAGTGCCCCGCTGGCCCACGCAGCACCTGCCCTTGAATTTGAATTGATTGGGGAGCGCAGCCACAAGCCCAGCTTATTTACCCAAGGCTTGTTGGTGGATGGTGATCACTTTTATGAAAGCAGTGGCCTCTATGGCAAATCCCTGTTGGTCACCTACCCCATCGCAGAACCGGCAACCACTTGGGCAAAAATTTCAGCGCCTTTCACCCGTAAACTCGCACTGCCACCACACTATTTTGCCGAGGGTTTAACCCTGCTCGACAACAAACTTTATCTGCTCACCTGGCAGGAACAAACATTGCTGGTATACAACAAAACCAGTTTTGCACTGGAACAGCAACTGGGCTATGACGGAGAAGGCTGGGGCTTGGCGAGCGATGGAAAACAACTGATTCGCAGCGATGGCAGCGATCGGCTTTTTTTTCACAACCCCGGCGACTTTGCGGTAACACGGGAACTGCAGGTGACTGATAACGGCAAACCGGTGAACCAGCTTAATGAACTGGAATATGCCCAAGGCTTTATCTGGGCCAACATCTGGTATCAGGATCGTATCCTGAAAATTGCCCCTGACAGCGGCAAGGTGGTGGGCGAAATTAACCTGCAATCCCTCAAACAATCACTCAAGCTAACTAATGGCGAACAAGTGCTTAACGGTATCGCCTGGGACGACAAACAGCAGGCGTTTTGGATTACCGGCAAACTCTGGCCCAAAATGTTCTTAGTGCGCATCAGCACTGATTAGGCACCACCAGTTCGCAACCCTCCAGACTGAAAACTCACAACACCCGCCGCTAACCCGGCGGGTGTTGTCATTTTGGGCCTTGGATAAATTCTGCTGTATTTATAAAAGTTTGACCTACCTCACATCAAAAACCATAATTGGTAAATAATATACCAAATATGGAATTTAACTGAGCCAACGGGCATCTATAAACGAGGTAACGACCATGAAATACACCAAACTCTCCCCCCTGATGATCAGCTTATTGCTTGCTGCCTGCGGTGGCGGCAGCGGTGGTAGCAACACACCCGCCGCCAATAACGGCAGTAGTAGCGCTCCTGCAGCGGCTAAAACTGAAGTTACCCAAGGCATGGTGACCGGGTTTGGCAGCGTGATTGTTAACGGCGTGCACTACGATGTGGGCAGCGCCAATATCGATGTGGATGGCAAAACACTGGTTGAGTCCGACTTGAAAGTAGGCCAAATAGTGCGCATCACCGGCACAGTCAACGCCGATGGCAAAAGCGGTAAAGCGAGCAAACTTGAAGGCGAGACCCAACTGGTTGGCCCAATTTCCAGCATCGACCTGGAAGCCGGCGTCTTGGTAGCACTTGGTCAAACCATCCTGCTCACCGCCGACACTTTTTATGACGACGACATGACTGCCAACCAATTGAAAGTGGGCGACATTATCGAAGTCAGCAGCTACTTGAATAGCGAGGGAGTGATGGTGGCAACGCGTATTGATTGGGAAGATGACGACGACGCATTCCAACTGTCCGGTGTAATCAGCGCATTGGATACAGTGAACAAAACCTTTTTGATCAACGGCACCCTGGTGGACTACAGCAATGCAACCCTCGCTGCACTGCGCGGTGCGGTCTTGGAAGACGGTTTGAAACTGCGGGTAGTGGGCGACTTTGACGGCACCCTGTTTATCGCCCGCGGCAATTTGCATCCTAGCCACCTGGGCTTTAAACGCAGCGATGATTTTGATGATGACGACAATATTGAAATCACCCTGAGTGGGCCAGTTGCCGATTTGATTCCCGGTGTCAGTTTCACTATTAACGGCATTCTGGTGCTCATCAACACTAATACCGAATTCGACGATGGTGTTCCTGCGGATTTGGTTGACGGTGTAATGGTAGAAGTAGAAGGCCAACTGGATGCAAACCAAAATCTCGTTGCAGAAGAAATTGAGCTGAATTACCGCGCCAAAATCAGCAACAAGGGTTTGCTGGAATCTGTTGACCTGATCGCCAACAGCATTGTGGTGAACGGCATTACCTTTGAGATCAATGAGGACACCAGCTTTAATGATCGCAGCCGTTCAAAAGTGCGCTTCTTTGACCTTGAAGACTTAATGACTGGCGACACATTGCACGTGCGTGGTTACACCATTGCCGCTACCGCGACTACAGCGGAACGTAATATCGCCAGCCGTATTGAGCGCCACAATCCACACGCTTTTGGCAACGACGATTGGAAGCTGGAAATTGAAGGCGTAGTTGAAGCCGTAGGTATCAATTCCATCACTGTAGAAGGCCAGGAGATTCAAGTCTCACCGCTCACCCGTATTGAAGGCTTTGCCAACCTTGACCTGTTCCTTGCCGCAGCACTGGGCCTGGAAGTAGAAGTAAGAGCCCTAACACAAAACGGTGTGGCTACCGCCATCAAAATCGAAATGGAAGACGATGACATCAACGACGACGATGATGACAGTAGTTCCAGCAGTAGTAGTGAGAGCAGTGAGAGCAGTGAGAGCAGTGAGAGCAGTGAGAGCAGTGAGAGTAGCAGCGCAGAAACTAGCAGCGAGAGCAGTAGCTCTGCCAGCAGCGAAGAAGCTAGCAGTGAAAGCAGCAGTTCCAGTGATGATGACGATTCAACCAGTAGCGCAAGCAGTAGTAGCGCAGCGTAATTAACCTGGAGTTGTAACGACTACACCTTTCCCTCTGCGTTTGCACCTGCGGCGCAGGGGGTTTTTTCCGTTTAATTCTGGTAGATTTCGCAGCCCTATTCCCAACGATTATCAGCGAAAACTTTATGACCACACCCAAAGACACAGCACTATCCGCTTGTCGGCAACTCATGGAGCCGATTATTGGAATATTGCTGCGCAACGGTGTGACCCACAAAGACCTGGCGCTAATCTGCAAACAACTTTATGTGCAAGTCGCCACCGACGAATTTGGTATTCGCGGGCGCGATACCAACCTTTCCCGTGTCGCTATGCTCACCGGCATAGATCGCAAAGAAGTCGCACGCATTAAAGAAGCCATGCAATCCAACACGCAAAGTGAGCAGAGCCAACAGCACCAAGACCGACTCACCCGCCTGTTATCCGCCTGGCACCAAGACCCGGATTTTTGTACTTCGCAGAACCAACCACAAGCGCTTCAGGTAGAAGGAGAAGAGCAGAGTTTTGCGCTGTTGGTGCGGCGCTATGGTGGCGACTTTCCTGCCAGTGCACTGCTAAAAGAATTAAAACGCGTGGGCGTGGTCGAAACCCTCGCCGATGACAAGGTGATTGCGACCAAACGCTATTTTGTGCCTGCGCAATCTGACCCGGGTGCGCTGCTGCGTGCGGGCAGCGTATTGCAAGATATTGGCAGCACCCTGCATCACAATATTTACAAAGCCAATACTGAAAAACTGTCGGCGCGCGCGCCAGCCCCACTGCGCGCGCAACAGGCGCTGCGCTTTGAACGGCGCGCCAGTAACACCAGTATGCCACTGGATACCGCCGTCGATTTCCAGCAATTTGTAGAACAGGAAGGCCAGGCCTTTTTGGAGCGAATCGACGCTTGGCTCAGCCAGCATGAACAAACTGACCTACCCAGCGACGCCCCCCACTGGCGCCTGGGTGTAGGTGCTTATTTATTTAGCAATCTCATCGAACCCGAAACGCCAGCAGAAGGCGATGCAAACGATGATGGAGAGCAGCAATGATTTTTGTATCCCGTCAACTTATACCCCGACACTTTTTTGCCCTGCTCACTGCCGCACTCTTGGCGAGTTGCGGTGGTTCGGGCGGCTCACAAACCGCCGGTATCGACGGTAGCGGCGCCCCGGTTGCCAGTAGCAATACCAATGGCACCATCGACGGTTTTGGCAGCGTGATTATCAACGGCGTCAAATATGAATCAGACAATGCCGAGGTGCTGATTAATGGCCAGCGCGCAACGGAAAGTGAACTGCGAGTGGGCTATCGCGTGAGCGTGACTGGCACCACCCGTAACGGCAAAACCAGCGCTGACAAAATTGAATTTATCCCCAGCATTGTGGGTGAAATTACCGCGCTCAACCCGGCAGCTAAAACCCTGGTAGTGTTAGGTAAAACGATTCAGGTCACCAATAACACCCTGTTTGATGCCGCTATCAAACCTACATCACTCGCTGGCCTCACCTTGGGGCAACGCATTCTGGTGAGCGGCGCCGTGGCTGCCGATGGCAGCATTAGCGCTAGCCGCATCGAGCTATCCAGCAGCGAATCACTGCAGCTCACTGGGCAAATTGCCAACTTGACCGGTACTAGTTTTAACCTGAACGGCACCAGTGTGGTTTACAGCGGTGCGCAACTCATCAATTTGGAAGGCAACCGTTTTATCAACGGCGCACGGGTCACTGTTATTGGTGTAATGAACAACAACCAATTACAGGCAAGCCTGGTGATCGGCCTGAACAAAACCCTGTCACGGGATTTGGATAGTGCCGATATAGAAGGTTTTATTACCCGTTTTGCATCCGCCACCGATTTTGATGTGGACGGCATAAGCGCCACCACCACCAATCAAACCCGCTTTGAAAACGGCACCCGCAGTGACCTGCGTTTAGGCGCCAAGGTAGAAGTTGAAGGCACGGTAAATAGCAACGGTGCGCTGGTGGCAAGTGACGTGGAGTTTGAGCAGGACAGCAACAACAAAATTAACGGTACCGTCACTGCTATCAACCTGAGCAGCAGCATAGGCAACAACAACGGTATTATCAGCGGGTTACTCGAGGTGGACGGCATCGCCATCAGCACCAACAAACAAACCCGCTATGAAGATAAACAATTGGATGTGCGCCGTTTTAATCTGGCCAGCCTAAACCTTGGTGACTTAGTGGAGGTTACGGGTTATTCCACTGCCGATGGGTTCATCGCCACCAAAATTGAACGTCGTGACGTGGATGATGATGGCGATGAGGGGCGCGAATTTGAAGGTGTTATCAGCGGCATAGGGGCGGATTATTTCATTCTCTTTGGCCGCAAAATTTACACCACCGCAGACACACAAATTACCGGCGGTGACGGTGAGCCGCTCACGCCAACCGCTTTCTACCTGATCGCCCTCAACCAGCAAATTGAAGTCCGCGGCAATACAATCAACGGCGAGTTTTACGCCAGTCAAATCGAGTTGGAAGATGAGGATTTAGGGGATGATGATTAGCATCAATGCAGCCTGGTAATGCAAAATCCCCGGCTCACGCCGGGGATTTTTTTAGCATCTCCGCTAAGCCTGCCCCTACCATTGCCGCTCCACCCTGTGCCCAACCGCCATCTACCGGGATTACTGCTCCACTGATATAGCTGGCAAAATCCGACGCGAGAAATAAACAGGCGTTGGCGATATCATCCGTGCTGCCCATACGCTGTAAAGGCACAGATTTAACCACCGCCGCACGGATTTTTTCATTCGGCGCCAAACGGTTCATACCCTCGGTATTATCGATCGGGCCGGGAATTACCGAGTTAATACGAATGCCCTCTGCGCCCCACTCCAGACACAAAGTGCGGGTAATCATGTCCACGCCCGCTTTGGCGGCGCATACATGGCTCTGCCCTGCCATGGGAATCTCCGCTTGCGGTGCGGAGATATTAATAATGGAAGCCCCCGGTTTTTGCAGGTGCGGATAAACAGCCTGCATCACATGGAAAGTGCCGAGCAGGTCGATTTCAATTACCGAGCGAAAACCATTGGGCCACATCCCCATCGCCAAGGCTGGGAAATTTCCGGCCGCGCCTGAAACCACTACATCCAACTTGCCCCAGTCGGCGGCGATAGCATCGATACCGGATTTAATAGCATCAACTTCGCGCACGTCAGCAGCAAAACCGCGTGCATCAGCTGCGCCGCAGGCTTTTAGCGATTGAATGGTCGCATCCACTTTTTCTTGTGAGCGGCTCACTACGGCAACGCGTGCGCCCGCTTTGGCAAAGGTTTCAGCAACACCGCGATTAATACCGCTGGTGCCACCCACTATCAGTACATTTTTGTTTTTAAAATCGAAGGTGAAAGTCATAGTTATTTCCAGTGATAAATACCAGTTGCATTAAAAACGCGAGAAATCCGGCGCACGCTTTTCAAAAAACGCGGTGACCGATTCTTTACATTCTTCAGAAGCCAAGCCCTCCGCAAAACCGGCATATTCCGCACTAAGCGATGCCTCTACCGCGGCGAGCGTACCGGCACGCAACAAAGCTTTACTGCGCTGCACAGCACTGGGTGGCTGTTGCGCGAGGCGCGCGATTTTCTCGCGGGCGTATTCGGTGAGTTCGTCCCAAGGTACCGCTTTAGTCACTATGCCCATCGCTTCCGCTTCTGCGCCGCTAAAGGCTTCGCCCAGTAAAAAAATCTCCGCCGCTTTTTGCTGGCCGACCAAACGCGGTACCAAATAGCTGCTGGCGTATTCAGGGCACAAGCCCAAATTCACAAATGGCATTTGCAGGCGCGCATCGTCAGCGGCATAAACCAAATCACAGTGCAGCAACATGGTTGTGCCAATACCCACCGCATGGCCGCGCACTACCGCGACTACGGGCTTTTTACACAAGCGCAACGCATCGATAAAACGCACGACCGGGTGATTGGAGTGAATATCCGGCTCATTCATAAAATCCATCAAATCATTGCCGGCGGTAAAAAACTCATCGCTGCCCGTAAGCACAATGACGCGCACCTGCGCATTGCTTTGTGCATGCGTGATTAACTCCGCCAGCGCGGAATACATCGCCAGGGTCAGTGCATTTTTTCGTTCAGGGCGATTGAAACTCAGGGTAAGCACCCGCTGGTCAAGCTGAGCCGCAATTTGTGAACAAGAGCTTAGGGGGTCGTTATTGGCTGTCATTATCAGATCCTGTGAAAAACATGTTCGGCAATAGTAATAGGTTCATTACTGGCAATAAGTTCAGGGATGAGTATAGCCAAGGGGGCCGCTCATGCCTCCCCCGGATAAAAGATGGCAAGCCCCAGCGGTGGCGGGTACAATTCTCGCCCTTAATTCTTTAGCCTCTAGCGATTCCCCTACTTTATGAATATCCGCGAATTACTGAATCAAAAAGTCCTTGCTGCGATGACTGCCGTGGGCGTTCCCGCTGGTCTGCCCGCACTGATTGCGCCCGGCAAAAAAGCCGGTTTTGGCGATTACCAAGCCAACTGTGCCATGGGCGCCGCCAAAGCGATGGGTACTAACCCGCGTGAGCTGGCCGCTAAAATTGTCGCCGCACTTGAGTTAGACGGCATAGCCGAAAAGCTGGAAATCGCCGGCCCCGGTTTTATCAATATCGACCTCAACCCAGAGTGGTTGGGCGAGCAAATCGCCAAAGCGCAAAGCGACGCGCGCCTGCAGGTTGAGCAGGTCGCGGATGCACAAAACGTAGTCATCGATTATTCCGGCCCCAACCTCGCCAAAGAAATGCACGTGGGCCATTTGCGCTCCACGATTATTGGCGACTCACTGGCGCGCCTGCTGGAATTCCAGGGCCACAATGTGATTCGCCAAAATCACGTGGGTGATTGGGGCACCCAATTTGGAATGTTGATTGCCGAGCTTGAAGAACAATTGGGAGCCAAGGGCGATGAAGCCATGGCACTCAAAGATTTGGAAGTGTTTTATCAGCAAGCCAAAAAACATTTTGATGACGACGAAAACTTTGCCAACAAAGCGCGCGAGTATGTCGTGCGTTTGCAGGGTGGCGACGCGCAGATGTTAAAACTGTGGGAACAATTCAAAACGATTTCCCTGCATCACTCCAGCGAGATTTATCAGCAACTCAACGTCACCTTAAAAGACAGCGATGTGCGCGGTGAAAGTTTTTACAACAACGACTTGGAACCGCTGGTTAATGAATTACAAACGCAAGGTCTTGCAGTAGAAAGCGATGGTGCACAAGTCGTATTCCTGCAAGAACTGGCCGACAAAGAAGGCAACCCATCGCCGGTGATTATTCAAAAACAAGGCGGTGGTTTTTTGTATGCCACTACCGATTTAGCGGCACTGCGTTATCGCGTAAACACGTTAAAAGCAAAGCGCATTATGTATTTTATTGATGCGCGCCAATCGCTGCATATGCAGCAAGTATTTACTCTGTCACGCAAAGCAAAATTTGTAGATGACTCTGTCAGCCTGGAACATTTAGCCTTCGGCACCATGATGGGTAGCGACGGCAAACCCTTTAAAACCCGCACCGGCGGCACAGTAAAACTGGCAGAGTTATTAACCGAAGCCGTTGAGCGTGCGACCGCATTGGTCAGCGAAAAAACAACTGACCTCAGCGCCGATGAAGTGGCCGAGATTGGCCGCAAAGTGGGCATTGGCTCAGTGAAATACGCCGACCTGTGTAAAACCCGCACCAACGATTACGTATTTAGCTGGGAATCCATGCTCAGCTTTGAAGGCAATACCGCACCCTATTTGCAATACGCCTATACGCGCGTGCAAAGTATTTTCCGCAAAGCGGGGGTGAGCCCGGAGTCGCTGCAAGCGGCGCTGATTATTGGCACCGAGCAAGAAAAAACCTTGGCGATCAAATTGCTGCAATTCAGCGAAGTATTGGATCAAGTGGCGCGCGAAGCTATGCCGCATTTGCTCTGTACTTATCTGTATGACATTGCCAGTTTGTATATGAGTTTTTATGAAGCCTGCCCCATTTTGAAAGATGGCATTGCACCAGAATTGCGCGACAGCCGTTTACGTTTGTGCCATTTGGTTGCAAAAACCATTGCGCAAGGTTTGGATTTGTTGGGCATTGAAGTAATGGAGCGCATGTAATTCGCAGAATTTCCCGCGCAGTAACGAATAACTATTAATATACCGCTCATGAAAACAACGCCAAGGAAGGTAATGTTGTCGTCTAAACTTTCAAAAAAAAATTATTTCATTTCAATTGCATCGCAATAGTAAATAAAATTTTGATTACTTCCCCGCCAAAATATTTCCTTCAACACAAAACGCTATACAACGGCAAGACGATCTGCCAGATTGTGACAGGCACGAGCTGCCGCCCGCTGAAATAGAAATTGAACACGCTGTATTTTCGACGTACTTCACCTTGCAAAAACCGGAACAGGAATAACCGCTGGTTTTTGTTAACTTTGATGAGTTTGAAGGAGGCGTTTATGTTTGTATCCAAGGCAAAACAATTCACCCAATCGTATCTGTACCCCAAGCTATCATCTGCAATCGCATCTGCGCTGTTGATCATTTCCATGAGTACAATTTCTCATCACGTACACGCGGTCTTTATCGATTTTGATGACATTACTGCGCTCCCAGCAGAACCATTTGATGGTTGTCTTTGTGGCCATGTACTCAGCAATGAATATGCGTCACAGGGATTAATTTTTAATGGTGATAGTAGCTGGTTAATTGGCGGCGTATTACCCGATGGCACTAACCGCAATGGCGTGCAGGGATTTAACGGAATTTCATTGAGTTTTGTGGGAACACTGCCGAACTTCATTAGTTTCAATGCATTTTCCGTAAACGAAGACGCTATTTTTATTGCAGTTTATGGAGAAAATGATTATCTGTTTACTCATGTAGGTTCGGGATGGCAAGGCACTGAAGAAACCAGCACACCTTACATTCCAGGGGAGTTAATATCCTTCACGGCAACCGAAGGAATAAAAAGCCTGCACATTTCCTCTCTTTTTAGCTTACGCACAGGCCCTTATATCGACAACCTGACATTTGAATCCAAAACTGTTTCTGAACCTGTGCCCTTCGTTTTATTTTCACTAGCCTTAGCGGGGCTTTTTTGGCGACGAATTGGTCACCAACCGGTAACGCGATAATTTTCGATTCATCATTCGTCGAGTAAACCCATCGATATTGTTGTGTAGTTTTGTTCGTTAAATTTTCTATACACTTTATCGGTGGGATTTTTTTGATTTTATTGGTAAGTTATACCCAAGCGATAACAAACAGCTCATCACTGATAGCTCGTAGCTAAACAATAATCGCTGCGCTCGGCACTGGTATTTAACAATTCCTTCATCATTAGCACCCCCCAACAACAGTGGCTTTAAATGAGTTTGTTGTGTGAGTGTGCTTTTTCGTTTTTAAAATAAATGAATTTAAACATTATGAAGAGATTGCCTTTTGTATTGCTCGCCCTTTGCGGCGCCCTTTCTGCCTGCCAATCAACCCAGCCCGAAAGCCGTATTAGCGGTATTGCCTTTGAAAAAACACCGCTCGCCAACGCCAAAATCACCCTGATTGATGCGAGGGGAACCCAATTACACACCATCACCGATATGCAGGGTGAATATGAGTTTTCACGTACTGCGTTGCAAGCGCCCTTATTAGTGTCAGTGGTGAGTGGCGGCGATGCAAAATACTGCAACCAAAACGCACAGCTACGCCCCGTTTGTCTGGCAGCGGTAATTGAAAAACTGGCACCAACTCAAATAGCCAATATTAACCCACTGACTGATCGCATAGCGTCGGATGTTGCCGTCGCACAAGGTTTTATCGGCCCGCAACAATGGGTAGATAGCGCCAAAATTAATGCACTGGATCCAGCCGTTATCGCGCAGGCGCGCAGCAATATGCAGCAGGGTTTTACTCAGGCTCTGGCGCTTGCCGGTGTAAACAAGACAGCTGATTTTGACCCGGCCACTTACCCTATCCACCGCAATGCACAACTGGTGGAAATGCTCAGCTTGCTCAACCACAACCGCAATTACGACAACAACAGCGGTCAAACCGGGCATACCACGTTGAGCGATGTGGGCTTTCGCCCGCTGGTGGGGTTGATGAATAGCGGCGCTTACGAACCCTTTGATTTTGTCCGCGCTCGCGCTGAGCAGCAGGCCATCCACAATGCTGCAATCCGTATTTTTGTGGTGGGTGATTCCACCTCCGCCGTGTATGAACAATTGCGTTTCCCGCGCATGGGTTGGGCGCAAATGCTGGAGCGGGAATTTAAAACAGAAGCCAATGTGAAAGTAATTGTAGGTTCACGCGCTGGCCGCAGCTCGCGGGATTTTTATAACGGCCGCTGGTTTGCACAGATGGAGCAACTTATCCAACCAGGCGATTATGTATTTATCAACCACGGCCACAATGATCAAAGTTGCGATTCCGCTCGCCCCGAGCGCGGCATTGCCGATGTGCAAAACCTGTGCACCTACCCCAACAATGCTGCGGGGAAAATCCAGCATCCTGCGGGTAAACCAGAATTATCTTTTTATAACTCACTGCAGCGCTACGTGAACATCACCCGCGAGCGCGGTGCGATTCCGGTGTTATTCACCCCTACGGCGCGCATTAAAAATGCCAAGGGTGAACAAACTACTCCCGTAGTCCATAGCCATGTTACCCAGCACAAGCCCGGCAGCAACTACGCATTTGTAGGCGATTACCGCCAAACCATTATGGATTTGGCACGCACAGAACAATTGCCGCTGATTGATTTAGGTACAGCAAGCATCCGGTTTGCCAATCAGGTTGGCGACCCCGGCTGGAAAAGTTATTGGCTGGTGGTGGATAAGCGTGTTAACCCCTATTACACCGAAACCATGGGCGGCAGCCCACAATTGCCGGACGGCACCCACTTCCAAAAAAATGGCGCCGAGGTGATGACCAAACTCAGCGTTGAAATGATTAACAGCAACCCCGCGTTAAAAGCATTAGCCGAAAAACTTAAAGCACAATAAACGGGCATTTTTATCCATAGATAAAAAATAGCCCACGTGACACAAGCCCTATTAATAGTGGGCTTGTGTACTTACCTACCAAATACCCCCACCAAAAAATCACACTTTTGGTGCAAATAAATAATAAGCGCACCAAAATAAATCCATAACCGCCCCATTAAAGAGCCTTAATTATCCGGCAAGTTCGCATAATCACTCGCTTGTAGTCAGATGGCGCATATTCTGCATATGGCACCAAATACCACATCGAATAACCTGCAAGGACAGTGACCGCCTCGAAAGTCAGAGCTGAAAAAGCCAGTAATGGGCGGCGATAAAACCTACTACTACCCAAAGACGAGTGACGCGATTCATGTCCAAACCGACTTTTTTACAAAGCGCTTTAATGCCCCTTTCCGCCGCCGAGCGCGCCTGGCTGCCATGGTTTGGTAAAACCGGCAAGCTGGCAATGGGCTGGGCCTGCTGGTTGAACCGCAGCCGTTACCCCATCATGGAACAGACCTTTGAGAGCATCGCCAGCACGCGGATTAAACTTTTGCAGCAATGGGTAAAACGGCAGTGGGCACAATTGGAATCCTGCAGTGGCCAGCTGCAATTGTTAGATGACAGTTACGACAATATTTTGCGCAAAAGCCTTTCTTCTATGGGCGATTGCATCGAATTATTTGTGATTGACCGGCAGGGCAAAACTCTCGCATCCAGTTATGCCGCGCGGATCGGCGCACAGGATTTGGTGCCCAACGCCGTCAGCGCCGGTTTGTCACAGGCTTTTTTACACGGCCCCTACAAAGACCCGCAAACACTGACCATCGGCAAGCGCAGCTCATCGTTTCATGACCAGGTCACACTGATGTTTTATTTGCCTATCACCCTGAGCGATGGCAATAAAGGCTGTTTGTGCGCGCGCATTCCCAACGATGTATTGGGCGATTTAATCCAACGTGAAGCGGGGCATATTTTTAGCGAGTCCGGCGATAACTATTTGTTTATGGTGAAGTCGGTGTTTGACCCAACCATCAAAAGTGGTACCGCCCTCTCCCGCTCGCGTTTTGAAGACAATACCTTTTCCCATGGTGAAAACCTTCGCTCCGGTATTCACACCAATTGGGGTGCGGTGAAAATACAACAGCACACCGAATTTGAAATTCGTTTTACCGACCCTGCCACCAACCAACTTCACCCCGGTGTACGCGAAACCATTCGCAAAGGCAGCAATTTGTTTGTCACCTACCCAGGCTACTCGGACTATCGCCATATTCCGGTGGTAGGCAAAGGTGTGACCTTTAATTTGCAAGGCTCGCCCGACACCTGGGGCATGATGTGTGAAGCGGATTTGGAAGAGACCTATCGCCACCGTTCACTCGGTTTTAAATTGATGAGTATTTACAGCGCCTGTGTGGGTGCCGGTGTCGCCACTAATTTGGCACTGGATTATTTCAGTAGCCTGCCCCATAGCCTTATTAATGTGTTGACACTATTGGTATTAATTATCGGTGGATTTATTTTTTACCAGCGCGGGCCGCGCAAACTGGCGCGTCGGTTGGGAAAAATGACCGAAGTAATTCACGCCATCGCCGAAGGTGGTGGCAATTTGCAGCAGCGCCTGGACACCAAAAAATTAGCCAACGATGAGAGCGGAGACTTAGGGCGCTGGACCAACAGTTTTATCGACAACTTGGATCATATTGTCGGTGAGGTAATTCGCGCGGCTGATGAGGTAATGAAAAATAGTGACCGGTTGTTAAGCCACAACAATCACGCTAACGAGTCATCCACTTCTGTGTCGGTGGCGATGGATAAAATGTTGTTATTGGTGAGCGAGCAGTTGCAGGAAATCAGTAATGCATCCGGCACCGCGACTGATATGAAAAAGATGATGGAGCAAGTGGTGCAGCAGGCGCGCACCCAATTTGAGTCGGTGCGCACCGGCACCCAGAGTATTCGCGATGTAGTGGATAACTCCGCGCGCACCATTCACACCCTGAATGAACGCACCGCTGAAATTGGCAATATGATTTCGCTGATCAGCGACATTACCAGCCAAACCAATTTGCTTGCACTTAACGCCGCCATTGAAGCGGCGCGGGCCGGTGAGCACGGGCGCGGTTTTTCGGTGGTGGCCGATGAAGTGCGCAGTCTTGCGGCGCGCACGGCGGGGGTAGCGCAAGAAATCGGGGAAAAAATTGAAGCGATTCGCAGTGAATCCCAACGCGCGGCAGCCTATATGGAAACCAGCGTCGCCGGGGTAGATCGCAGCTTGCGTTTGGCAGAGGAGGCATCGAGTGACAATTCACCGCTGCACGCTATTGTCGAACGTATGTTTAACACCATTCACCATATCGACCAAAACAGCCAGCAACACGGCGAACAGGTGCGTGAACTGAGTAGCGCCAACAACACCATGAGCAAAGTGGTGCGCGCCCTGCAAACCAGTTCGGATCGCCTGAAAAATACTGCCACCAAATTACACCAGCTGGCAGGGGAATTTCAGGTCAGCTCGCGGTAAACCTCATGCTCAAGCCCCACTACCACCACAGCGCCGGAGTTACTCCGGCTGCACAGGTTGTAAATCGCTCTGGATAAAATGGTTAACCAGATCGGTATAGATTTTTTCAATAATATCCGGATTAACTCCCTCGGCATTCGCCCACTCGCGCCGCTGTTGCAGCATGGTTTTGATTTGTTCAGGCGAACGCACCGTTACATCAGCGGTTTTAAACTTCACCGCCGCCTCCAAATATTTAGAGCGCTGGCCAATCAAACTGATAATACCGCGGTCGAGCACATCAATCTCGGTGCGGATATCGCTCATGGTGGCGCATTCTTCGGGGGTAAATTCGTTAGTAATTTCCATCAGGGAGATCCGGTTTACAGGTTATTGTTAGCGACAAGCAAATAGTCAGGCTTAAACTTACCTAGGCTTGCACAACAAATCGTCCCACTTTGTTGTTTTTATTAATCATCGCTACAAAAACAGTTAAGTGGGAATTCCCCACGGCAAAACAACACTCAAACAACGCTAAGTGATAGCTACTCCGCCCCACTTTTTTCACCCATAAAAAAACGGCACGCGGTAAATACCCCGTGCCGCTATATACATTGAATAATCTTTATCGCTTTACCCAGGTTACCAATTAGTCAGTGGATGGCTATTTAACTGGTAAATCCGAACCCAGTCGTACTGGGTAACCATGGGATAAACGTTGCCATACTTGTTACCGCCAAAAGCATCCTGAATACCATCGTTAGGAATCCAGAAGTTCATCATCAGTTCGGTCAGGTCGTTGGGAATCGGCGTGTAAGAAACCTGGGGCGGCACACAGGATGGGTTGCAATCGATCCAATCCTGATTCAAGGTTTTTACCAGCACGCCATCTACAAACCACTTGATACCTGTAGGTGTCCAATCGATCGCATAAACGCGCCATTGGTCTGCTGGTGCTATATCAATTTTGTGCTCCCACGCGCCCCATTGGCGAGTACCGTTCCAATCCACCACATTCACCCCATAGATCAGGTTGGCCTGGAATTTATCCGGGCGACCACCTTCCAGCTCCACATCAATTTCTTCCCACTCCCGCGGAGAGCCTTCGTGTTTATAGGTGAATAGTGAAGAGATGTAGCCCGTCGCAACCGACCGTGCCGGTGCTTTTATGCGCGCTTCAATACGGCCATATTTGATACGTTTGGAAGGTACCGTGCGCAATTCTCCGCATGAATAGTTGTAGGGGCCTTTCTCCGATTTGTGATCGTAGGAATAACTGCCGGGCACGTATTCATTCCGCACCACCAACTCCAAATTACCATTTACGATTTGCACACCTTGAGGTTGGAAGCGGCAGATAGATTCACCACCCACAGCGCCATCTCCCTTCGCCCAAATTGCGGTATTGAGGCTATTGAAACGTTCATCCAACTTTAAGGTGTAACCCGAGTAGACCCCGGTATAGCCAGAATAAGCCGTGGGTAAATTGGGGTTATTGGTACCCTCGGCGACAACTTCGATCCAGTTGAAATTCCAATTCGCGGTTTGTGCAAACACGCCCAAGCTGTAAGTACCGGCATTCAAATTTACCGTGCGGCTAACGGTGGTCCAATTTTGCCAACCACCAGTCGCGGGAATAGCAAAACTGCCCAATTGAATCGCACCGCCATTCAAATCCACTGAAGCAGTGGCACCAGAAGCGGAGGCTACTCGCATACGCACTGTGTAGTTGCCACTGGTGGGAATGGTTAAGTTGTTATAGGCAAGCCACTCGCCCTGGGCGATCCAACCTACGTTATAACCGCCACCGGTATCGCTAGTGGCCTCAATGTCCACTGCATCACCGCGATAGGCACCACCGGTATTGCCCGGTGTGGTGTCGTAAAAAGCGTTGTAATTTTCAGCTTGAAATACTACGGCACCCGCCGAGGTGGACAACCCAAGGCAGGCCAAGGCCACCCAAGCGCTTTTTTTCAATAGAGTTACGTTATTCATGATTATTATTACTCGTGAATTAGGAAGGGAATTACTTTCAGTCGCTGCAGCGAGAACCAGTATATAAAGCGCTGCTGCGATTACAATCGGGGGCTTGTCGCTTAAAAAAACCAAAAACCGTAGCAAAAAAATTAAAAAAATAATCGAACCTTTGCCAATAAAAAAATCCCACTTTTGAGGTAACAAAAAAAACCAAGTGATACCCGATTTGTTAAGGGGGGTGACAATTATTTTTTATTTTCTTGCGCAGTAACACCTGCCGTCCCTTAAAGAAACAACACGCAAAAATTCAAGTTGGTGCAGACTAAAAAATAAACACAGAGTGCCAGCTTAGGCAAAACTTACATCGGCACTGATTGATCAGCAGAAGCAAGGGCGACAGCATAAAAAAGGGCGCTCCACAGGGAGCGCCCTTTTCTGTTCACGGGGTTTAAACCACCTTAGTGAAGCACAACCACCTCATTTTGCGACAGATTAAACGTACCGCTACCACTGGTCACGTTCACCACATCGCTACCCACTTTACTGGTGTAAGCAGCGTTTGCCAGACAGAGGTTGGGAACCGTAATAGTAGTAGATACACCACGGTTTACGGCCACCACCGCACAGTCACTGCCCTCCTGACGCTGGAATACCAGTACGTCGGCACCCACCCAACGCTCAGCATAACTACCGCGCTGTATAGCGGGGCTATTTTTACGCAGATCAGACAAAGCACTGATCATATTGAACGCCGCCGTGGTCTGGCTGAAGGATGGCATCTGCTCGCGGTTGTAAGGGTCGTGTCCTACCTGACCATCGGCGTTTGCAGTAAACCAGGTAACGTTTTGCTCAGAGCCGTAATAAATAGTCGGGATACCGGGCAAGGTCATTACCAAAGCCATACCCAAATCCTGACGTGCATCGGCAAAGGCTTTACTCATCCCCTTACCTTGACCACGGTTGGTAATGCCCGAGGTTTGCAGGTACACACTGGTACGGGTGGCATCGTGGTTGTCGAGGAAAATGGCTTGCAAGTCTTCAAACCCATTCATCGCACCCGCACGTGAACTGATGTGGCTGCTCAGATTGATCATGGTGCTATTGCCAGCCACTGCATTTTCAATCGCATCGCGCAATTTAAAGTCGAGCAGTTCAGAACCGCGACGCTCATTAAGGAAGCCCATCGAAACTGCATCGCCCGCACCGGCGTTGTACCACTCACCAAAAATATAGGTGTCGGCTTTTTTCGCGCGCACAGCGGCACTGAAACGGTTGATGAAGCTTGGCTCAATATGTTTGATGGCATCGATACGGAAGGCATCCACACCGTGGTCCATCCACTTGAGCGCCGCGTCAATCAAATACTGATCAGCCAGTGAATTACTGGTTGTGCCATGTTTGAAGTCAGTCAGATTGAACAGGCTCTTGTTACGGAACGACCAGGGATCATCCCACTCACCATTACAGGTAGTGGCCGGGTTGGTATCGCCACAATCGGAAATCGCGCCGTTACCGTTGTACCAGGTATTTTTGCCACTGGCGAAATCGGTGATAAATGCACCTTCTTTATAAAGCGCGCCGAATTCGTATTGGTCGTCCTGGTTGGAGTGGTTGAGGGCGATATCCAATACCAGCTTCATACCACGGGCTTCCATTTGGGCATCCAGCTCATCCACTAACGCCCAGTCGCCCAGATGTTCATCGACAGAGTAGAAATCCCGCGCCCAGTAGCCGTGGTAGCCACCTTCGTTGCCCACATTGATGTTATCCACCAACGGCGTTACCCAGATCGCGGTCACACCCAATGCTTGCAAGTAATCGAGCTTGGAGATCAAGCCTTCAATATCGCCGCCCCAATACTTTTTCCACTCGCTTTGAACACCCGCACCCTTCACGGCAGAAGTCGCAACAGGGTTGGTGCCGTTGTCATTGTTGGTATTGCCGTTGGCAAAGCGATCCACAAACACAAAGTACATGGTACGTGCACGGAAATCATCAGCCACGGCTACGCTGCTGCTTGAGCTGCTGGACGACGAGGAAGACACAGAGCTGGAACTGCCCGCACCACAATCAGCGGCCATATTCGTGGTAACGCTAACAAGGCTGTTAGTGTTGGTATTGATCACGATGCGCGTCCAACCGCTCGCGCTTTGATCCGCTGCTGGGAAAGCATCTGCACCCCAAGCGCCATTGCGATCCACCTTGAAACGCGGCCCGCCATTGGCGTCGCCAGAAGTGAAGTTACGGCAAGTTTCCAGCTGGTTTGTGCCCGCTGGTGTTACAAACAGGTCGCCTTCAGCCCAACCATTGTGGGTGCCACGCAAATGGAACGGGATGAGCGGTACGCTGGATGAACTGGAAATAGACGAGGATGAACTTGATGTGGATGTCGAACTAGATGTCGAGCTCGACGTGGTAGCGCTACCACAATTGGCCGCAAGATTTTGCTGGGTGGTGATTGCCTTTGAACTCGCATTAAAAGTGATTTTTACCCAACCAGCAGCAACTGTGTAATCCGCTGCGGGCACTGCATCGCTGCCCCAACCGCCATTCGGGTCCACCTTAAAACGTGGGCCGCCAGTGGCGTCGCCACTTACAAATTGCTGGCAACTTTCGTACACATCGCTGGTGCCAACGCGGGTTAACAAGGTGCCTTCTGCCCAACCATTGAACGTGCCGCGCAAGTGATACGCCGCCGGAGGCGTTACCGCACTGATATTCCAGTTTTTAGTGTCGGTATAAAACTTGATGTTCCAGGTGCCTTGGGCTACGGCAATATTGCTGCCGTTAAGGCCGCCTACGCCATAACTTTCCGCCCAGTTGCCGTAGCGATCAAATTTAATACTGCCTGCAGCGGAAAAAACCACATTCGTGAGTTCCACCGTATTGGTGCCCGCAGGGTTCATTTGGGTTGCTGCCCACGCATTATGCGTGCCGCGCAAAAACCATTCGGCCTGTGCGCTGGCAGTGGTTGCCAACAAAAATGAGAGTAAAACGAGTTTGTGTTTCATAGTGACCTATCCGTTATTAATATTATTGGAGCGGCCATTTGATGGGATATCGCCTGAACAGGCAAATTGCTGCATACGTATTCAAGCATAAGAAATTAGCTGAATACGTATGCACCTTTGCACAAAACTCATCCAAAACAACTTAAGACGCCAATGTGTTTTGCGCGAAAACGATTACACATCGCTCCGGATTTTTTTAATAAAACCAGTAAAGCTGACTATACTGGGTGGAAACTTGTGCCAATACCTGCTCACCATGCCCGATTTTTTAGTGAACACTTCCATATGCATCCAACCTGCGGAACTACTGCATGCCAGTACTCCGGGTTAACCGCTATTGGCTTCACTCTGCAACACGCTTAAGTCACCCCGTTAAACGGGTGGCGCGCTACTGCTTGGTCATTTTTTTTACCTTCTGCTCCACACTACTGGTAGTCGCTGAACTGCAATCACAAAAAATGCAGACACTGATGCAGAGCCGTTATGGAGATGATGGTGTGGCATTGCTCGGTGCCTGGAATCGCATGCTGGATAGCAGTAAACCACTCGCTGATGCGGAAAAAATCGCGCAGGTAAATGATTTTTTTAATCGCCACGTTCGCTACAGCGACGATGTAACCCTCTGGCAGAAATCCGATTACTGGGCCACACCGCTGGAAACCCTGGGCATGCGCGCCGGTGACTGTGAAGATTTCACTATCGCCAAATACCTGAGCCTGTTGGAATTGGGAATCCCCACCGAACAATTGCGCCTGATTTATGTGCGCGCACAAATTGGTGGGCTGCATAGCAAACGCTTTCAAGCACATATGGTGCTGGGCTATTACAGCAGCCCGAATGCAGAACCGCTGATTTTGGATAATTTAATTACTCGTATTGAACCGGCCAGCAAACGGCCGGATTTAAACCCGGTATTTAGTTTTAACAGTGAAGGATTATGGGTAGGCAATAGTGTGCAATCCCAAGCGGACCCTACCGCGCGTTTATCGCGCTGGCGCGATCTGTTGATGCGTGTACGCGAAGAAGGATTTTAATGAACGCAAACATGAATCTTTTACTAACGGTATTTGAAAAACAAAAGGCATGAGCATGTCATTAATTAAACAATTATGGATCGGGATTTTATCCCTGCTGCTATTAGCACTGGGCGGAAATTTTGTGATTAGCACCCTCACCGCAAAAACTTATTTGCAAGATCAATTGCGACTGAAAAATATCGACAATGCCAATTCGCTCGCGCTGTCGATATCGCAAATGCCAGATAAAGATCCGGTAACCCTGGAGCTATTGATCACTGCGCAATTTGATTCAGGCCACTACGAATATATTATTTTTCAGGACATCAACAAACAGGCGATTGTGGCGCGGCGTTTTGAAAACAATAACACTTCATCAACCACCGAAAATAACGGGAATCCACGGGTACCCGCATGGTTTGCCAAACAAATTAATTTTGACGCAGCACCCGGCATTGCGCAAATTCAGGACGGCTGGCAGCAAGCCGGTACGCTGGTGGTAAAAAGCCATTCCGGTTATGCGCTGGAAGCACTGTGGAAAAATACCCGCGATTTATTGGAGTGGTTTTTATTTGCAACCTTGCTCAGTGGCCTGATTGGCAGTCTGATTTTGAAATATATTTCGCGCCCGCTGGATGTGGTTGTCAGCCAGGCCGAAGCCATTGGCGAGCGCCGTTTTATTGTCTCGGAAGAGCCAAAAACCAAAGAATTTCAGCGCTTGGTGCGGGCCATGAACCGCCTCTCTACCAGCGTAAAACAAATGCTGGAAAAAGAGGCGCGGCAATTGGAGCTGCTGCGCCGCGAATCGCAAACCGATGCACTCACCGGCATTGCCAATCGCACCCATTTTTTACATTTGTTCGACGCACAATTAACGCAAGAAGAGGCACAGGAACACGGCGTAGTAGTGATTGCACGAGTGATGGGGCTGCAACAACTCAACAGTCAATTAGGCCACCATCAGGTGGATCAGTTACTCTGCGCCATTGCCAGTGTATTTAGCGATATTACTCGCCGCTATCCAGCCAGTTATGCCGGGCGCTTGAATGGCAGTGATTTTTGCCTATTAATTCCTACTGATACGCCAATTGATATTGTAAGTGCGGATATTTCCCAACAATTGAATTTTCAATTAATCGCCACCGGTCACGCGCAAATTGGTTTGCCCATGGCGCTATGCAATTTCCAACACGGCGACCTACGCGCCGACCTACTGCATAAATTAGACGGTGCACTCGCGCAGGCAGAAGTAAAAGGCAACCGCGCGGTGGTAATTCGCGATAACGATCACCCCAACTCTGTTTCCAAAAATTTAAGCCAGTGGCGCGACTCTATCGAACACGCGCTAACCAGCCAGCAAATCGCATTAGTGAAATTTCCAGTGCGCAATGCACAGGGCGAATTAATTCACGATGAAACCGCTGTGCGCTTACAACTGGATAACGAGCAAAAACCGGCGGGTTATTTTATCCCTTGGGCGGTGCGCCTTGGCATTATGTCCAATATCGATTTAGCGGTATTACGCATGGCGTTGACACAGTTGACTAACATGGCGCGCACTGCGCCTCAGGCCATGGCAATTAATGTCTCGGCAGCGGCATTGTGCAGTGCGAGCTTCCGTGAACAAGCGCTGGAATTAATTGCACAACACACCGCCATTTCCCAGCAATTATGGTTGGAATTTTCCGAGACTTGTATCCTGCGCCACGCCGATGAGTTACGTATTTTTACCACGCAACTACGTAAATTTGGTTGCCATATTGGCTTGGAACATGTGGGCCTTGAATTTACCCGCTTTGATAAATTACAAGAAATGGGCTTGGCATTCTTGAAAATTGATAGTGCGATTATTCGCAACATTGATAGCCACCTGAGCAATCAAGCTTTTGTACAAAGCCTGTGTGTATTAGGTCACTCTATTGGGTTAACGATGATCGCAGAGGGTGTACAAACCGATGCAGAACAGCAAGCGCTGTTTAATTTGGGGATTGATGCTGTGACAGGGCCGCAGGTGCAATAGCGGCCAGTGTATTAAGGTATTAAAACGATAAAAATTTACAGTGGCAAATGATCGCCGTCGTCCAGCAAATCAATACCTTGGCGTTTGCCTCGCAGTTCGCGCCGCGCGAGTAGTTTATCTTGCGCGGCAGAGGGTAAATCCGTAAAGCGAATAACACCCTGCTCTACCAGCAGACCCACCACGTCTTCCAATACCCGCGCCATAGCAGTATCGGTTTGCTCCAGCGCCAACTGCTCGGCAGATTTTGCACTGTGCAAAAAAGCGATGATTTGCGGATCATCTTCTGGTAATTGCTCAGCAAAATCCGGTGCTGCTACTTTACTCAGTGCGACAATCTCACCTTGGTTATTGCGTTTAATATACATAGCAATCCTATAAAAAACCCTGCAACAAATAACCCACTAAAAAAGTGGCTGTGTAAAAAAGTGGCTGTGTAAAGAAGCACCGCAAAAAAATCCCGCTATCGCTAGCGGGATTTTAGCGCAGGGTTTTAGTCGGTGATCAATTTATTATTGTTGAGCAATTGCGTAATAATTTGCTGATCAGTTGTTGCGCCACTGTAAAGCGATTGCAAATCCACACCACTCAATACAATTTGCTGGCTTGTCTGTGCGCTATCAAAACCACCACCGGCATAACCACCTGTGTGACTGATATGCACAATAGTGCTGCCGCCGGTTACTTCAAAATGCAAATAATCCGTGAGGTTACCCGCGCTATTTGATGCACCAACAGACTCGCCCTGTAATAAATCGCGCAGGTCTAATACATCTCCGCCTGTGCCATTACTACCCGCCGCAGAGGTCGAAAAATTCTGGATAGTGTCCACCGCCGGTGAACCTGCAGTGCCTTGATCGCCCAAACTCCAGGCAAATATATCTACAAAGTTTTCGCCCGAATTACCGCCACTCATGGTGTCGTTGCCAGCACCGCCAATAAGACGATCATTGCCATTACCGCTATTGATCACATCGTTGCCACTACCGCCGTAGATGATATCCGTGCCGGTACCTGCACTCAGGTTGTCATCACCCGCACCGCCGCGAACAACATTGCTGCCATTGCCTGCGTTAATCGTATTGTTGCCTGCACCGCCCTGAATATGTTCACTGGCAGAGGAGCCTGTAAAGTTACCCGATTCAGTCGTTGTGACATCAACCGTTGTATAAGCCGCTTTCAAATTTACGACACTTGTTGTGCTAGCCGTAAATCCACCATTTGCTTCTGTAGAGGTGACCTGCACTGTCAGGCTGGTTGAGTTAGTGGAGTAACTGCCCGGTAAATTTAACATCAGGTTGGGAAGATCAGCCGCCGCAAACTGCCACACACCGCCGCCCAGGTTAGTGCCAGCATTAAAGCTTAAACCTGTGGGTACACCACTGACTTTGATGGAAAGCGTTTCTGAACCATCGGTATCCACTAACTTGGTAGTAATGGGGAATTTCACGCTGGTTCCGCCAGTGCCCTGTGCAACCACTACCAGCGATTTACTCACCACAACCGATGGTGCGTTAGCATTGCCTACCGCCACTGTGGCCGTGGCACTGGTTTGCAAACCATCAGCATCACGTGCGGTGTAGGTAAAACTTGCACTACCTTCAAAGCCTGGTGTTGGGGTAAACAGAATATTGCCGGCGTTATTGATACCGACGGTGCCATTGACCGCGTTATCAACCGCGACAATTTGCAAAATATCACCATCAACGTCTATGTCGTTTGCGCGCAAACTGGTTGGGGTGATGGTGAGTGTGGAGTTACTCGCGGCAACGAGATTATCGTTAACGGCGACCGGCGCATCATTCACCGGAGACACAACAAGATTGACGCTGGCGGTGTCAAAGCCGCCGCGACCATCACTAATGGTGTAGGTGAAAGACGCTGGCCCCACATAGTTAGCATTCGGTGTAAAAATCACATTACCGCCGACTATAGCCACAGAACCATTCACGGCGCCCTGCACACTGTGCAAGGTCAAACCATCATTATTTGCATCCGAATCATTCGCGAGCAAGGTTGCGGCAGTGATGGTAAAGGGAGTGTCCTCTTTGGCCACCAAATTGGCGGTTTTGTAGCTGTTAAAACTGTTGAATGGCTGATAAGTCATGCCGCCGTCATCACTCAACTCTGCAGTGAAGCGTGCGAAATAACCCTGATCCCAATAAACGATCTCGATGGTGTGAATACCACCCGTCGCAATGGTAAATGTCGGGTGAACACGGGTAGTGGCGCTTTGGTTTGCGGCAACTTCAGCAACAGTGACACCATCAATTTTAATTTGATAACCGTCATCGCCCAACACCCGAAAATTGTATGTACCTGCATCCAATTCGATAAAACCGCTCATACGAATAATCGCATCGCTTGTTGTTGCAGGATCGGTACTCAAGCTCGCCGCATCGGAACCCAGGAAGGTTTGCAAGTTGGTGCCAGCACCCAGGTTGCTGTCGAATGAATTACCCGGGTTGTAATTAAGGGTAGTGGCGGTAAACGTCGCACTCGGCACTCGGCCATCAATATAGGCTTTTACCTGTTCCAGTGAGGCCAAATTGGAGCCGTCGGTACCTTGGCGATAGCCGAAATATTCAGAATGCAAACCGGTAGCCGTTCCGCCGCCAACAGGATTGTCGTTAACCGCATCTGGCGGTGTATTCACAGCGGTCACATTGATATTAACCTGCGCCGTTGCAGCTCCACCCTGCCCATCATTAACGGTGTAAGTAAAGGATGCCGGGCCGCTATAGCCCGCGGTGGGGGTAAATACCACATTGCCGCCCACAATACTTACGCTGCCATTAACCGGATCTTGCACAGATTGGATGCTGAGGGTGTCTGAATCAGGGTCTGTGTCGTTGGCCAGAAGCTGGGCTGACGTCAGGGTGAGTACCTGATTTTGTACCACTGTGGCGGTATCGACATTTGCCGTTGGGCCATCGTTAGTACCCGTGACAGTAATTACCACTGAACTGGTGGTGCCGTCGATACTCTTGACGGTGAATGTCTCGGTTTTGGTCTCACCCTCTTTGAGTTGTTGGACGTTTGCCTTGCTGTTGTCGATGTTATAAGTCCAGTCACCGGTGCTGGTAATGGAGAAACTGCCGTAGGTGCCAGCCGTATTGGATTGCACCTCAAAGCCTTCTTCGCCCACATCCGGATCTGTGATGGAGAGAGCTCCTGCTGCAGTAGATTGAGCCGGCGTATCTTCTTTCACAGTACCTGCGCCGCTGCCTACCACGGCGGCATCTGCTACAGCATTAACACTAATATTCACCGTGGCAGGGGTTGAATCGTCCAGGCCCTTGTCGTCGCGCGCAGCATAGTCGAACTGGCTGGAACCGTTCCAGTTAGCATCGGGTTTGAAGTAGACCGGCCCGCTTACCAGATCATCAACCGCAATCAGGATGGTCATAGCCGCGTCGCTATACAGGAGCCCATTCGCTGGCAGAGATTTAATGACATAGCCCGCGACCGAACCATCGCTATCGCTGCCAGCCAGGTTGATGGTAATCAATGTGTCCTCATCGCCAGAAACATTGAGTGTGTTGGTTTCAGGTGCTTGGTTAGGCGCGGCCACCACGTTGATATTGACCCTGCCTGAGTCAACTCCACCTTTATCATCCGTCACTATGTAGGTAAAACTGGCAACGCCTGTGAAACCCGGTGTAGGCGTAAACACCAGGTTTCCACCAACGACCTGGAGAGTGCCGTTGGCTTCAGAGGTCACTGTAGTCACCCGCAATGTATCGTTGTCCACATCTGTGTCATTGGCGACCAGAATCGACAAGGGCATAGGCAGCGACAGCGTGGTGTTCACAGTGATCGTAAAGGTGTCGTCTACCGCCACAGGTGCGTCATTGACTGGCGTCAGGGTGATGTTCAGGTCTGCACTTGCACCGGTATCGGTGGTGTAAGTTACTGTGGGTACTGCGCCGTTGAAATTAATGTCGGCAGGTACAAAGGTGTAGTCGCCATTGGCCAACAGGGTGAAAGTACCCACTCCAGCCAGGTTCACCGATTCATTGGCATTGTAGGTTGTGCCATTGATAACAAAGCTGGCCACTTGGGGAGTAGTGTCCGGGTCAACATCATTGGTCAACACATTTCCAATTGCGTTGCTGCCTTCGGCAACGGTTTTGACGTCATCAATCGCCTGTGTTGGATCATCAACTGCCACCACATTGATGAACACAGTGCCTTTATCCACTCCACCCTTGTCGTCGGTGATGCGGTAATCAAAGCTCGCTGTGCCGCTAAACTCAGCGGTCGGCGTGAATACCAGATTTCCTGAAACAACACTCAATGTGCCATTAACAGCATTCTCCAGGATGGCTACCCGCAATGAATCGCCATCCGGATCGGAGTCATTGGTGACCAGACCCGAAGCCGGTAGAGGCATACTCCAAGCCTCGTCTTCATTGATGGTATAGAAATCGTCCACAGCAACGGGAGCATCATTCACTGGCGTAACGGTGATATCCAAGGTGCTGGAAGAACCAGTGTTGGTTGTGTAGGTCACTTGGGGAACAGCACCATGCCAATTAGCCTCTGGCTCGAACACATATGAGCCATTGGCATTCAACACCAGGTTTCCGACACCAGCGATGACCGCCGTTTGGCCTGCGGTAAAGCTGCCCAATCCGGAGACCTGAAAGCTTGCAACTGTCAGGGTGTCATCTGCGTCCGTGTCGTTGGTGAGCACATTGCCAGTAACATCGTTATCTTCAGGGCCGGAATCGAGGTCTTGCACAAGCACGCTCGGGGCATTGGCTTTGACCACTACATTGACTGTCGCGGTGGCGGTCGCACCCAATGGGTCTTGAACGGTATAAGTGAAGCTGTCATTACCTGAAAAACCGGCGTTCGGGGTGTAGATCGGATTTCCGGTAACCGCGTCGATAACGACTGAGCCATTGGCGCCCTGACTGACAGATACCACCGACAGAATACCGCCCTCGGGATCGGAATCGTTAGTACGCACGGCCACGGCGACCGAGCTACCTTCGTCAACATTGGCTGTGTCATTTACCGCGGTAGGAGCATCATTAACCGGGGTAATCGCGATTTGTACCGTAACAATATTGCCATTGCTGGTGCCATCGTTAGCGCGGTAGGTAAAGCTGTCGCTGGTGGTTTCGCTGCCGTTGTGGGTGTAGCTAAAGGTACCGTTCGCGTTCAACGTCAAAGTGCCGTGCGCGGGCCCGGACACGAGGATCGCCGACAGCGGGCTGTTTTCAGCATCCGAATCGTTAGCCAATACACTGCTGGCACCCGACTCTAGCAGCGTTGCAGTGCCGCCTTCATTGACAGTGATACTGTCAGCAACGGTGACTGGCGCATCGTTGAGCGGATTTACACCGATAGTCACGGTGCTCGTAGTCGTTCCGCCATTGCCATCACTGATGGTCACCACAAACGAATCACTGCCGTTGTAGTTAGTGTTCGGGGTGTAGATAAAACTGCCAGTAGCGGGATTCAGTGTTACCGAACCATTGGTGGGCAAACCGGAAACGGCGTAAGCCAAAGTATCGCCATCAAGATCGCTTGCCACAATTTGACCGGGAACAGCGACATCTTCGTTGGTAGTCAGGTTCAGGTTGCTGGCAGTTGGCGCATCATTTTGTGGAGTAACGCCAATCGTCACAGTACTGGTCGTCGTTCCACCATTGCCATCACTGATGGTCACCACAAACGAATCACTGCCGTTGTAGTTAGTGTTCGGGGTGTAGATGAAACTGCCGGTAGCGGGATTCAGCGTTACCACACCGTTAGTCGGCGCGCCGGTAACGGCGTAAGCCAAAGTATCGCCATCAAGATCGCTCGCGACGATTTGACCGGGAACGGCGACATCTTCGTTGGTAGTCAGGTTCAGATTGCTGGCAGTTGGCGCATCATTTTGTGGAGTAACGCCAATCG
>Ga0307408_100000433_pt1 | contig 37246 bp, 49 predicted proteins | sample 322Cmetagenome_FD_202116 | JGI IMG/M metagenome (GOLD analysis project Ga0307408, IMG submission 202116) | Maize rhizosphere microbial communities from greenhouse at UC Davis, California, United States - 322HYB-C-3 | ecosystem: Host-associated > Plants > Roots > Rhizosphere > Soil | place... | reverse complement strand
ATGAAGGATTTAGAGATAGTAGAACTTCCCGAGGAAGTAGAAAAACCCAAACTCCCCAGACACTTGCAGGACCGAAGTAAATATACACCGCATCAGGGCAAACGTGAGTGTGAACGGCGAAAGGCTAAAGATGCATCGCAGCACCTACGAACTGTATAAACACTTACTAGAACCGGAGAATAGATACGTGAGTAAAGCGGCAGAACATCAAGAGGATCCAATTGTTAATCTGTTTCCTATTGTGCAGGACATGGTAATTGCGGATATTCAGGCAAGAAAAGAGGTAGGTAAGGAACGGTATGGCACTTATCTTCAGCCGTTCAATGGACGTAGCGCACTGTGGGATGCTTATCAGGAAGCGTTGGACCTATGCCAATATCTAAGACAGATGATTTACGAGGAGGAATATGTGGCTTCAGCAAGCAATGAGCAATCTTGCGGCTGTCATGGAGGAAATGCAGAGTAATCTGCTGACTTGTGACCCTATTAACATTCAACAGTTGCAGTGCTGGTATGACAAGCTGGATGGAATCCTGTATGATTTGAGGGAGGCCACGCCCCCAGAAAGTGGTTTCTGTGAGCATTGTGGACCTATGTGTGATGGTAGGCGTTTTTATCCAAAAGATGGCACCTATTGGTGTGAACTTTGTTTTCTAGCAGAAGGTTGGGAGATTCCGCGTGAGACATCAAACGATTAGTTTTATCAAGAGTGGATTCCGTATTGTTGGCTATCTATTCTTAGCTGTGGACATCGTATCGGCTGTGTTAGTGCTAGTGGCATCTGAGGCTATTGGCATTGTAGAGGAAATTGGACACGAATAATGGCAATTACAGTTTCAGATATACTCACAGTTGCAGCTCCAACTGCTATGCGCCAACTGCAAAAGCCGTATGAACTTGGACCTGTTATAGAAGACGAGCATGGCTATAGGGTTGCGCTCTTTAACGCTAATCCTTGGGATATGGTAAGTATAAAGTGGTCGCATAAAGATGAAATTGCTCTAACTACAGAAAGAGCTAAGATAGAATTCTGTAGGAGCTTGTTGGTTGACGCAGTTATAACATTAGACTTTGTATTAGAGCGGCGTCAGGCACAAGATGATGGTGTTATAGACGTAGATTTTGGGGAGTATGATGAGTAATCTAGAAGTTAAAGACTATAAGGGACGCGTCGCACGTTTGTTAAAGGATCGTGGTTATATGGTTGCAGGTTCTAGATATGTGACAAGAAAATCCGCAGCTAAGGTTATTCGTGGTGAGTCACACAAAGTTTGGGGTGGTAGCGAATTTACTAAGCCCGGAGTCTGGCGATGGTATGCGGAAAGTGATGGTGAGACTTTCTTGCGTTTAGGTTGTCATATCTTCCGTAACGAAAACTTTAGAACCATTAAGGAGTGGGCTCTTGCACGATAAGCCATTACTTATTTGTATGATGGGCTTACCCCGTTCGGGTAAGACAACTATTGTTAAACAACTGATGGATAAGCATAAAGCGCCGGTTGTTCGGCGGGACGATATCCGTCTTGCGCTGCATGGGCAGCGGTATGTTTCTCCTGCAGAACCCTTCGTTAAAGCCATTAGCGACGTAATGATTCGTTCGCTATTCCTTTCTGGACATGAGGTTGTAATCTGCGATGAAACAAACTACTCCCGAGCGACACGAGACTACCACAAGTCGAATGCTTGGCGTACCGTCTTTTATGAAGTGCCGACAACTCCAGATGTCTGTAAAGAGCGTGCGATTGCTACAGGCCAACCGGACCTTATCCCAGTTATTGACTCGATGTGGGCAAGACGTGACCCGCTAAGGGACGATGAAGAGAGGTATGAGGTAGATTATTCAGAGGCGGCGGTATGAGTAACACTGATGCGGATTTCGCAATATTTCTTGTCTTCCTGGTTGTTGCCACCATCCTTTTAATTTGTTGCTAAAAACACGAAAGCCCGCTGAGCATTAAGCTTAGCGGGCTATTTTTGTATTACGTAAGTAAATTTACCTATCGATTACAAGAAGTGTTGCAGTTCTACATTTGCACTCTTCAATGTAATCGTACAGTTTGTAAACCGAACTGTCGTCTGGGTCTATAATTGTGTCTCCGTCCTTCAGAATCACCCAATGTCCTGCGGCATCCATTAAACCGCCATTCATACCAAGTATTCCAGTCTGACCGCTAAGGTAGTTCTTAGCTTTATATACACGTTTAAGACGGGCTCCTAATTCTTCCGCTATGGCTTCCATGTGGTAGAGTAGGAGCCCTCTTTTGTTTGGTTTGGTTGTTCCGTAGAGCGCTCTAGTTGCCGCGCTTACATCTCCATAGGATACATCAAGCAGCATAGCCATCGCAGCAATGCCACAGTCGTAATCCTTCTTCTGTTGCACCACTTTGATACCAGCGCTTCTAGCCATTTTATTCATCCCATACTGAATAGCGCATTTAGACCACCCGTGTTTTGCTTGTTGAGCCTTCGTCAGACCTTAGTGTTCGGAACCAACCCTTGCATTCGCCTTGGCATTGCCACCGTCTGTAGGTCCGGGTCAGTGCGTAATAAGTGCCCCTACTCTGAACCTTCTTACTACCACAGCGCGGACAACCAACGTTGCCAAACAGCTCTCTGTTGATGTAGTTTGGAATGTAAGGACGTAGTTTCAAGAATACCCCTCGCAGTAATTCAACGTCACCCTTGTTGTAGGCAACCATCTTTTTGATGGCTTCTACAGCCTTGGAACCGCCCTTCAGGATATCCAGCCAAAGGCCGGGACCATGCGGCAACTTGCGTCCTACCTTCAAATAATTGCCAATGTAGTCCAAGTTATTAGCATTGAAATAGAAGTGCTGCTTTGCAATCTTCTTTGTATCAATTGTCTGTAGCGGTGGTAGGGGGTCCAGACCGTGATAGATAATACGTGTCTTGACATACTTGTTATCAAAGCTGTCCCCATAGTGAGCCACTACAACGTCTGCCTGAGACATAACCTCGTGTAGCTTCTCAACCACATAGCGGTCATTTGTGGGGTCCTTGGCATAGCGCTTAGGATCGTCCAATAGGGAGACTGCGTGAATCTTATCCTCACCTAGCCATTGCCATGAAGCGCAAATGATATGCCGTTCCTGAAGTATGTTGGAGGGCTGAATCCAGTCGTTCCCGCCTAGCTGAAATACGGCTACCGTCTGCAGGGAAGTCTCAAGGTCGTATAATAATATACGGGGCTCCCGAACTTCCGCTGCAGCCTTCTTCTTAGAATCTGCCATTAAACTCCTTAATTTGTAAACGAATTGTGCCCACCACTGTAGCACAAAATATGCCAAAAGTCAAGGGATTTTAGCAATTATTGCTTACACACCCTCAGGGAGGCCTGAAATTGGGCGCAGGATGTCTAAGTCTGGTTGTTTTGGCTTTTGTCTAACAGGGCTTTTTCCGGTCTTGCAAGCCCTTTCCAGTAGTCTAACCATCCTTTGTCCAACCAGAAGTGAAATTGACTCGTGTCTCGTAAAACGCTACCGTGATCCGCGTTGGGAACTTTCTCGTTCCTTGTGGCGTAAGGATGTTTTCTGTGGATTCCCCATCGCCCATCAAATAATCCACCAAAGACTTGCCAGTAGTCCCTCCACCCCGCAAACAGATGAAGGTGCCGGGAAATATTAGCAGAGGCATCTTTATATATCCCATTGAGATCCTTCCGAATAGGAGTTCCAACAGTTATAAGGCCATTGATCTTTAGGCCGTATTTACCAGCAGCATAGGCCACAACATTTCCGCCATGGCTATGCGCAATTATATAAGTCTCCTCAGGTTTTAATAAGGATTTGTCTAGCAGCGGGGGCGCGATATAATGGGCTAAGGCACGTCCTGCCGCATCCCATGTGTTGTTATCAGCATTTACACCGTCAATCTCAGTAGACCACATGTAACGCTTAAGCGGGTTAGTCTCAAGCTGTTCACACCCATTCTGCAGAAAGAATTGACTTAGGTTAGAGTCCGGTAGGAACCAGTCATGCTTGTTAGCGCCAAAGGTGCCAGCTATCGTGACATATCGGATCATAAATAAGTATTGTTTGGAAAGTTTGTTTTGAAGCGGCTAGGAGCACCTGTAAAGGTGTTACCAGTAATATTGGTCAGAAGTTCTTGACCAATGTAAACAGAGCCAGCTGGTAATGGATCGCCGTATACAGCACCATCGGCAGTTAAACCGTAAATGCCGGTAGGCATAGTGCAACCAGTCATTGTGAGCGGACCATGCTGTCCGTAAGTTGCATTTGAATCAGACTGCACGATAGCGTTCCCATCAAAAGTGCCGCTACAGTTCTCAAAGGTAACATCCTTCATGCCACCAGTCATCAAACCAACGGTGCCTCTGCCGCCTAAATTCTTAGTTACTACAAAGTTACAATTACGAAACACTACACCCTTAGTATTCTGAGGGGTTACAGTGTTGTAGTCTAAACCCATAAGGTTAGCAAAGCCGCTGGCGTTACGCACTGTGCAACCTTCCACCAAAACATTCTCGATATACTGACTGTTTTTAGGTGTGATTACAAACGCCCAGCCATCTTGTGCAGCCTTCCACGAACCATCTAACACGCAATTGCGCATTGTGACGTTGACGCCTGCCTTTATTTCAAATAGGTTCTTAACAGCGCGATTAATACCGTCAGTCTGCCAAGACATGGGTCTGTAAAGCTCGCAGTTTTCAATAAGCACGTCCCGGATTATACCCCCTACAATCTTCATCCGGTCACCGCCCAACATTACTACTTCAGATCCCGAGCTTAGCCTACAATTTTTAATAGTCACTCCACCACAACTGTTTAAAACACCAATCGCTTGTGAATCAGCCAATGCAGGGGACCAAACATCAGCAATATCAGAATTGGTAATAGTAACGTCGCTGGCATTGACTTCAATGCCGCGCTTACCCCGATGGGTTGGAATGGAAATGCGGTCTAGTGTAATACGCCGAGGCACCAGTTCTGCCGAGGCTTGTGTAGTATCTAAGTTGTCGCCCAATAATACTACTGACTGATACGTGGACGCACATGTAACTTCTTCCACATGCACATCAAATGTAGATGGCGGCACGTAAATAGCTGGATATGCGCCACCATTGATCTTGGCGCCGCAGCCAAGCACTCGTTGACCGCTACGCAGAATTAAACGCGGATATTCCAAACCCGCAACTAACTTAAATGTGCCATCTGGGAGTGGATCTCCCGGCTGAACTACTGGAATTGGTGGAACTCTGTAAACTGCAATTAAGGCTTCTATCTGTGCAATGAGTTCTTCAGCAGTCATTTATTACCCCTTGGACTCGTTCCCCGACGGTTTGCTTGGCACCGTTGCTGGTGCCGGATTCATCATACTTGCAATAAGATCTACTCTCTTACCTTCATTACCGAGCTTCTGAGACTCGATACCCAATTTCTTACCCTCCAGATCCATGCCCTTAGCTTTGATGTCATGCTCCTTCATGCGTAAGTCGTGTGGAGCACGCTTTAGTTTGAGATTCTCCATCTCCATCTTCTGCTTGTGGGTAATATCCTGTCGCTCTTCCTTGTGAAGTTGATTGGCTTGGTCTTCCTTCTTTCCAACCATTTCATCAATACGAGCTAGCATGCGCTCCTGCAATGCACGTTCAATAGTCTTCTCATCATTCATATGTTGTGTCTGTCTGGCAAGTTCCCCACCCGGAAGGATGGCTCCGCCAGTCGCCTTATAGATGCCCCGGTAGTCGATAACATCGTCAGGAGCATCGGGGTCTTCAATCTTGTTTGCCTTCAGCCAGCCATTGAACAGAGCTTCCTCCATTGGATTCAGCTTGGTGTCTTGAATCCTGTTCAGTGCTGTTTCTGCGTTGGGTGGGAGACTTAGTTCTGCCATCTTATTTCTCGTTAGGTAAGTTTACGTCTGCAAATTTGGCGGCTCGTTTAGCACGTAAATGAGACTCTCGTTGTTCTAGCGGGATCTTCTGCATTTCGTCTGTGCTCAGAAACACATCGCGCATAGCTGCGCCCGGACGTGTGCCATAGGCAGTTGCATCCGGTGGTTCTGGCTTAGGTGCGGGTTTCTCGTTGCGGGCTCTACGTGCGACTTCCTTAAATCGAGATACTACGTCATAATCCTTCTTAGGCTTGGCTGCCTCTCGCTTTAGCAGCTCCTGTTCCATTGGTGTAGGCATTAGACCATCTCCTCACTTGCTGCTTCTGGTTCTGACTCCCCGACAGGAGCTTCAGGCATAGGCTCCTCAGCAGGAACCTCTTCCTCCATAGGTGCCTCTTCCTGCATTCCAGCCATGCTGGTGAAAAGGTTACATAACCCACCTTCATCGATAGGTCCTGCTACTATAGCACAAGTACCCTCTCCGTGTCTACCAAAATATACACAATTACCGCACTGGAATGGCCCATCTTCTGGTCCTTTATATCCTGCGATAAGTGGATTTACCTCTCCGGAACCCTCCATTGGAGGTTCGTCTTCCAATGTTCCTGGAAGTTCGGCCATCAAGTCCTCAGCAACAGGCGCTTCCTCCTGTGGAACTGGTGCCTCTTCCTCTACGGGTGGTGCCGGAGGCTTTCCGCCCCCAATTCTGAACGCCATATGCTTACTCCTCTTCCTTATCCAGTTTCTTCTCAATACGATCAAGCCGCATGGAGATATTTTCCAACCTTACATCCAATAGTTCCTTCAGACTGACTCTATCAGCCTTCAGAACTGAGACATCGCTATTCACGCGGACGGCCCAGCCTATGACACCAAACAGCGCCGTTGCAATGATTCCAACTACAACTTCCATCATGATTCTCATCCCGTAATGTTATTGTTCAGCAGCCTCACGCGCTGCCTTGCGCTGTCTTGCTTTTTCCGCCTTGATTTGGTCTAACTTTCTTTCATAAGCCGTCTTGGGTTTTGGAGCAAGTTTGGGACGGCTATTGAATAATTGTGGAACGGGTCCATATTCTTCTTTAGTTGGGCGTCTCCACTCTGGATCGCCACCGAGCATGCGAGATAGGCCCGCTACCGAGAACTTTTCCTTAGAGCTTAGCGGTGGTGGAATGGTGCCATAAGGTAATCTAACTTTACCCTCAGTCACCCCGCCAAGTATGTTAATCCAGTCTTGAATTACGTCTGCAGTAGGAATTGGAAGTCCCTGCCGAACATAATTAAACATTCCCTTTGGAATGGCCTTTGCAACACTACTGTTCTTTGCTGCTACGCCAGACATAAATGCTGCACCGGCTGTTGCTCCATAAGGTCCGGCAAAGTTAGTAATGACTTTAAGCACTACTGGCGACCATTCTGGAGGCGTGTTATACCCCAGAACAGCTGCCCCGCCCATTGCTGCAGTCGTGATGCCGTATTGAGCAATAAGCTGACGTGTTTCAGCTGGAGCTAAATTCCAGTGCTTACGTAGAGCCTTACCCAATCCGGGCGTTCTAAGTGCAGACTGCTCAATCTGATTCATTGCTGTGCGGTAGAAAGGCAGCATCATTCGCTTAACTGGGGAATGCTTGCCGGTTGGGCCCTTCTTCTTGGAGAACGCACCAAGACTTGCTCCCAGTCCTGAAACTGGTTCACTGGTAAGAGTGAATCTACGGGCCTCCAGCTCACTGAATCCAGCTTGCATAAGGATTCTACGGGCAACCATATCTCCAGTAGTCATAGCTGTAGCGGGAGCCGTAAGAATTTCTCTCTTAAGCCCTGAGCCAAGATCGTCACTCATGTCTCCGCGTTCAGTTACATCGGTAACGTGCTTTCTTGCCTCTCTGAAAGCTGGCATAATTTCCTTACGCACCTGCTTGCTAAGCAGTAGCTTGATGGCTTTCATTCCCCGAGGATCACCAAACATTGCAGACTCAGCAGCGCCCATCATTGCGGCTCCATATGGACCCACGGCTGCGTTGATTACGATATTGGGGAACCTAGCCAAGTAAGACGCGCGGTAGTAGTCTGGCAATATGTGGACGATCCCACTGATTGTTTCTTGCACGCGCTGCGCAAGAGCCTTCTCACCCTGCTGGCGTGCGGGGCTGCCTTCCGGCAAACTCTTTACGTGCTTAGCCACTGCGCGATACACTGAGGGTCCGAAGAATCCGGCAGAACCGCCAAGGATAGCTCCAGTTGGTAGGTCATCTGGGGTTTGAGATGCCCCGGCAATAGCGCCGACAGCACTAAGACCGACTCTAGTGAACATCTCTGGATCTCGTTCGTAAAGGTCCTGTAAGCCTCCAAAACCGGCACCTAAGGTTGTTCCGCCACCTTTCTTGGTCTTACGCTTAAACTCCTCAACAACCTGCTTTAAGGCAGACTCCTGCTGTGTGGGGTCCATCTTTGCGATGTCCTCGTTGGTTGGGCCCTTGCCAGCTGGAGCCTTTATCTTAGCCACTGGCTCTGGAACAGTCTGAGCGTATGTAGGCACAGCCTCACCACGCGCTCTAGCGTCCTTAGCTGCTTGTGCCAATTGTGCTCGAATCTCTCCAGCTGTCTTGCCAGCCGCCCGAATCTCAGTGGGGTCACCCTTAGCTTCTTTTAAGCTCCAGTATTTGTCCCAAGCCGCCTTTTCTTCAAGCATCAAGTCTTCAATAGACTTAGCTGGGGCGCTTGGAGCCCCTTCGGCTAAAGGGCTAGCCTGTTTCGCCCCCTTCTCAGGTAGGCCTGTAGTTGGACTATCCTTACTGGCAACACGTAGTCCAGTCTTTGGGGTAGGCTTCACCCCTCCACCTGTTGGAGGCGGCTCGATTGGTTTGTAAGACCCCTCACCAACTACAGCAAATTTGATCTTGGATGTATCTAATTTATTCTCTGTAAGGTAGCTCTCCCAAGTCTTGCCTTCTGGAAGTGTGCCTTCCTTAACATCGTGTTTTACTGCATACTTACCACGCTCTGACTCGACTTTATCCTTCCAATCATCAACAAACCGTTTGAGATGGTTTGGATCCTCGGAAACGAACAGATGGGTAATTCCATCCTTGTCCTTAACATAAGCTGCATGAACAGCAGTGTTTGGTAAGTCTGCAGGATTGTCTACAGCTTTAACAACCGAAGCATTCTTAGGTGCGAATTCAGCAGTTGCAGCTTTTGGGCCTACAACCTTATCATGCTCGATAATATCGGCACTAATACCGAGCTTGTCTGAGTCAGCTTGCTTAGCAATAGATGGCTTCTCAGCTGATCCCCAATTGGTGCTAGTTGGGATTGACCCACGAGTCTTTGAAGGTTTATCTACTATGCCTTTAAATGCGGTGTCAGCCTTGATATTGCTAGTTGTATGTCCTGCTTTACCAGCCCTACCACTACTCAGCGCCCCTAACGCATTGTCAATCTGCTGTAGATCGGGCTTAAAGGTGTAAGTAGGCCCATTGGGAACCTCGATGGATACAGAACCCGGATTCTCTTCTCCATAAGTATACTTGCCCTTTTCGTCTACTCCGCGTGAGTCCTCATATTTCTGGACCTTTGCTCGATAGTCTTCAAGAGCTTTAACCACTCGATTCTTGACTTCCTTAGCATCCTTAGCGCCTGTAAGATCTACAGTAACCTTTGTTGGTGCTTTTGGAGCAGGCTCCGCCTTTGGCTGTTCTTTTGCAACAGTCTTGGGTGTTTCCTTTGCTCTGCTGGCTTCAAGATCATTGAAGTGCTTCTCAGCGTCAGCTAAGTCTTCATGCTGGCTGAGCACAGAATTCTTTTTCTTATTGATAACCTGATACTGATTATCCTGTGGGCGGCGAATTACTTGGAATTCCCCATCAGACGTTTGTTTGATTACAACAGGTGTGGCAGGTGGCTCAGGCTTGGGCGCAGCTTTTGGTGCCTCCTTTGGAGGGACCGTGGTTGATTCGATTCGCTTAGAATCGATAACCATATGGGGATTGTCTCCCTGTTCCTTGGCAAGTCTGCCAGCGCTAAAGTTAACACTTACGCCGGAAGGTCCGTGGCCTACAACTTTACCCTCAGAATCTCCAATACGAACTGTAGAGCCTACTGGGTGCTTTCCTACATTTTCGTTTGGTGCCTCTGGTGCAGTCTTCCGCCGTGCCACCTCATCATTCAAGATGGTCATTAGGCGCTTGTCCTTGGGATACTTGACCCGGGCTTCCTTAATTTCAGCTGGAGTCCAGTCCTTGACATCTTCCCGGGTTACAGCATCAATCTCCCGCTTCTTCATCGCGGTTACCCGATTTTGGGTAGGCTTCGCCGGGGCCTCAGGAGCCGCTACAGGCGCTTCTGGAGCCTTGGCAGGGGTTGGGGTAGGGGCCACAGTCTTAGGGGCCTCTACGGGCTTCTGAGGGGCTTTGGCCGCAGCTCCGCCACCCGACTTGGGAGCCGGTTTTGGCCTCACTGGCGCTGGCTTGGGTTCTGCTGGCGGAGTCGGAGGCTCCTGTGGCTTCACGTCAGCCTTAATCGCCTGACGCTGAGCCTCTACATTCTTTCTTGCCTCCGCTTCCCGCATAACCTTGTAACGCAGATCTTCAGCTTCCGAGACAACTCGGCTTGGTCCCCGTCGCTCTGGACCGCCATAACGGGGTTCCTTATAAGGTGTAGGGGCCTGCGTAGCTTCCTGCTCAGCCTTAGCTGCAATATTGGCCTCAGCTTGTGCTCCACTTGGCGCTGGAGGAGTCTTTGGCGGCTCTGGTTCCGGAGCCTTAGGCGCTGCCGGTGCAGGCGGTTCTGGGGTCTTAGGTCCAGCTTCAGCCGCATCATCTGCAAACACTACACTCCACTTACCCTTACCCGCACTAGGAAAATCTACAGCACGTTTACCAGAACCAGCTGCCGCGTGCATTGCGGCTTGCTTAGTTTTATAAGTGGTAGCAGCAACTACATTAGGATCTGTCTTAGGAATTATGGGGTTCTTTGGCTTAGTTGCAGTAGCCTTACTGCTCCTACCTCCCCCACCACCAAAGTCAGCATCATCCGTAATATCTGAATAACCTTCGTCATCCTTCTTTGGATAATAAGACTGCCTAGCTCTCTGACTACCAGAAGCTGTTGGCACTGCTTCAGTAGTTTCAGTGATGTGCATTTCACCTGGCTCTCTATTTGCCAGTTCCTTATCAATAATTGCTTGCGCTCTAGCCACACGTTCAGCCTTCTCTGCTTTAGCTGTAGCCCTTTCAGCTTCAGCAGCTTCTTTCTTAACTAAGGTATTAGCTGTTGTATGTGCCTTTTCCTTCTCTACAACCTCTTTAGTAGCCTGATTCTCTGCCTTAGCCACACCAATACGAATCTTTCCTGCATCAGTGCCACCAACACGATTACGTAGATTTTCTCTGTCTGCTGCTTCCTCGGCTTTTGCAAGTTTTTCTGCGGGCTTGACATTAACCCGCTCATCTAATCTGGCAAGAATAGCGCGTTTAGCTGCCTCTTTCTCCGCATGTTCCTGTGCAAGCCACTGTTCTGCTTGCGGCGTAATAGGCTTACCATTAGCATCTAACCACTCAGCGGGCACCTTACTTCTACGGGCGTCAATAGCGTCCAGCTTCAGTTGGATATCAAGTGGATATCTGCCAGCATCTTCAGCGCGGTAAGCACCCAAACTAATTTTATCTGGATCTGGTCGTGGATCTGCAATACGCAGACGAGCAGCGCCCTTCTGCTCATAATTGCCAAGCTGGTCTGAGCCTTTGATGCTAGATGGGACTGTAGAAGTCTTTGCGCCAGACTTAAGCTCCGGATTCTTTACAAGTCGAGATGGGGTATTCACCTCTCGTGGCGCTGTGGCAGGCAATTCCGCTGCAATGTCATCCACAGGAGCGCTTACTCGCCAAGAGCTAGTGACAGGACCGCGAACAGGATCAACTTCACGGCCCTGTAACGTATCTAATACTGTCTGTGGTCCTGCTTTAGCCTTTGGTGGGAACTTATAGCCAAGCGCAGCGCCAATACCAGAAGTTCCAAGATCAAACGCAGCTTCACCAAGCGTATCAGGAATTGGGTTCTCGTTGTCAATGAAAGCCCGGCGGGCCATATTGCCGCCCTCAATGAACCCTGCCATACGTGCAGCATTAGCGAGTCCCTGCTTAACGGGGCTTGCACCAGCCTTAATCGCCTTGGCAACCCATCTTAGTGGAACAGCGCCAAGTGCGGCCTCAGTTCCAACCGCTTTGTAGTTAACTGGATCCGCACTCTCCATCTTCTGCGCAGCAATTTCGCCAAGACCCGAGATAGTGGCTCCGGGGACTCCACCAGCATTACTAAAGAAACCAGTACCAATACGTGTAGCACCTGCAGCAAGCCAAGGTAATGGACCGTAACCCTCACGAGGCGTGCGTCCCTTCTGCTCTTCCTGAGGCAGACCTGCAACGACTCTCTCCATAGGGGAGAGTTGCTTTTCACTTGTCACTGGTGCCGGAATACGTAATTCCTGTCTTAGTTGCTCTTCAAGTTCCGCAATACGTTCTGGAGTAAGAGCGTTTGATTTTGTTTCGGCTACTTTAAACTTAGTTGGCACTATTTGCTCCCAAACATGGAAGACCAGAATCCGGGCTTTTCCTTAGTAGGATCGTAAGGATTTTGATTAAGAATATCTTTGGTAGTATCTGAAATAATACTAGTAATTGCTCTGAAGTCTTGAACATCCTTTTCAGTCAATTTACCTTCACGCATTAGTCTAGCAACAGATTCAAACGTTTGATTTGGATTATTCAAATATTGTATAGCTAACTGCTTAGCAACTTGTGATTTCTTAACGTGATTGGCAATAGCCAATGTCCAACCACGCCTATAGTTTGCTAATGCAGTTTCATCCACACTACGTGGATCTGTGCCAATAGCGCCCTCTGCTAATGTGAGATCATTAAAGATTGAAGCTGGGATACCTAGAGCTTCTCCAGCATTGGATCCGCCAGCATTACCAGTTCTAGAGGGTGTAAGACCCTCTCCAGCAAATTGCTCGCCAGTCTCCACAACTCGGAATACTGGTTCGCCTTTGTCATTAACACCCATAAACATTGGAGTTTTAGGCTGCAGCTGACGTGGCGGTCTAGTCTGAATGGCAATATGCGCATTGCTGGGTAACGATCCTGTAATTCTCTTCCCAGCTGCATCTTTATAGAAGCCGCCTTCCACATCAAAGACAACTCCAGCTTTGCCTGGAGCCATCAACTGTGCCATGATATCGGCAGGTACAACTCCATCGTTCGCTGATGCCAACTGCGCAAGAAATGCTCCATTCTCCCTAGTCTTGGGATCCTGCATGAGCCCAGAGATCAGACTTGCGCTTTGGCTGCGTAGGCGGTCCTTCTCCTGTTCTTCTGCAGTGCCTATGTAACCCCTGCGCGGAGGCGCTGGTGGAGTGCGCTCCATAGGCCCAGCGGTTGGACCCTCCATCTGCGTATCACCTGAACCAGAGAATTCAGTAGACGTGGATACCTGCGGGCTTGGCATATCCCGCATCAGTCCATACTTCTCTAGCAAGGATACAGCCTTAGAATCTGTTGGCGCTCTGCCCATGGTCAGCCCAGAGCGGATTACCTCTAAGTCCTGAAGCTCTTGCTGATGTGCCATTTGGGCCAACTGCGCCTCAGACTCTGCAGCTTGCCGCTGTGCCTGCTCCGCCGCACGCTGATCAGCATTAACCGTCAATTGGTCAAGCATCCGCTGACGCTCGTTCGCCTTGCGTTCAGCCAGTTGATTGGCAATCTGGTCTGTAAATGCGGCACCCGGACTCTGGAAATCAAATCTAGCCATTCGCTCTTTCCCAATTAGGATCGTAAGGTTTACCGGTATTCATGCCCGGAGCCGGGGGCACTACTGGAGGTGGGGTTGGACCGCCATCTACGCCCGGAATCTTTGGTAGTTCATATCTACCACCGCCGCGAGCAACTCCAATAGTGGAAATTAATGGTCCCAACCAATTCATTGCAGTCTCAACCTTGCCGGGATCCATCTGCGAATCATAATCGCGTAATTTCATTGGATTATGCAAACGGTTCATAAGCTGTTTTTCCAACTCTGTAGACGCAGCAATCTCAGACGCACCCGCTGGTCGAGTGCCGAAATCAAATCGCGTCATTGGCTGCCCGCTTGCGGCTACACCAGAACCTGTATCTTTGAACCCACCACTTTTCAGATAGTTGGTCTGCTGCATCTTCCGCATTAAGTCAGATTCAGCCGCCATACGCTGACGTTCGTTAGCCAACGCCATTTCATCGCCAGCCATCATGGCATCAAGCTTAACACCACGGTTATGTGCAGCAGTCTGTCCAACGCCTGCCATACCCTTGCCAGCAGCTAATAACGTGTCACCGCCAAGCAACTTACTTACCAGCGACCCGCCAAGACCTTTAGCCGCCCCTACACCTACTTTAGTAAGCATGCTAGCAGCGGGTCCTACACCGGGAATCGCCATCATGGCAAAGGGCGCTACCGCACCAGCAACTTTGCCAAGTCCTTTTAAAAAGCCTCCGAAACCCATGTTATCTCCTTATAGAATCCCGCGTCTAACTGCATCCCAATAAGCTTGTCTATCCGCAGTATCGAATCCGAGTTTGTCAAGCCACTGGCCTTGTGATTGTGCAAGTGACCGGTTGCGGTAATCATTCTCTAAGTCAGCCAATCTACCGCTCTGTGCAAGTTGGTCGTAGAAATGCTTGTCACTCTGGCTAAGCCCGGCATAGAACTGAGAATTCTGATTCTCAATACCGTAGCGCTGTAAGGCGTTATCTGCCGCTGCCAATTCTCGCTGTAGCTGCTGACGTTCCGCCTCAGTGAGAAGATTTCCCATAGAATCTAGTGCTGCCTGAATTTCCTGCCTACGCGCAGCAAGCTCTCGACCCATTAGTTCAGCCTCAAAGCCACCAACATTCTGGCCCAAGCGCTCTGCTGTCATGCGCTCTTCATTGCGCATGTTACCAGTAGAATACGGTGACGACCGCTCCGCAATGTTGGATAAATACTGCCGTCTTGCACGTTCGGCATTAGCTGAATACGCGTCAGCTTGGCTTCGGATAACTGGATTATTTCTGTCAACCACCAGATCCTGCGACATACGCGCCTGTAGCTGATCTAACAGAGCCTTCTTGCGGGCATCTCGCGCCGCATCTACTGTTGGAGTTGTAACCTTATTAAGCGCTGGTTCAAGATATGCTGGCGGAGCTGCTGGTGCCACCGGAACTGACACCGTTGCGCTTCTTGACGTGGAAGAACCTGATGAAGAACCACTACTGCCCCCATCATCAATAGACCCCCAACCAGCGCGTGGAGAACCAGATCTAGCACCAATCAGCATATCCAACGTCTCACCAAACGGAGTCCTTACAGTTCCGTTGTCTGACAGCCATGTGCCGCCATGCTGTGCTAACCAATCCTTTGCGCCTTGAACAGAATTAACACCGGAACTCATCCATGCATCTCTGTATTGTTCTCGGGTCAGACCCTGAGACGTAGATCCATTGTGCCCCACCTGCTGTGTCGCATTAAATGCTTGCGGGGGTGCCTGAATTGGTTCTGGTTGTTTAACCTCTTCCGGCTCCGGCAGCTCAATTGCTGGCGCCTTCTGACCCCAATCCATCTGTGGCTGCCAGTTGTTATTGCCGAAATAATCGTCGTAATAAGTATCGTAAGCCATATTTTCCTTACCTGAATTCAAATGCCCTTCGCAGCCAACCGAGTAAGAATTTCAAATCTTTGGGTCGCCTTTTAGCCAACGTTGCGTAATGCATTACTCTTGCGTCTCTAAACGCTAGATTTAGAAGGACGTTTCCCGGGACTGTCACGCCAAACAATTTACCAGCCGGATACGCTTGAATTGCTTCTAAGGTCTTGGGACCGATTACACCATCAACCTTAGTGCCAACAACCTGTTGCAACAACCGTGTAGCAGCATCTGGTCCAGACATCACGCCAAAATCTACGACTTGGTGTTTGAGAAACTCATCCGTAATGAGATGAAACTTTTCAGCCAGAATGTAAACCTTCTCATACGTGTTTCTGGCCTCGGTGTAGCTAACGTCTCCATCTGCCCACAGGTCTGGATGAGCCTTTTCGGAGATTCCGAACTTAGTTCTCCCGCCCGAATCAGCTGGATCATTAGTTTCCGTCTCACCGCCCTCACGCCGAATGATTTCATCTATTTGGTCCATAACTATTACTTACTTATAATGGCAAATTGCTAGGGGGTTATTGCTGCTTCTGCAAGCCTTTTAGCCTTCTCGGCCCGATAATCCGCAATTAGCTGTGCAGTCCAAACAGCCTCTGCTACCTTTTTTACTCGTGGCGGTTGATTGGTCAAATCTTCTCCCGGTTCTGCGCCACCTCTAACATGGCGTTCGCCAACACGCTCCAGACCGTCATAAATAACGCGAGTCTTGCGCCAGCTAATGAAGCCATTGTCTTCCATAGTTATTTGGATCTCGTTTTTATCTGTAAGTGCCATAAGATTATACAAAGAAAGTAATGTTTCCTACAAAACCGTAATTAACCCCAGTCGGCAAGTTTGCAACCCCTATTTGACCTGCGTTTACGCCAGAGCCCGCTCCCACAACATCAAACGTGTTAGCTGACACAGTTCTCACAACCCATTGGGTAAATGTAGATGTAATCATGTTATGCCAAAATGTTCCTGAGGCATTAGTATTAACTGGTGTAAATCCTAGCCCCGTTATATGCAAAAATCCGGAGGCTGTTGTGTGTGTGAAAGTAGACGTAGTCATTACGAATTGGGCGGTTACCTTACGCCCAATCTTAGTGTAATACCCAGACCGAATAACATAAACTACGTTAAGATTACCGGGTGTAGCAAAAGTTACCGTGGGAGTCCAAGTTCCTTCCTCATAGTCGTCAAGGCCGTTTGGATCCGAATTTTCAACTTGCGTTGCTGGAAATAACAGTCCTTTGGACACCCCAAGAACTTCCGAGAAACTGTTACCAGCTACGGAGAAGGTGTTAGCTTCATCTTCATACGCAATAGAGCTGGGCAGTCTAGCTTCGGCTACTGTTCCCGTAGTGATTATAGATGCGTCAAGATTTGGAATATGCGCAGAATCAAGGACGGGAATTGCATCAAGACTCAATTCTTTATGTGTTCCATCGTCGTTATGCTCTTTCAGCCATAAGCCCTTCAACCGAGAATTCAGATTCTCGATCTCGTGCTCTGTAACTGAATCTAACTCACCACGATTAATAATACCAAACATTACGCTGATATCCCGCTAGTAACCTTAAGTTGTAATCTATGCAACTCCCACTCATCTGGAGGGGTTACATTCGTATCTAAATCGCCCATAGCAATCTGAAGGGCAGTGATTTCAGCCAATCCCAAATCATCCAGTTGCTGAATTGAGTGCGTTTCATTAGTAGTTGGAGTATACAACGTTGCGTCCACCAACTTCTCGTTAAGACCAAAATCTTGAATCAGCTTTATGAAAACTGAGCCATTGGGTTCTGAAGCAGCTTTAGTAAGCAACGCCCCAGACTTAATTTCGTGGTGATTAAGCAATCCTGCTAAGGCAAATGGTTTAGTGATAACAGTAGCCCTATAAACTGAATCTTCGTCATCAGTTGTATGAGCGTCTGTTCCACCAGTATCACACCGCTGAATGTAATCTCGGATTGTGTTCAATCCAACAGACCACTTAGCTTTACCGATAAGCGGCACCAGCGAGAATGAACGGTCATCTGTTGTATCAATATTGCTGGCAAACATTGCTGAGCAATGTGCTGTAGCAATGCGGTTATCCTTAGCAACTGTTACCCAACCTCTACGACCACCCTCATCAGTATCCCGCATTTCATTAACGTGGAGGATGATCTTAGCATTTGGATATTCTGAATCGTCCAAGGCCAACCAATAATGTAGTTGGCGCTTATTGCTGTAATACACTCCGTGGCATGGAACAGTAGCGTTGATATTTACTCGCCGCCACAAAGTCTGAATGTCTCGACCACACCACTGCAAACCATTAGCACTCAACCGCGTTGGGCCAACCGCTTGATCCAAGAAGTAAAGCGAAGGCTGGCCCGCTTGATTGATAGCTTCAACAAGGCTACCCGGCAACGCACCACGAGCTTTAGTAATTGGAACAGCTTCATAAGCCAGATTCCTTTGCCCTGTTCTTACCAAACGATAAATGTGGCTACGTTTAAATACGAATATGTAGCCATTAACCGCTCGACTCATGCCCGTGATTTCCCCGCCCTCAAATCCGTCAAGATCTAAGTAAGGGTCAGTCTCCAATTCCAAGCGCTCATCGTTTCCAACTCCGGTTGGATCATTAAATACTGGAGTCCACCGCACGCGGGAAGCTTCTTCTCCGTTTTCCCAACTACCGGCAATAACCAATCGATCCTGATCTGCAGAAAGATATTTTCCGGATGGAATCGTAGCGTAGTCTCCAATGTCTGCAGACAATACGCCAGTAGTAGCGTAACCTGTAGCAAAGACTGTGCTATCATCATACGTAGTGGTGCCTACTGCAAGAGTCGCAATCCGATAGAAATTAGAGTTATCTACGGATGCCTCTACTTCCCAATGCGTTTCACTTTCCCCAATCGTTGCTGGCTTACTAATACGAGCCGCAGCACCGGTGCCAATTGGAGTAAATGTAAAATTTTCTGATGGCTCAGATCGTAATAGCGTGCTTCCAGACCCGTCTTGAACAGTGAAACGGGCTCGATAGTATCGAGTGCCGCTAAAAGAACCCGCACCGGTATCTGTGACGTTGACTTCTGGAGCCTGAGCTAAGCCGCATCGTCGTAGAGATACGCCATCAAATACATGCAAACGGTCAATAGAACCCTGACTCTTGTATGCAAGGAACAGTTTGCCGTGTAGCGTCTGTGCTGAAAGCCTATGGCCCCTACCCTCTTCAGAGTCAATAAGATCGATGGGAACAATGGTTTCCCAGTCTGCAACCTTACGTCGGGTAAGAACATTTAGAATACTGTCGAAAGACTGAGTAAGTGCCCAAAGCTCCGCTTCTCCCTCATCATTGACTGGCAAATGGCGATACATCCACGTTACGGCATCTAACGTAACTGCAGTCATATCAGAAGACAATTCAATGGCCGTACAACCCCGTCTGCGCTCACCAAGAGTAGAATTTACAAACTCTACATTTTCAGCAGTAACACAGGCATCTGCCGCCAAAGCGATATAGGGTGAGGTATCATCCAAACCACCACGCAATGACGTAAGATCGAAGTTATTTCCTTGTAAATGCGAAGCTTCTACTGGTAATGCCATTTATTAACAACCTGTGCCCAATTATGGGCCTCCTGAGGAGGTTTAAGCGCCTACAATCTCCCAAATATCTCGTGGTCCGGTTGGAACATAGGAGATCTTGCCAGACCCATCAGTAATCTTCCAACGAGCGGTATAGGGGCTTTTGGTGGAATCGAACACCAAAGTGTTTGATGGAGTTAGCTGCACCTTACCTTCGGCAGTGTCCGTGACAGTTACTGTGCCGGGGCTAACAATGGCGGTGCCGAAGCGATCTGAGAGCAGTAAGTCTACCGTGCAGGCAAGTAAATTTATAGGTGAACCCGCTTCAAGTAATTGGAACCTAATGTCTGAAGTGGTTCCTGCGACAATTGTATACTTCATAATTAGTCTTCCGTCGTCGTATCCTTGGAGTGCTTTATTAAATTTAGCCCTAGAGTTTTCTTTATAAAATCCAAGCTGCGGGTTGTATTTGCCAGCGTAAGGATCTTTGTAGTCGCTCTGCGTATGTTTAAGGCGTCTACAACAATGCTTGTAATGCTGGCAGTTGTTGTAACGGTTGCTGGGCCCAGCGTCCTGCCTACTGTGCGTAAGATAGACGCTGTAGTGGTAACTGTAGTAGAAACCGTATAATTAATCAGCAGTTTCAAGGAAATGGTTGCAGTTGTAACAACGGTCGCATTTACAATCTGTAAAATAAACGTTGTGCCTTCTGCAGGCCCTTGTCCATAATAACCTGTGCCGTATTCGTTACTACCATACATAATTAGATCGTAGAAGTTGCTCGGACAATGAAATTAAGCACTAGAACTGGTGGATTGGCCGTGTCTGTTGTGCCTGAGCTGACTGCTGGAGCAGTTCCGGCTGTGACACCGGCATTGACTGCTGGTGACGCAGCTGCGGTAGCGCCAGCATCCACCAATGGAGCTGTAGTGGCGCTAACACCAGTGCTAACTGCGTGATCGTGTGATCCTCCAGCGGTCCCAGTGTTATTATTGCTAGGTGTGCCGGTACTCGCGCTACTAGGCCCGCTAGTAGTTCCACTAAACCCATGTGTATGGTTTGTAAAATTAGAAGAGGTGTCTACACCACCAGCAATGGAGTTAGTGCCGCCACCCGCAGCATCTGTAGTTCCAGAGAAAGTATGAGTATGATTCTGCATACTATGAGTATGGTTATTCATAGTATGAGTGTGATCGATATTTTCTACGTTTGTCCGAAACGTGCCGGGACCGTGGCTATGTGACGCCGCCTGCAAGGTACCCGGTCCATGTGTATGGCTTGCGACAGCTAGTGTGCCAGGGCCATGTGTATGGCTGGCTACCGCTAAACTTCCGGATCCATGCGTGTGATCCCAAGAACCCTGCGTCTCACCAATAGTATCAAGAGCTGTAACGCCAGAATGCCGTCCAATTGGAATTCTCTGCCGCATGTCAGGCAAATTGAACGTGGTAGATCCATCTCCAGCGCCAAATGTCGTGCTTACGAGGGCAAACAGTTCTGAGTAAGTTGCGCGGCTTACCGCCGATCCATCACACAACAGCCATCCTGTTGGGGCTGAATTGGTGAGCCACATCTGCACTGAACCCACTGGACAGGTAACCTGACCCGCAGTAACAAAAGAACCTTCAATATCCGTCAGAGCCTTGGCAGTAATGTTAACTGCAATCTGGTCCCCAATAATAACTGTCCGGGCACTGGAACTTTCCTGTGTTCGGGTAATGGTGAGGGTGTCGGTAGCAATGTTGGTCACTCGGACAACTTCAGCATTTGTAGTCGTAGGCTGCTGACTAACGGGCCAGATAACCGCATTGAACGGAACTGCGGGGAACTTGGCGCCGTCGCCGGGAGCTACCTGCAAGCTAGTGCCAGAAGTAGCTGGAGATGGTGCGACTGCGACAACACTGTAGGAAAAGTTCTTCTTTGCGTCAAACGTCAATGCCATTATCTACGGTCCTTAGCTTCTCTACGATCCTTTGCACGAGCCTCTAATGCCCGCATGTAGTCTTTATCTTTGTAACCCAACCTACTTAGCACTTCAAACTCTCGTTGATAAGGACCCATTTCGTCGTAATGACTTGGTGTTCCCCAGCGCTTTACATGTTCTTGTTCGTGTGCCAAATATGAGGCTAGTAATTGATCATTCGTAGCTGTTTTGCGATTTACTAGAATACGTTTCTTAATGTCATCTCCAATAGCGGTTGTATTAGGTCGGATCCTAAAAATTGGATATTTTGCTGGATCTGGATCTATCATTTCTATTGGAACTGTAGGCCTTTCGTCTTCTCGCAACAATGCCAATGCCCTAGTGATCGCCGGATCTACCTCTGGAATTTCTTCACGTCTTAATAATTCTTGCTCCATCGGTGTGGGCGTCATTGGGTCTTGCATATTAGGAAATCTTTACCTTACAAGTTAGCTGCAATGAGTCATTCGTTGCCAATGAAATGGCATCCCCACCGTTGAACGTTGAGGATAGAAACATTGTAGGACCAGAAGAAGCATTAAATAAGGCGCCTTCATTGACTGTTCTAGGCGCACTAGCTGTGACAACCCCTACGCACTGATAGGTATCGCCAGTTTCTGTAGTGGTAACCTGTGACTCGATACCAGCTCCCCGCGTCTCAACTTCCGTTGTAAGCGCTGTATCGGTATTGGCCGCAGTTCTAGCTCCGGCACCAGTTCCAATCGCTACGTAACGGGGAGCGTTAAGTGTTGGTGTAGTCTGAATTCGATTAGCAATGATCGAATATCCCAATTTAGTTACTACCGTAGTTACAGCCATGTAATCCTCTTTAACCTTGCAACTCGTAGGCGTTTGAAGAAACGCTCCACAATAAATAACAGATTCGCAATCCTGTCATTGCTCTCGAAACTCATTGTTCCATGGTCCACAATTGGTCCTGAAGGTTTATAGCCCCCACAATCTCCATGCACCGCCCACGGTTTTCCGCATAAGCACTTTGGATAAACAACAGCTTCAATCGAACTATACTTAGCTGATGCAATAGCTGGATCCATTAATACTTCCTGCTCTCGTAATCCCACCAACCTTCCGCTGGTGTATGCTTGCCCCTGTAAATGTCCAGATACGCTGACTTAGCTAAGAACATCCGCAAGTCCGACAAGCGCTTCTCAAACATCATTTCTGCTTCCTTAGCTAGATTAGCCTTCTCCCGTCTCCGATATTCGTCGGCTTTAACGCCATGAATCAAGATATCATGGAAAGACTCTGGGAACGCTGGCTGGTCGTTGTTGGTAAGCGTAGTTGTGCTAGCCAGTCCAGAAGCATAGAGGATAAACCCACTAGACGGCAGACAATCCAGCTGGATAGTAACCGTTGTAGGTTCTACATTGTATACGCAGAAGCGGGTTGGCGGTTCATCCCTAACAGAAAGTCTCAACATTTCGTCATGTGTTACCTGACTTAGCGTAGTTGCTTTAGCCCCCGGATCTACGTCACTAGACTTATAGGCCACTGCATCAATCTTCTCGATATCTGCGAAAGTCACAAACCTATCGCCGATAGTCGCAGCAGCTTCTACTTCAGTCCGCCTAGTGGGAATCAGCCCAATAGAGGACGTAACCTGCTTATAACGCACGTTCAAAGCGTGTCCAATGCGATTCTTGGACTCTTGGCCAGGAGTATTAAGATCCTCAGCTATGTATTCTATTAACTCATTTGCTGTCACTGCTACTCCTGTTTGTAAGCCCAAAAATTGCCTGTATTCTTTTTAATAACGTTGGCACCAACAGCAAGTCCAACATACTGACTTGAGCGAGAAATGATACCGACTACTTCGCCCCGCTCATTCACAACCGCCCCACCTGACATTCCCTTAACAAATGGAGTATCATACATAAGGTAGATGCCACCTTTATGTTCTAAGTTTAGTAAGCTTGCCATAGCCCTGCGAACCATTGGCACTGAAAGACCATCACCATGTCCGATCGCTAGCGTGTCTTCACCAACTTCTGGGTCTTTAGCCGCTAACGTTAAGGCCTTATAACCCATTGGAAGATCTGGAGCTTCAAAGACAGCTAAATCAGCTTTAACGTTATTGTAAAGAAGCCTAGCCGCATAACCGTCCGCTTCTACCGAGCTATTATTACAATGCGCAGCAGTTTGAATACGTTTGTTAAGCGTATCTATAACAATACCACTGCAAGCCGGATTGCCACCATTAGTTACATAAACAACGGACTTATACAATTCCTTAATAAGTTCTACCCGCGAGTTGGCAGCCACATTAGGAATAAAACAAAATAAAGCTAAAATTAATGCGACTGTGCTTTTCCACATTCCGGGGCCCCTACTTAATTGTGAATTGTCCGATACTTTTAGCTGCCTTTGATGCAATACTTTTTGCGTGTTTATCGTGCTTTTTATTCGCATGACAAAGAGCACATCTAGTTGCTCGCCCATGAGAATACCCCTGATCCTTCAGCATGCGAATATTTGCATCAATTATGTCCTGAGTCTTTCCTTTTAGCATCTTTGGCATGCTGTTACTCCGACAGATATAGTAAAATTTGCTTTTTCTTAGACTCCAGCCAGCCCAGTCTAACATTACACTGTTGGCACAGAATTCCTCGGTAACTACCATCTACAACATGATCTATTACCATTTTCTTAGCTCTAGTGCCGCAAATTTCACAAGGTTGCTTACGTAGCTCTCTGGCACGTTCTAGCGTCAGCCCATATTTCTTCTTTACATCGTAACGTAACTGTGTTTCTCTTTTAGCGGGACTAAGCGTATTGTTATTGGTAAATTTACTTTTTGGCATGCTTCTTTTTCTTACTCTTTCTTGCGTTAGATAGCGCTATGGCGACAGCTTGCTTCTCCGGATATCCGGAATGTCGCAGCTCGGAGATATTACTTGAAATAACCTCTTTACTACTGCCCTTAAGTAGCGGCATGATTACTCCATAAAACAAAAGGGCCAGCTTATACAACTGGCCCCTAACGTGTGGCGAACGCTGATTGTAAAACGTAAGTAAAATTACTTATCTATTCTAGGTCAAATAAATCTGCGTCCTCTGGTTTGCGATACTTGGTTGGATTGGCCTTCTCGTCGATAACTCTCTGCAATAACTCTGAGAAACTACGAATACCGTAGGTGTTTACAAGCTTGAGACGCTGTGAAGCTGTTCTGACCGGATGGTCAATATCAATTCCACGGTCCTTACGCAATGTAACCCGTATATACCCCTCACAGTAATGTCCTGGCTTAACCTGATTCAGTAGCGCGATTTCCTCATTACTGACATTCTCGCCAAGAGGAATGCCATGATGATAGAACTTACGCTTCATCTTCAGCTTGGGTGTCCCATCCTTAGGAGTCCAAGGTGTTTGCTTCTTGCGAGTGGCAACGGTTTTCTTCTCTGGCGGTCTAGTTCGCTCGATAGCGTTTACAAATGCATCTGCTAATGCTTGCTGAGCATCTGTTACATTAACCTTTTCGTCAGCGTCATCAACAGTGCCCTGCGCCTCTCGCAAAGCCTTAATCGCCGCTAGTTCCTCGTCTGTTACCCGAATAGTCTTTGTTTTAGCCATTGTATAACCCTTGTTTCAGCGTCTAGGTTGCTTGTAGCCAGATTAGCGGAGACGCACCCGAACCTGACTTCAGAGCGCTTGTGGAACGATCCCGGCTAACAGGCGCTCTCCTGAGAGCCGGGAATTTTTAGAACTCTTCGTCATCTGCGAAGTAGCCTTGCACCATCAGATACCCAATTCTGGGTGAATTACCCGCGATTGGAATTTCCTCGAATGCAAATTCTACCCATGAGATGCGACCGCGAGTTCCGACCAGCGGCGCTTCAAACTCAGTGAATGAAACTAAGCCGCGAGTTGGTTGAACTAACGGAATCTCAAACTCTGTGAATGAGATGAGTCCGCGAGTCTTTTGAACAACAGCCGAACTTGCTGGTTCTACAACAACCAACTGTGTTTCCGGACCCCTTGGTAAGAGGATATCTGGATAAGTTGGTTTCCAGCTTAAGTCTGGTACTGGTTCTGGCGGTAGTAGCGGAGTAACAACAACTGTTTGAGCTTTAGTTACCCGCTTTGGAGCTATCGCAGGATACGTGCTTTCCCACGATTCAACCGGAATCTCTACCTCAACGCCGAAGTGTTGCTGACCCCAAGTGTATACGGCTAACGGATACTTGCGGTAAATCCGATCCGGATATGTTGGTCTTATTAACTCTGGCGCTGGTGGTGGAACAAACGGAGCCGTAGCAACCGGTCCAGTCATTGACTGATACTGGATATGCCTTGGCCTGTATACTAAGTCGCCACCAATTGGTCCCGCAGCGTCTGCTGTTCCTGCTGGCGCTACTGGTGGTTCGAATTTATCAGCCGTCCACGCTGTTTGATAGCTAGCGTGGAGTCCCTTACGGTCTAGTCTATCAGGATACTGCGGTTCCCAACTCAGCTCTGGAACTACCGGTGGCGGTGGATCCCCAAGCTGCGATGGAACTTCAGTTACGTAGCCATTAGTCGCAATTCTGGACTTTGGCTTCAGTAGTATGTCTGGATACTCCGGCTGCCAGCTTAAATCTGGTGCTGGTGGCGGGGGTGCTGGCGGCTCCAACGGAGCAACCATGGTAGTAGCTGGAGTATTGCGTTTTACTCTAACTACTTGGGCTGGATATGTGCCCTCCCACGCCTCGACCGGAATCTCAACTTCAACACCGAAGTGCTGTTGTCCCCACGTATAAACCGCTAATGGATGTTTGCGGTAAATACGGTCTGGGTAGACCGCCTTAATAAGTGTAGGCGCTTGCGCCCCGGCATCTGGAATTGCTACGACCGGCGCAGCTAACGCTTGATACTGAATTTGGCGTGGGGGTCTGATTTGATCCCCACCAATAAACCCACCAGCATCAGCTTCTACAGGAACTTCTGGCGCTGGCGGCTCAATACTACGAGCGCTAGCCGGAGATAGATAATCAAACGTTGGGTATCCGGGCGTTCTGTCTGGGTATTGTGGTTCCCAGCTGAGTAGCGGTGTCGGATCTGTAACGTCTGGAACGTAAATCGGAGCAACAAAGTAATTTCTTACAGTTACTGGCCGATTTAAGACATCGGGATAAACAGGCTTCCAGCTAAGTTCTGGCGCTGGAGCGGCTTCTGCTATTGGGAAAAGTGACCCAACAGAATAGCCTTCCGGCGTTGGCGCCTTATTTATCTGATCTGGATAGACAGCTTTCCAGCTTAATGGTGGCGCTGGATCTGTAACGTCAGGCACATACGCAGGCTCAGTGAAGTAGCCTTCTGGCGTCGGTGCTCGATCTATTTTATCCGGATAAGTCGCTTTCCAGCTGAGCGGTGGAGCCGGATCGGTAACATCTGGGACATACGTAGGTTCTACGAAATGTCCTTCTGGTGTTGGTATCCGCTCAAGCCTGTCTGGATAGGTTGAAGCCCAACTTAAAGGAGGCGCTGGATCAGTGACATCTGGAATATAAACAGGTGTAACTGAAAGTCCTTCCGGAGTTGGTAGCCAATCTAACCTATCTGGATATTCCGGTAACCATTTGTCAGCCGTGATAACTTCTGCTTCTGGTATTGCAAGGACAGGAGCAGCTATCGCCTGATACTGGACGTAATACGGCCTAAACAGTATATCAGTGCTTGAAGGAGCTGAAGCGTCAGCTGCAACCTCTTGCACTGCTGGCGGGTCTATCCGACCAGTGCTGGTTGGCGCTAAGTAGTCTAGGCGCGCGTAATCCCAAGCACGATCTGGATACTCCGGCTGCCAGCTAAGTAATGGCGCAGGGTCAGTAACATCTGGCACATAAGCCGGATTAACTGTAAACCCTTCAGGGATATTAATCCGCCCTGGAACCCAATCTGGATAGCTGGGCTGCCACTGGGAGATTAAAACTTCTGCTTGAACTTCCTGAGGCACCAATACTGGCGCCGCAACTGCCTGATACTGAATCTGTCGTGGAGGCAGCAGTATCGAGGAATCAATAGATCCACCAGCATCAGCAGTTACAGCCGCTATTGGAAGCGTGGCCGTTGGCACGTAAGCACATGCCATAGCCAAGATAGTACTTGCCAACACAGTCTTGCGGGCTTGTGTTACCTTAGATGCCGCTGCTTCGACAGGTTCAGTATTTAGTGCTTCTGCCGCTCCGACGAACTGTAAGTTATTTGCGAACTCAACCCATGGATTACTTGTAGACCCCGTATCTGTGTCATTCTCAGGAAGATCGGTGCTTTGGTTATCTCCAAATCGGATTGCTCCGTTGTGACCTTGCACACCGCCTGCAGCGGTAGGTGTTCCACCGATGCCTATCTCAAAAACAATCCGATCGCCGTATAACGCGGAAATCGAACTCGTTGTTCCAGAATCTATACGGTTAGTAACCGTTGTAGTTAATTCAGTTCCATCCCTCTGAATAGCGAGAATTGTTCCGCGAACAGTCCCGCCATCGTTCGATACTAAGAACGCTTTCAAGGTCATCGAACAGTTGTTGCCGTTGTTCGTTTCTGAACCCTGAATCGCGTATTTCAACGTCTGCGCAGAAATCGTCTGCGGCAATAACGGATCACTAACAAACTGGACGAACATCGAATCGCGGTTGGTGATATCATCAGCACCATCCGGACTATACGATGTGTCCGCTATAGATGTGTTAGTTTTCCAGGTCTTCGTAGCGCGGCTAACCGCGTTGTTATGCTCCCAATCTGCGGTAACCGAAACTGAGACAGGTGCGGACCCAGATGAGGGGAGATAAAAACGAGTAGCCATCTAGTTTACCACTAACTCACAGTTTGTCCCGGATCAAAACCTGAGGGTATAATGATTGCGCGGGCCCCTCTTACCACTCGGGTAGATGGAAGCCATGATAGCGTAGGCGCCGCCGCGCCAGATAATTGCGCGTAAGACAATCCAGCGCCACTGTTGTAAAGCTGTTGTCGTTCCGACTCACCAAGTGCCCGACTCCACACTCCAAATTGGTCAATTACTCCGTCAAACCAGCGACCTCCAAAGAATCCTGCGGTATCCGCGCCGATAACAAAGTCTCCAGTTGTCTCGAAAATACCGCCAGCCAAAGTGCCAGAAGAGTCGTTAACTGTGCCTTCATAAGCAGAATCTACGCTGATTTGCAGATGCACTTTGTCGTCACTTGCATCAAACCATGCAACAAAGAAATACCAGTTTCCCGGCGTAAGCGCCCCGCTCCGTTCTGCGCTGATTTCGTTACCACCACCAGCAGACCCGAATGCTGAGAACTTTGTGCTGGGGACGCCCCCCTGATAACCTAACCAAAATTCTCCATTAGAGCCCGTAAGCTTACATGAGATGAATTGTGTTCCGCCGGGGTCTGAAGCCAGTTTAAACCACCCGGCCATAGTATACGACGTATTGGCCGGGGATAACAATGGTCCATTTGTATCTGTGATTGACAACGACTGGTTAGCAGCTGCTCGCACAAAACTTGCGCCATTGTTAATTTTACCAGTAGCAAACGTCGCGTTGACATTTGTTAGGTCGTAATTATTATCGGTGTGTGAGTCATCGGTATTATCAAGTTCCCACCACGCAATTAATCCATCGATAAGTGCCATAGTATATCCTTACTGCAACGCCCCCAGCCATAACGTGCCGCCAGACTGTTGCTTCGCCACAATACGTTGCTGCGCCCGATGCCACGTCATATAGGTAATGCTTCCGGGGCCGTCACCTACGTCCGTTAGCAGGCTCATAACGTTGAACGGTCGATCGTAAACGTAAGTAGCTGGAGTTGTTGGGGAATCCACATGCGACGTTTTCTGGTAGATATACAGCCCCTCGTAAGGTCCATCGAGAATTTGCGCCACGTTCCACTCGGATGAACCGGCCCCACTCGCCGTCTCAGATGGCATCCCAGATGGCGCTAAGTTGGTAAAAGTCTGCGTCGCACCGTTGTATTCAAAAATCTTCCGCAGCCCGTAAGAACCACCGTTGAAAGAGAGAAACCGATCTGTGTTGGCCTCGTGAAACATGTTTGGCCAATCAACGTAATCACCGCCAGCAGTGGACGTGGGTTCGTTGGTCGGTGATAGTTCGTACCATTGGCCGCGAGTGGTGCACCCGCGCGCAGTCTGGGCCGCTGATGGGGAGCCCGTGCCGGGACAGAACACGAGCGTCTGCCAGAAGCCGCTCGGATTCGTTCCACCCATTAGTATTACGTCATTCACCGCATCGAACGTCATGCCTCCGTGGCTATACGTGATGTTACCGCCACCCGTACATGTATCAGATACACCATCCCCATTCGGCGGTTCTACCGATCCACAATGCATCGTCCATGTATCGCTTGTTGGCGTAGCGTTGAGCGTGTAGTACCACGTGTCTTTATAGGTATAGCTTGACCCGTAGGATATGTCCTCACACGTCGGTGCGCACGACACTACGCCTCCAGCGATCCATAGGCGTTTCGGACTTCTTACAGTATCGATCGTCATTAGGTTAATCGGATGTCTATCCCCGGGCCACGGAGACACGGCCGACCGGCTCCCGTTGATGTCGGGATCGTGCCCGCCACCAGGAGCCTGATCGGATCCAGTTCCACCAAGATGGGTGTAGTTGGCCGTTGTACTCGACGTAACGTCGATACAAAACATATCAGTCGAGTAGATGATCGTCGTGCCGCTTCGAGCGGTATAGTAAAGTACGCACTCAGACGTAGGGTCGTAGTGCAGCGAGGTGTAGCCGACTGAAGCTGGCTGGATCGCGCTCCCGGCGTTGATCGTGGGCTGCGTCCACGTCACGGTGGGATACACAAACTCGTACGCCCCGATGTCATGGGGGCCGGAGCGGGTGTTTTGCCTGACGTCCAGCGTGGGAATGCTCGTGGACGATCCCGCCTGCCGCGCTGGGCTGAACGCCTTGATCCGCAAGTCAAAGACCTCCGGCGTGTCGTAGTCGGATGTGTTGGCGCGCACCAGTTTCGGGTCGCTGTTGAGATTTGTAGAGCCGCCGGTGAAGGTGCTCTGGAATGTCGAGAAGGTGTATGTCGTACCGCTCCCCTCCTGAGTCGCCGGGGTCGTGCACGTCCCGATGTCGCACCGTTGCGTGACAAGGATGTTTGTCGTGGCGTTGGTTTTGTAGACTAAGTTGTTCTGATAGGTCGAGTCGGTATCCCACGTATCCACGCCGAACCCCTCGTCAACTAAGGCCTCATCGAAACGCCACGCCGGACCATTCGTGGTGATAATGAGATTGTTCCGGAACGTCTGCTCCATCGTGCAGTTGTGCCCGTTGACTGACACGCCGCCCTCGACACACATGTCCGTGTTTCTCGCGATCAGAATGCCGGGATGGCCCGATGGGTAGTGCCCGCCGGGGCCAGCGTTGCCGTCCGCATTGTTGGTCCCGACCCAGATGGTGTTGTTGATGAAGAGATTGTTGTTCGTGTCGTAGGGACAGATCGTCCCGCCGTCGTCCGGATCGGTGGTGATGTCGCAGTCGCCGTCGTAGATTTGCAGCACGATCCCGTTTGTGCCGCTGTTGAACAGGACATTGTTCGCAACGGTTGAATTATGGACGCCCTGAATCAGCGAGAGTCCCCACCCGCCATTACTGTGCGAGATGATCCGCTGGAACGTGCAACCATTACAGCGGCCGTTGAACTGCATCCCACCATAGCCGCCGCCCTGGAGATCGCCGCCTGCGTTGTTCCATCCATTGGCGTAATGGATCGTGTCCTGGAGCGTCACGTTGTCCGATTCAGTCGTATTCGCTCCCATGTAGAAGCCGTGTTGCTCCTGATGGTGGAAGATCGACCGTTCGACAGTGAGATTGTCCTCGCCCTCGATGCAGACGACGTAGGCGAACTGCGTCGATTCCACGTTGCGGATGATCGTGTTCTGCGCTCCAGAGCAACTCCATCCGTTTCCGAGGAATGGGTTCGTGTCGTTGGAGACAGTGAATCCATCGAAGATGACCCACGCCGCGCCAGTGCCGCCGCCGAAATTCGCTGTTGACCATGCCCCCGTGCCTGCCGTCGCATTGAAATGCACGACTTCGCCCGGATACGACATGAAGATGATTGGATTACCAGATGTGCCGCTGTTGAGGATTGGCGCAGCTGCCCCGATCGTTGGGTTGAGGTAGGTGCCTGCGCGATAGACCACCACGTCACCAGGATCGAGCAGCGTCCGGATCTGATCCCATGTCTGCCACGGGTCGGTCGGATCGTCAGCGGTGCCGCTTGATGTGCCGGCGGTCGAGATGTAGAAGACGTTATCGACGGCGGTGTACCCGCGCGTCGCCAGGAAGGTCTTGAGCTGTGCGTTCGTCAGCGTCCCGCCCGATCCGTACGCGGCGGCGACCGTGGCCGTCGTGTTGATGCTCGCCACGGTGTCGTCGGCGTCGGGCATGTCGCCCACGCCCAACACATCCCACCCGTACACCCCACTCGACCGCACGCCCGGCCCGTAGCCGTCACAATCCCAATCGATGTAGTATGGTGTGGTGCAACCGCGAGCATAACCAGCACCAAGGCTGGTCGCTTCTCCCCCACTAGCCTCACGAGTAATGGTAATTACATCACTACCACTCTGATTTCCTCTACCAGTGCAAGTTACAGTAACTACGTTGTCTCCCTCAGCCAATGAAACAGTGCCGCTAGCTGATGCGCCCCCGCTCAGAGAGCCAGATCCGCCTAAACTGTTTGTCCAAGAACAACCTGTAATTGGGCTATTACTAACTGCAGTGACTCCAACAACAATACTAGAATCCGTTCCTGCGTTATAGGTAGAAGCAGACGTTGGACTAGTAATGGTTACTACAACGTTTGCGCCTCTCATTATGGGAGATACGAACTGCGCGTAACCTACTGCAGACAGCAAATAGAACAGAATAAGCGTATACGCGGAAACAACGAACTTAAACATTACGACAACCCCACACTCTTTAGAAACCTGCCTCGGGCTTCCATTTCTTCCATCTTCTTTTCCCAAGGCGTGCAGCCGCCCGAATCATGGCAATTAAGACAAATGGGGGCCATGCATACTCTGCAAAAGGCCCCCGCGTCTTCTACCAGCATGCCACTGGCCGCATCTCTGACGTAATAAACGGTAGCAGCAGACCCAGGCTTAATGCGAACAATCTGCTGACAGTGATTACAAGTAATCGTATCGAATTCGAACGGACCCTTAGCGTCTGGGTCAAAGACAATCCCGTATCCGGTTGATTTAGGCATATGTAATAAATCTCGGCGCAACAGTGGGTAAACGAAGCCCCGCCTCACGCCAGCAAGGTTCACATAAAGTTCCGTTTCTGGTCGTTAGGGCTGTGTCTAAATCGAGTGTGACACTACACTTGGCACAGTTTTGTTTAAACCATGCCGCGAAAAACGGCATGGCAAACATTACTGCTCCTCGAAATGAACGGTAGTTGCTACGTCTGGGTTACCGGTTGAGATAACCGGGGTACGAATACCCGCGCCAATGCTTGCGGTTGCAGCAGTTACAATCTCTCCGCCCGGTGCAGCAACCCATCGGAACGATGCGCGCTGGTTGAGGCCGATTGAAAGAACTGATACTGCGTCGTAAGTGGTTGGTTCTGCTGTGAAGTCTGAATGGCAATCTGCCAATGCCGCTGCGTCAGCAGGATCTAGCGGCTGTGGTGTTGGGTTGTTGCCCGCTGTCCCGGCGCCTGCTGCGCTGAGACGAGTAACTGTCCAACGGATCTGGGCGTCACCGGCTGTTGACTCTGAGCCAAACATGATGTCATACCATTTCTGGCGTCGTGGTGTAGTAGCGTCAGCACGAATGGTACCAACAGTAATACCAGTACCAATAGCTGTGGTGAGTAGGGAAACTGCGTACTTAGCCATTTTTAAAGATCTCCTTAAGGTTTGTTAACTAAAAAGCGATAAAACAGATCCGTGTAATTTGTTATGGCATCTGCTTCCGCTGCTGATAGCGAGTGTGTGCTTGTTGTCCACGTTGTCGAGCTTACACTGGTGCGGGATTGACTCGCTATCAGAGTCCCCTGCGCCCCTTCATTTGTATATCCCTGTCGTAACTGTTGTGTAAAATCTAATGATTCCTGTGCGTCTTGGTCCGTTGAAGTTCTCATTCGCATGATGTGGCCGCTAGAAGAGAGCGGATCTGCGATATCGGAAAGTCTACAAACGTAAACTTCATTAGCCGGTGAAACTGGTGAGCGGATGTAATCCGCATCATCTGCGGCTACCTCGTCAATGGACTGGAAAATGTTTACAGCGCTGCCAGCTTGATTAGTGAAGTTGCCTACAGTAGTATCTAAATCTGGTCTGGCATACTGAGGCACAATTACACTCCTTTAGGATTTCCCTCTACTGGTGCTTTGGTAATCGACCAGCCGTAGAATTTAGACCATCTGATTCGCTTACTCCCAAACCATGGAGCCATAAAGCCTGGGTTTGGATATAAACGAATATAGTAAAGATTTGACCTACGCCCTATACAAATTAACCGATCCAGTAAGCGTATCCAAGCTAGTAAGCGCATTACAGTAATACTTCACTCCAAGCGGTTTCCAAGAAAAGAACTACGCCCTGCGTAGCGCCCTTGGTTGCTTCCAGATTGATAATCCAACCCTCATTCTGCTCAATGCGCAATGGCATATCGTGCGTAGCACTCGGATTGAAATTAAATACCATTGTGTAGCCGCCGCCAGAATCTGAGGTAGAGGCATTAGCAATAGACACGAAAGAACCAATTGCGATAGGATCTGTATCCTCAGTTTTGGTGCCGCCAGCCGCAGCCGTTGCTGAGTTGCTTTCTCTGAAGTCTGTCAACAAACTGTCTGCAAAATCACCGTTCATCTTCTGCATATCACCAGCACGTTTGATACTGGCGGTATTTGTGGAATCTACAGCGGTGAACGCTCTAGCAATCTTTAGATTAAATCTTAATTCTTCTGCCGTTGCTGTTCCAGTCTGAACAGCCTTTAACAAAACACGGTTTACTAAGCAAACTGATGTGGAACTACCCCACTGGAATTCCCATAACGGTCCAGCGGCTTGTGATGTTGCCATCAGCAAGCGCCTAGCCTGTCGGAAGTGTGTTACCTTACCAGTGCCATAGCGTTTCTCGTTATACATGTATCTAATCCATGAAACAAAACCTCTCCACGCACCTTGCGTAGGCGGTAGAGAGGTTTAATTTGTTATCGCTATGGGCTTAGTTGCTGGTGCCCTTGATAACTGCGAAATTGATGATGATGGCACCAGTTTCTGCAGTACCGGCTGCAACATTGCCGTTATGAACGCGAATGGTGAATGAGCCCGCAGCTACAGCCGCTACTGACACAATTGTGCCACCGCCGTTTGAGCCTGAGCGAATGCTAACCACAACTACATCGCCAATCGCTACTGTGCTGTTGGTAACTACGAAGTCCGCAGTTGCTTCTGCAGCGAGTGAAGCGTTGTTAGTTGTGATTGCGCCTGAAAGCTTATTAAGGGTTACGCCTGTGGTTCGGTTGGTCTGCTGTGTTACAGTTCCACCAACGCTAACACCAGTCTTATAACCAAGACCGGCTGTCAGACCACGAGCAAGGAACCCATTACCTAGAAGGGTCTGTGAAAATCTACGAAATGCTGCTGGCATTGTTATCTCCTAATCCGAAAGGCTTTAGGGCCTAACAGGAAATTAATGGTGGACACTGCGAGATTTGAACTCGCAACTGAAGGGTGCAAACCGCCTGTTTTACCAAGTTGCTACTAAGCGCCCACAGCGAATGGGGCCGAACTTTCGCCCGACCCCATCAAGTTAGTTATTAAGCTACGTTGATACCGATCATTGGGTAGTTTAGCTGAATTGTAGCTAACCCAGATGAATCTGCTGAACGCCATACAGCGCCAACAACCTGTTGTCCTGCGGTACCAGTGTCATCAAGCTGTGCTGCAGTTGCAGTTGCGAATACCTTTGAGTTATCTACAACTGTTGCGGCAGAGCATGAACAACTACCGTAAATCATATACCAACCAAACTTGGTTGTTGCGTCTACTGCAGCCTGTGCTACTGCCATCGGAGCAATAACAGACGCTGCAACGTCAGTGTCTACCAAGGTGCTTACGCCTGCCTCATCGAAACTGACTGCAGAACCCGCTGCTGTTGAAGCAACGCCCTTCAGGTAGACATACTCGTTACCTGCTACGTCACGCCGACGAGTCAAAAGGCGAAACTTACGTGTTGAATGAACTTCGTTAAATGGTGCTGCCATTGTTTTCTCCTCACCTTAAAGGTGTCAAGCCCGATGCATCCGTACGCCAATTTCATTACGGCTGTCGGAGGTTATAGTTGCAAAGGGAGTCATAATTGACTCCCCTTACATATTAAGAATTATAGATGTGCGACGCCGAGACGGCTCTTGTTGTTTACAACGAACTGGAGAGCGCTATATACTAGGAAGTAGAAAGCGTTCTGGCCGGGAACGTCGTATGTTGAGCCCTTGTCGCGGAAGTACTGCTTGGAAACTACGAGCTTGTAGTTCTTTGGATTCAAGAAGTAGATGTTGTCCCCACCGTACTGGCTGAAAACGTAATCAGCGTTCTTAAACTGCAGGTTCTTGAAGCCTGCATTTGCACTTCCACCGTTACCAAAGCGCTGTTGCGCCTGTAACTGTGCCTCGAATAGGGTATGTGGTGTTGAACCACTGATCAGAACCTTTGGAACCAACGAAGCACCAGAGCCCTTTGAGCAGGTGTTGTAGGTATCCGTCATTGTGGCTTCGATATCGCTGCCATCAACGTAGGTATCTGATGGATTTCTCCACCAAGTCTCTACTGATGCATCAATACCGCCAACAGTGCCCTGACCTGAAGTTGGAACCAAGTCATTAAGACCATTTACCTCAACTCCGCCAATGGTTGACGAAGTAAAGATGCGCTGCTCAATAAGGTCATCGTGAGAATTAATTGCGTTCTCAAGCAAAGCCTTTACAAGCGCAATCTTCTGATTCTCTGAGGGGTTCTTTGCATCGTCGCCCTTGGTCCAAGTTACTGGAACGTTGAGCTGAGCGATGTCGAACACCGCAGAGGTGAGGACTTCAGTCTTCAGCAAGCTTGCCGCATCCTGATCGGAAGCAAGAATTGCTGTATCGGGGTTCTGTCGATAATCTACGGGAATTTCGATGTTTTCGCCAAGTGACACATGGTCAATAAAGCCCATGCGCTGTAGCGTATCTAGCGCAGCATTCTCTACCCACTGGTTCGCGGGCTTCCTCATCTCAGCTAGAACTGCTGGATAGGATACGGCTGCAATCTGTTCGATTGATAAAGCCATTTTTTACTCCAAATCAATGTAAGGTTGTTCTTTTCTCTGCAGTCACGGACGCAGAATCCGATAAGAACTCCTGCAACACCGGAGTAACGTGAGGCTCCCGCAAATATGAACTGGCGGCACTCAGTAGGTCTAGAGAGTCCCCAAACATGCCAAGACCTGTATTACATGTTAGGCAAAGTAGGCCACGAACTACACCAGTAACGTGGCAATGATCAATGTGTGGTTTAGATGCTTTATGGGTCGCATCTAGAGAAACGGGTCTTTTACAAATAGCGCAGCTTTTATTCTGCGTTAACCAAAGCGCTTCTAAAGCTTCTAATGTAATGTTATACTTACACTTAAGTTTAGACTTGCGCGTTGACGCTTTTTCTTTTTCTGGGTTTGCTTTACGCCATTTGTGACTAGAGGCCACCAGCTTCGTACAATCTTTACACTGTGCTGTTGGCCTATTTCTGCGTTTATCAACGTAGAATTCAGCTAAATTTTTCAGTTGTTTGCACTTACTACAAGGCTTCATAAGAACTGGTAGGGGGCCGAGGGATTTCACCTCGCGGAGCGCAAACACGCGCCCCCTGTGGTACGCAAGGAAGGACTTTAACCTCCGACCCCCAGCTTGCAAGCAGAGGCTGGTGCTCTTTCACTGAGCTACTCGCGTAGAAAAAGGGTGTTCGAATGTCTATAGGAAGGAGATAGGTTGAACACCCCTTCGGAAGGTCGTTACATCCTAAAGACAAAAATATTAAAGATTTCCCTTTAGATACTGTATAGCTCGCAATAATGAGGTTGGGTTATCTTTAAATTGACCCAAACCCTG